>Ga0182027_10004491_pt1 | contig 21600 bp, 33 predicted proteins | sample 712E1DmetaG_FD_121300 | JGI IMG/M metagenome (GOLD analysis project Ga0182027, IMG submission 121300) | Permafrost microbial communities from Stordalen Mire, Sweden - 712E1D metaG (Illumina Assembly) | ecosystem: Environmental > Terrestrial > Soil > Wetlands > Permafrost | place: Sweden... | reverse complement strand
GTTCACTGTAAGGCACGATCTTTCCTTCCCTGGCCGCAGCCAAGCTTCATGGCAATTCAACATGGCCAGAGTATGTGGCGATAATGAGGCCGAGTCAAGCAAGGGCGGACGCGGTCTATCCCAACCGCATTGTTTGACATGCCTCGCGAGAATCCGATGATGAGCTTACCATCCAAAGACCACTAATGAATCCCCACAGGAGAACTGCAATGCCGATGCCGAAGATCAAAGACCTCCAAGCCGCCGCGGCGAGTGAGAACGCTGCCAGAGCCGCAGCCAACGCGGCCGAGAGGGCGCGCTTCGAGGCAGAGGCGGCCGCGGCGAAGCCCAAGATGCGCCGCGAGCTGAACACCAAGGCTGCGGCAGCAGTCTTGGCCAACAGGCGCTATGGCCGCACCAAGTTCGCGGTCTACAGCTTCCAGACCATCGGCGGCCCTGAGGCCCAGGAAAGGAAGAGGGCCTACATCGCGGCCTGGCTCGAAGTGATCGAGGCCTGGGGTAAGACCCAGCTCCGAGCCGGCTACATCGTGAAGGGCAGCCGTGGGTCCTCGTCGCCTGCCGGCTTCGCGGGCTCGGTCGATGTCGAGATCACCTGGAAGCTCGCCTAAAAGAGTGCGCCCTAGCGGACCGGGATGGGCGGGAAGACCGGTCCGGCGACTGACAGGACCTTGCGCCCGGGCTTTTCGATCTGGGCTTGCCGGGCGGCGGCCTCCTTGGCCTTGGCCAGCGAATTGGCGGTCACGACCACGGTGATGACGTCGACTTTGCTCGGATATGGCGGGATGGTCTCGAGCGAGACGAGCATCTCATAATGCTTGAGCATTGGTTTTCTCCTTAGGGTCGCCGGGGGTGTTGGCGGCTGGCGATGAGCGCTTCCACGAACGGATCGCGGCAGTCGATTTTGACCCGGCGCAATGGTATCCGGGCCCACTGGGTCACCACCAAAGCCGACTCATGGGCGCCAACATACGTCGGGTAGTGCGCCGATAGGCGCTCGCGGATGTGCTCAGGGGCGTCGGCGTAGATCTTGGCGCCCCAGAGGACGCGGATGGTCCAATAGGCCTGGTCGGACATCAGAGTTGCTCCCTTAGTCGGCGTTCTGGAACTTGTTCACGGGCTTGCCGATATTCTCACCGTAGCCCCAGCGGACCGGCTGGAGAGAGTAGTCGTTGGGTGAGCCGGCCGCGGCTGTACGGTGGCGCTTGTAGGAGGTAAAGACGTTCTCGAAGGCCGCTGTGGGATGGCTCGGCTCAAAGCCGCACGAGCAGCCCACCAGCCGGTGCCCGTATTGAACCGGGCCATGAGCCGCGGGTGGGTAGGGGAAGTTGGCGGGGAGTCTGTTAGCGTGAGTGGCCATGGTTGGGACCTTCTTATCTATCGGGTTGGAGTCGATTTGGGGTCGCGCCAGCCGTCCTCGCGTGGCACGGGGATCCTGACGATCTCGTGGCCGCCATCGGACTTGGGCACGAAGACCTCTCGGGTCGGCTGGCCCTCTATCTTGCCATAGATTGGGTATTTGTCTTTGATCTTGACCGTTCCGGGGATGGTGTCGCCCGACGGCTGGCGGCGGATGTTCTTGGGCTTCTTCATTGCGCTACTCCTATCGGCCCGAGCCCGGGCCGCCGTAGTTGCGCCCCTTGGGGTTGGCGGCCACCCAGGTGTGGATGTGGCCCTTGATGGCCGACGCCGCCACGATCGGTGAGGGTGTTTGTTTGATCTTGAAGGTGGTTATGGTCTTTAGGTTCACGAGCTCGGATAGGTGCTTGGAAAGGGCGGTTGCCTGGGTCTCGGTCATCTGGGCGAACCAGCTCTGGCCGTGCATGTAATAGCCGTCGCCCGTATCCACGCTCACCATATACAGTGCCATCTTTGTCTCCTTAGTTTTGCGGTCAGGTCGTTGTCCGCTGCTTCTAGAAGCTAGGTCGGCTCGTCTCGCCGTCAAGCTGGCCGCGCGGCGCGGGCTCTGGTCGGCGTCGGCCACACCCCCTTGACGGAAGACGTTTTGTGCCAAAGCTCTGGTCTGATGCCCCACCTCTATTAAAGGGCTACTCGCAATCAGGAGATCGGCCATGAGAATTGAGCTGTCTGCCCGTCCTAATCACAAAGTGGTGGTGGGACCCTACGTGTCGGTAGCGGTGGTTGGCGACGAAGTCTCCGTGGCCCTCGACCAAGCTGGCACCCGACGGCATTTCGCCCACCGTGGACCCGATGGCATCTGGCAGGTCGATGCCTGGGTGGAGCTTGGAGCGGAGGCCTACTCCGTCGGCCGGCGCTGGGATCGCCTGATCGGGGTCGATTGAACGGCGTCTAGTGCGTCAGGAGAGTTGGAAATGCCCCTTATCAAGCCAGGACCCGGTGAGCGCTGGTGCCCCTGCTGCGAGCGTTTGTTCGTCCCGACGCCGGGTAAACGCAAGAGCGCCCTGTGCCTGCGCCCCGATTGCGTGGCCAGACAGGCGGCCTGGGCCAAGGCGCGGCACCTGTCCTTGGAAGGTTGTCCAGATTGTGGCGGCCGTCGTGGAGCCCACGAGGAAGGGGTTTGCCGGCGCGGGATTCTGGAGAAGATGGGCCTGCCCAACGGGCCCTGCCCCTGGTGCAAACGCACGCCCGGAAATCACCGCGACGACTGCCAACTGCGCCGCTGGCATGATCAGCTCAACTGCCCGATCTGCGGTCGGCGGCTCGATCCGAGCCTGCCGCCTTCGGATCCCGACGCGGTCACCCGAGAACACCACATCCCCAAGATCGCCGGCGGCGGGAACGGCCCCGACAATCACAAACTCTCGCATCAGCGCTGCAACCGCTGGAAAGGCTCGGGTTCCACTGCCGCGCTCCAACCTCTCTGGGGCGTGCGCTCAGGGATCCCCAAATCGGACCGTCGCCCGGAGTCGGCCACGCGCGTGGCCGCCAAGACCAACTAGCCAGGACTGCCCATGTACCGCCGCATACAACTGATCAACGCGTATAAACGCCACGATGACCAGGACCAGTACGAGTTCATCCAAGGGCTCATGGGCATCAGCGCCAGCGAGGTCGCAGACGCCTGGATCGACAAGTTGCGCGGGCCGGACCGGAGCTTGCCCAACAACGCCCACTTCTATTTCACCGAGAAAGGCTGGCGCGAAGTGGGCCGGCCGGTCTTAGAGGCCTGTGGGCGATCGGGTCAGCGCTGCCGGGTGATCCGGATCAAGGAGAACGAGATCGACGTGGTCTGGCGCGACAAACACACCGGGTTCGAGGTCGCCGGCCAGCCCAAGCGATCCAAGCCAACCGTCAGGCGACCCGCGCTTTAGGACGGAACTCATCGCTCTGATTGATAAGCGGCCCGACCACCTGGCTAACCTTGGAATCTCCTTTCGACATCCCAAGGTTAGGTGCCGATCCTTGGATTACCTTGCAATTGGAGATCGGACGCTTCACCCAAAAGCTAAAAAGAAGGTGCTGACTTGAGACGCCCCGAGGCCGCTTGTCTCGGGTGCGGATTGACAAGGCGGCCTTTTGACTCTTAATGGGCGCGGGATTATTGCTCACATCAATTAGAATTGTGCCACAAGGAAGACTCCCATGCCGATCAAAGACGCCTCCCGGGCCAACCTCGCCAAATACAGCAACGCCGAGATCCGCCGGCTGCGCCACTACATCGACATCCCCGATGATGTCCTCGAGGAATTGCTCAAGCGCCCCGAGGGGCCCAAGGGCAAGGGCAAGCCGGCTCAGGCCTAAGCTCGCTCCTCTTCCAGGTGCCAGCCCGGGAATTCGCGCGGGCCGTTGACCGTGTTGCCCATGATCTGTTTCTTGGTGAGCCGCCAGACCCGTCCGGGTAGGCGCTCATGGGACACGCGCCAGCCGTCGGGCAGGGTCTCGAGAATCTGCCAGCGGCTCTGTTGGAAGACGATCGTGCCGGCTTCTTTTCTCTCACCGAGCCATGGGTCCATCATGATCCACTCTTGATATGGCTGCTCCAACAGGTCGTACCAGGGGTAGGAGAAAGCCGTCGGCGGCGGCGTGGGGAATGGGGCCTTGCCATCCAGCAGGCGGCCCAGCAAGGCTGAGTGGTCGGCTTCGGCGCTGGTGGCCGGGTTGGCCGCGGCGTAGCCCGTCTCGGCGCGAATGCGCAGCCATGAGCTAACGGCTTGTCGCATTTCTTGCGGTGTCATGTCCTCGTCCTATAAAACTCTATCTTTTCCGTACTCAGGCAGGGAGAAGGATATCCCGAGCCGAGAGTCTGTCAAGCCGCCGATGCCGGATCAGTTTCGGAACACCATCCAGACCAGTATCGCGGTGATGGCGATCGCAACCCAGAACAGGCCGCCGAAGCGCTCGTTCAGAGTCTCGGTGATACCCTCCGGTTTCGGCGCAGCTAGGGCGGGGATGGGCTTGGGTTTGCGCTCTGGCCGCCACGACTGGTCCTGGACCCACGGTATCTGGCGGCACCTAGGGTTGTGGCTGTGTAGGTGTCCCACGTCCGCAGAGTTGTCGCAGTCCCAGTCGCACCGTGACAGGTGGAAGTGCGTGCGGTGCCCCGGGCGGTGGTGACATCTGAAGCAATGGCACCGACACGGCCACGGTCCGGCGTCGGGCCAGCGCTCGTAGAAGCCGGGATCGGGGTCAGGCCCGGGGTCGGGCATGGCCGGGTGCTGGCCCGAATAGTAGCGGGGGTCGCGGCACCAGTCGCAATGGCATTTGCAATTCGTGGCTGGTTCTTCTGGGTCGCTGGCCCGACGGCGGCGCGTAGGAACGCAGGGATAATCGCGAGAATCAGTCATGAGACTCTCCCATCGTTCTCTGGCTTTGGCACCGTGCCGGCCGGCCGGTTGTCGGACCTTCATCGAGCCAGGTCTCTAAGGTCTCTCTGGATGGTAAGTCCAGTATAGCCACTCGGGTACGCCATGTCAATGGTGGCCAAGATCCGCTCGAACGGCCCTGAACCGGAAGGGTCTCCCCTGAGATCGGGCATGGCCGGTTTGAGGGGTGGGTCGCACTAGCGGCGTGGCAGCTCTCCAACTTTAGTCCGGATCCTCAATAAGTGCGTGCGCAATTCACCATCCTCGTGGTCAAGGAGGTCGCGAACCACTTTGAGATAGACCAGCTCTTGACGGTCGGCGGGATTTTTGGGCTCCCAATTGGAGTACTCACCCCGGTAAACAGCGCCCTGGCCTCTGAGTTTGTATTCGACCCAGCTCCGTCCCGAGCGGTGCCGGGAGAGCACGAGCTCGACCCCAACGAATGGCGAGCTCTGGCCCCGAAGGGCGACGATGCTCCGCAAGCCCAGATCCACCGTGAGCGGGGCGGCTAGGGCCACCTGGAGCTTGGCGAGCAAGCGGGCGGCGACCGCTTCAAAGCCAAGGATCTGTTGGCTGGCGCAGGCGCTGAGGGCTCTGGTGAAATCGTCGGGCGCGACTAGCCCGGCGAAGTAGTCGGCCTGGCCCGGCTCGAGTCGGTAGTAGCGGGCGGGGAGCACATAGACTCCATTGATATCCCGCCCTGGCTTGGAACTTCGCAGGCAGAGCGCATAGTAGCGGGCGGTCTGATCGTGCGCCCCCAAGACATAGATTGCCCGGATTTCCACCTCATCGGCGCCCAAGAGGCCCCCAGACCGCGCGTCGTAGACAAAAGGGTTGTGCGGTGCGGTGCTCTGGCCGGCCACGGCTGACGCAGGTGGGGCGGGGTTGGGTTGGTTCTTGGGCATGGGACCATCATAATCGGCGGGCGCAGGTTGGCAAGGGGTTCGCACGCACCAAACTGGATGGAATAGATGTTTCCAGGAGGTTTACCCGATCGTCAAGTATTGGGCGCTTTGCCCTTTTCTTGACGCCCCCCTCTTCTCGCTCAAGACTTTGGCATAGCCCAATGGCTAGCAGGAGAAAGCGTGAGCAGCGAAAACGCAGTCCATGGGGCCGGTTCTTCCGCCCGGGCCAGAGCCCAGGTGCTGGCGCGCAAGCATTGGGCCCTGACTCGCCGGCGCTGGCCGGCGGTGGGGGCCGCCCTCTGTCTGTGTCTCTTAGCCGCGATCGTGATGTTGTCCGCGGGCGGGACCTGGGACTGGGCGGGAGGAGCTCTTATCTTCTTCGCGCTGGCCATGACAGTGAACGAGTTGTTCAACTGGGACAATGACGTCGATCAGTGGTTTGAGGGGGCCGAGGGTGAGCGTCGGACCGCACAGGTCTTGGCTCCGCTGTCTGAGGCCGGCGTCATCAACATCTTGCATGACCGCGCCTTCCCCGGTTGGGATGAGAACTTGGACCATCTGGTGGTGTGCCGCGCTGGCGTCTTCATCATCGAGACCAAGAATTGGGTCGGCCGCCTAGAGATCCACGATGGCCGCCTGTTCCACGACGGCTTTGATGCCAGCGCGGTCCTGCGCCAGGCCCGGCGAGAAGCCAAGCTGTCGTACTTGGCATTATCGAACGAGTCTTGGGTCTATCCGCTCGTCTGCTTCCACGAGACCGAGCTCCCGGCCGACGACTCCGAGCTCGACGGCGTCCGCATCCTGTCGCCCCGAGGGCTGGTCAATCTGCTCTGGCAGGTCGCGCTTGGCGCCGGGACGCCGATCTCGCAGATGCCGAATCCGGAATGGATCGCTTCAGTCCCCGACTACCATGGGCAAGCCGGCAGGACCACGATCCGGCACCAGCTCAAAGACGAGCTGCGGAGCTGGCGGGCGAGCTCGCGCTCGCAAGTCCAATCCTGGCTCGTGCCCATCAGCCCGCTGTTGCCGGCGATCTCTTCGTTCTCAGCCGAACGGATGGCGAGGGTCACCGCCTTGGCGCAAACCCGGTTGGTGCCCAAGGAGGACTCGCCCGAGAGCCTGCGCACGATAGAGTTGCCGAGCGCGCGGCTGTGGTGGCCCTGTCCGCAATGCCAGCGGGGTATCCTGGTTCGCCAATGGAGCCGTACCAAGCAACGCGCCAGTATTCTCGGGGGCTTCGGCTTTGCCAGCTATGCCACCTGCCCGGCGGGCTGCGGCTTTCGAGCCCGCACGACCTGGCACCCGATGCTGCTGGAACTGCCGCTCAATGTGCTGGAGCTCGTGACCCGTCGCAAGAGTCGCGCCCTGGCTCAGACCAAGGCGCTGACGGCCGGCCGCGGGCGCAGCTCGGGCCCGGCGAATGTGCGGGTGGGTCAAGCTATCCTAGCGACACCCCCGGCGACCGGGATCCTAACCTTGGTCGGACGGCCTTGTCCCGAATGTGCCAGTGGCCAGATAGCCTTGCGCCACGGCTACTCCGATTACTTAGGCTGCTCAAGATTCCCTGATTGTCACTATCTCAAGGCGATGGTTCCATAAGGGACCACACTCTTGCGCTCAAGACCGGCCCCGCCTAAGATAAGTGAAGCCCGATCAACCAGTTCAACGGGAGACGCTTGAAGTGACCAGATTGCCGCACGAGGAGATGCGCACCTTGGGCGCCCATCAGTTCCGACTGAGCCGCCGGGCGCGGCCGTCCGCCCTGTCCGGGGTGGCGAACGCTTACTCGCTTGAACACCTGGGCAACGGGGGCCAGACCCACGAATGGCTCGGTTCTTTCGCCGAGCCCGATCACGCCTGGGCAATGGCACTCCTCCACGCCCAGGCGTATGACATCTCCGGTTATTGTGATGGCGCGATTCTGGTCCGGATCGCCCGCAATGGGGGTAAGATCCACCAGGCGCGTCTCGGTGTCTCGACCACCACTTGTGGACTCGAATTGCCGGGGCTGGCTCTGAAATACCGGGTGCCCGGCGACGGCCGGGATGCCGGCCAAATCACCTGCGACTGCTGTGTGCCGCGCGGCATCCCCATGCGCTGGCGGTCCCCACACCCGAACCGCCAAGTCGCCTTGCGTGGGGCTGGGGACCCCGAATCCAACCTCCCGGCGTAATCCGTAATCCGGGCGAACTGCGTTGACAAGGAAGACCGTCGCGCTGCGCTTGCCTAGGCCCAGAGTTCAGTGGCCCGGCGGAGCTTTCAGATTTGTCGCCAATCGCTCTAAGAGCGCACAAAGCTCGGCATCATAACGCGCCATGATCAGTGGTATGATCTTGGGCAAGCGCGCCAGCTCTTCCCGATCCGCGGGCTCCGTGGTGTCCCACCACGGGGTCGAATGGAAGCGCGGCGGCCTGCCGCCCATCTCAAAATTGTAATCAACCCAGCTCCGGCCCAGGCCGTGGTGCGAGAGGTCCAGGCTGGCGAAGACGCAGGGGTTCGCTCGTTCGAAGACGATGCTGAGTCGGAGGCTGGTCTCGACCACGATGGACTCGGCCAAGGTACTCTGAACCTCCGCCAACAGCCGCGCCGACAGCACCTCGAAGTCGCCGATAACGCTTCTGAGGTGCGCGCTGAGGGAGAGCGTCAGCTCACTCGATTGATCGGTCATGGTGAAGTAGTCGTCGCTGCGCGGATCGAGGCGGAAGTACTGGGCGGGAAGCACCGGCCAGGCTTGGGCGATCAGACGCTCAAGGTTCGCCGGGCGCATGCCGTAGAAGCGCGACACCTGGCCCTGCGCACCCAAGGCGTAGACCGTCATGATCTCCGCCTGGTCCACCACCATAAGCCGCCCCTTGGGTAGGGTGCGGTAGCGCAAGGGGTTGCGCGGAGCTTGGCTCTTCTGAGCGCGCGGGGTTGGGCTGGGCTTGATCTGCGGCATGGCAAGATCATATCGCGTCCGAGCTCAGCTCGCAAGGCTTTGAAGACAGAGCCGGTGATAGGTCGCGTCCGCCGACGCCAATCTTGACCTGCGGTCTTGGCAGATTAGGCTCATCTGGTGTGAACCGGCATGCAGGGTGCTACTCGAAAAGCAGAGGATTTCGTTATGACTGATCGCATCGCCCCCGCCATCGCCTCCATGGTATCGCTCGCCGAGCGCCGTGGCGACCACGCCCTGGCGGCGGCTTTCGCCGAAGCGGCTACCACCTATGCACACTATGGCAACCTGTCGGGCGTCCTACCGGAACTTAACGCCCGCCGGCAGAAGGTCAGCGGCCAGGAACGAGCCGCCCGCGACTGGGTGTACAATTGGCTGCGGGATGTCGAGGCCGGAGTCCCGCCAAGGGGCTAGGTCCTATTTCTAGGAGGATGAAATGACACCAAGTAAGAAACTCCCGACCAACCCCCTCGAGGGACAATACAAGCCCGGGGACAAGGTCATGGTCCGCCTCGCGCGCGGTGCTACCCCGGTGGCCGCGACCATCCTGATTGTGGGTTCGAAGCATCCCTATGCGAACTTCATCGTCCAACTGGCCGGCGACGAGCGGATGCCAGTGTCTTGGAGCCAGATCGTCTGAGTCGCCAAGGGCGCTCACCGGTCTATGACCGCGATGTCTCCGACGCCCACACCTACGGCCAGTCCTGTGCCTCGAGTTTGGTGACCGCATTGCGTGCCCGGGTCAGAAACTCAATCATCTCAGCTCGGTGTTCATCATCCCAATGCGCCAGGGCTGCCGCCCAGTCGTGATGTTCTGTTGCAAAATTCGAGGGCGCAGCGTCGATCTCGGCCGGCCCATAAGAGGCGATGCCCGCCGATCTCAAGGTCTTGATGTCGTGATCGAGGCCGTGCCTGATGTAGAGCCGGCAATTGCCCAGCGCGATCCGGGGCTCTCCAGACAGGTCGACGGTGAAGTAGAATGTGAGGGCCAGCGGCGCGAGCTGCTCAGGCTCATCGATCTCGCGCTGAACAGCGCGCAGCTCGCCGAGCCAGCGGGCGGCGAGGACCTCGATCTGCGCCAGCACCGGAGCTGCCGTCTCATACACCGCCTGGCGCAAGGAGGCCGGGGCGTCTGTGAGATCGAGGTAATCCTCTTGCCGTGGGTCTAGATGGTAGAAATCTATCCGGATGACTCTAGACTCGCCGGGTATCCCGATGGCGCAACCCCGCGACACTGTGTCGTCGGACTCCAGGACAAACGCCAAGAGGAATCGCATCCGTCTGTGCGGCAGCAACCCTGACGGCCTTGGCACGCAGTCCAATATCGCGGAGGAGGAGGAAATGGTTGGGGCTTGGCTCATGGGCTCATTCTAACACTGCCGCGCTCTTAGGGGCAAGCGGCTTGAGATCATCTTGCCGATCCTTCTGCGGCCGGTCTCAGAGGGAGTGCCCAGAGCGGCCATCTGCCGCAGGTGGTGATTGGCAAGATGAGAACTCATCTGGGCCACTTTCGTCGACTGCGCTCTTCGCTCCGACAGCTTCTGAGCCGACTCGGCTTGACGGAAGAAGCGGTCGACCCAGAATTGTCAAAACAAGATCCGCAAGGTAAGGAGTTCATCATGGCTACTCGTGATCCTCGCATCCATCTCACTTTCGCCAAGCGCCAGGGCCCCCACCGCACTCATTGGCTCGAAATCGAGGCCCCCGTGGGCGCCGAGCCGATTGGTCTCTTCGCCGATCTGCGCGCCGCTGGCTGGGTCGAGTCCCATGCCGCCATACCGGCGCACCAGGCTTATGATCTACACACCTTCAAACCCCTGGGATACTCGGTTGTGGAGCGCAGTTTTTCAAAGAAGGGCTCTGATCTGTTCAACGCATGGAGCGCCGCCGAAGCCAAGACCAACATGACGCAGGCCCGCGGGATCCTGCGCAAGCACGGCTTCGAGCGGGTGCCGGTCTGGCACAAGACTATGCAGGACATGCTCTAGCGTCCCGACGAGCCACAAGTCAAAGCCCGATTCGGCTCATGGCTTGAGTGCCGCCTGCGCGACCACAATCTGCTGTACGGCGAAGAGATCCTCACGTGCCTGGGCAAAGAGTTTGGTCAGCGGCTCGTCGTAAAGCGCCGCTATCCTCTTACGCGCGCCGGCCCAAGGCTCCTGCTCGTACAGTTTGCGCAGCGGCCCCGACTCAGGGCGCTGGTATTCGAGCTCGACCCTTCCCTTGGCGCCGATACTGTATCGGCTGATGCCCTCATGGCGAAGTCCCTGCCCGCGCACCAGATTCACCCAGAACAGATAGCCGTTGGCGGGATTCTGGGGATAATCCCTCGCGGCGGAATGCCTTTGATCCGGCGTGAGGTCCAGAAGGAAGTTGAAGGTCGAGACAAGGTTGAATGGCGCGCCATCTGGCAGCTCGATTGCCTCGTGCAGCGAGGCGAGCATATGGGTCATCAGGTCGTCGATTTGCGAGAATAGACCGGAAACGCATTGTGTGGCAGCGACCCGGATGGGATCGGAAACCTTGACTAGCGCCAAGTAGTCGGGATCGCCGGTCCCCAGCCGGAAGCGCGGCCGACCATAAATGAGCGGATCCCGTTTCGGCAGCGGCAAGGAGACCAGATGCCTCTGCTGGACAGTCTCGTCGGCGCATAGGGCTCGCCAAGTCTCAAACTTGGCGTAGTCGGGCGACAATGTCCCAGGACCTATCGTCACCGGAGAGCATGAAAATAGGAAGACTGAAGACTCGTCGGTCAAGTCGGACGGGGTGATCTGGCTCATGGCCCAATGATAACACAGCGCGAAGGCGGACCGCAAGCAGGCCCAACACGGAGTCTGGAGTATGGGAAAATGGCGCTCAATCACGGCCGACCGCCAAGGTTGTCCAAGGTGATCGGGCCTCTTCAGCTCCGCGCCGCCGCGAGACGACCTCGGTCCCGGCGCGTCTTGACATCGGCGGCCGAGCGCGCAAGTTCAATGACACGAGAGTCTCCAGATGGCTCCCTGAACTCACCCGCTTGGGGCGAAAGGATAGAGAAATGCCACTGCCCAGGAAGTTCCGCTTCGTGGTCTTCGCCAACGACCCCTCCGTGACACACCTGTCCAACGAAGACATCGACACCACCTATTGTCACAAGGGCTGCGCTTGGGCGCGCGCCGGGTCAACCAAATATGTGTCGTTCAATCGGCGCTGGCTCGACGATGCGCGTTATTGCCAGAACTGTGTCGGGTCGGCCGAGGCCTCCACTCGGGATTTCTAAAGGTTTCGGCAGGTCGCCAAAACCGCCTTAGAACTCTTGAACGCCTCCGTTGCGAGCGGCGTTGGTGTTGATACACTTCATGCATAGAAAGAGGCCGGGGCGACGACGGTAGGCAATCTTGGCCATGCTCGCATCGCTATCGTGGACCTCGAACTGGCGGCCGCAAAGGGCCTTGACCTGCGTCAGAACGGTGGGTTTGCGGGACGCCTCGATTATGTGCAAGGTCTCGCTGAATTTGGCGGGGCTGGGAACGACGAGCCGAGCTTCCACCGCATAGCGCACACCCTTCATCTAATTCTCCTTTAAGTGACAATGGGGAGCCAGGTCCCAAAATTAGTCTGACGATCCAGTATGCGGCGAACAATCTGATTGTCAAACCGCCGCTCGTCATTCGCTACTCGCCAGCGCGTCTGGCCTCTTTGAGCGCTTGGTGGCACTACTGCGGCCCCCACCAGCCCGACCCGCCTTGACAAAGCTGCCAGCGTCGCCCAGTAGACCCTTGTGGGACATTATTGGCCCAGACACCAAAAGGAGCCACATGAACGAGCTCTACGTCATCGAGTGCCGCAAGCCTGACGGTAGCCTTGACTTCGCCGCCCCGCAGCCCGAGAGCGTCTTTGGGATGCGCGCCATCAATGGCATCTCCGAGGATGCCATGGCCAAGATAGTCTACCGGCGTTGCCCCAATGCTGTCTTGACGGGCACCAACATCCCCTCTTGGCCAGCTAATGTCGATCCGCGCTGGCATGCCCGCCGCAAGACCTGGTAACGTGATGGAGCAGCGCTACGCCCGGATCACCGGACTGACCGCCTGGACCGAGCTGCCGCTGGGGGCGGTGGTGCCCATCGAGTTCTATCATCGCTATGGCGGCGTCGGCGGTGGGCCGGCCGACTCTCCCTTGATCGAGGTCACCGTTTCGGCGCCTTCTGGCGCCCAGCTCAAGATCCCGGTCCGCGCCTTTGAGTACGCCAGCGCCGCAGAGGCCAAGGCTTGGCGGGCCGAGCAGAAGCGGTTGCGCGCCCGGGCCCGACGGGGCCTCAAATAATAGTCTGCTGGCGCTCTAGGGTCCTAAGACTTCTGGCTGAGCACATGCTCGTGTAGCCAGGCAAAGTCACTCGTGGTGGTCAGCCACTTGTAGCCGCGGTTGTACATCACCTCACCGGCCCGGATCAGAGCCCCCGGCGCCCCCGGCCCCGAGATGGCGAAACTGGGCAGATGATCGTGGGTGGTGAGCACGACTTTGGCGGTAGGGGCGGTGACCCGAACGGTCAAGATGATCTGCTCGAGGATCGCCCGAGTGATCACTTGATCGCCCTTGGTCGCGGTGATCCAGGTCGTCTTGCTTGGCATCTTGAAAGCGCTCCTTGTGGGGCTCATCATTGACATCTTTGATTTCGGACGAAGGGGCCACTCTGTCAAGTCGGCTAGACATGGACGACTACGAGCCGGCGAAGCTTGATCGCCGGAGGTCCAATGTCCGGCACGTGATCACCGAGCGGCCCCTGACCCAGGACCTATTCGCCACGACGCTTGCCGTCACTAGCTGCCCTTTCGACCGACGACCTGATTTATCTTTGAGCCATCTCCCAGGACGTACGGCTGGATCGTGAATTGTGTGTTCAGAGCATCCATTCCGTCGCTGCCGCCGTCCAGCCTTATCACGAAGACCGGCCTATTGCCCAGGAATTTATTGAAAACATCCTGAACCGACCCTAAATTGTCGTCCAGGCGCGTTCGATCATCCACGATGTAGATGTCGGGCCTCATGCCGAGAACCCTCTGGCCGTACCAGAGCGTGGTCGAGGTGCTCCACCAGGTCACGATCACCGAGTCCTTGGGCAGGCCACCTTTGTCGGCAGGGGCGAGAATGACCTTGAGCCAGGCCGCGTCGCCGTTCTTGGCCGCTTGGCTTACGCCGCCCGGGTTCGAGGCAGTTGCCGGTTGCTGGCGTTGCGGAATGACACCGATGACGGGGAAGACCAGGGCGGCGGCAACCACTACCTCGCCGGCCAGGATCAGCCACGGCGTCCAAACTCCTTTGCGACGCGTCTGGACCACCACCGCCGGCGCGCCGGTGGCGGCGACCTCGGTGGCGGTGGCGCCGACCTGGAACCGTTCGCGCAGCTCGTCGATCGCCCAGGCAGCCAGCGAGATCAGGTCCGCGGCACCCAGAGCGGCCCAGGTCAGGACTATGAGAAGCGGCACCAGATAGTAGCGCTCGATATCGGCGTTCGCGTACGAGGCGGCAAAGACGCAGGTCGCGACCAGTGAAATGCCGCTCAAGAGGAGGTAGCGCGGCCGTCGGACCAGGCTCGTGACAATGCCGATGGCAGCCGCTATCGCCAGCGGTCCAACCCAACTTGTCAGGAGGTCCAAAACGTGGCCCATCTTCGTGAACAGATCCCCAAACGGGTCTGAGAGGCTGCCGCGGAACTGCTCACCCAGAACCACGTACTGGAAGCCACTGAGCGTGTCCGGGTGGGCATAGACGAGGGGCGCGTGCATGGCGGCGCGGATCGGGAGCTCGAGGAAGAGCCCGATGATCGTGATCGCCAGCACTCCCAGACAGGCCGCGATGGTGCGCCAGCGGAAGATGATCCGCGGGTCCACGGCCAGGATGTACAGCCCGATGGCGGGCGGCAACAGAAGGGCCAGCGAATGATTCGCGACGGCGACCCCGAAAACTACAGATGCCGCGACCAGCCAGCGATCGGCGCGGGCCACGACCACCGCGTTTTTGCTGTGCCGGCGCTGGTCCCATACGACGAGGATGGTGAAGAGGATCGCCACGAGGGCAACATGGAACATGTGTGGATCAGCCTGCGTTGAGAGCCGCCAGAACAGTTGCGTTGAGGCCAGAACAAGCCCGATGGCAAGGGCAACGAGGCGGCGGCCGGTGAGTACCTGCACCAGGGCAACGGTTGCCGCCACAGCCGTGGCGGCCAGAAGTGCCTGCAGCAGGTTCATCCGGAAGGCCGGATCACCGAAAGGCTGGAGAACCATGGAAGCCAGCCAACCCAGGATCACGTAGGCCGGGTAGCCCGTCGGATGGGCCGTCCCCAGGACGGGGCCGACAGTCTGGAACTCGGCGGTGTCCCAGCTCAACACGCCCGGCGCAAGCGTGGGAATCACAAAGATCAGGGTCAGGAGCGCCGCCGCGGCGGGGGCCGCCGCCACTCCGAGTATTGGCGAGCCGGCCAGACGCTGGAGGCGACTGGGCCCTGCGCCCTGTGCGATATGAGGGCTGCCGCCATCGGCGACCTCGGCGGTGTGGAGCAGTTTTGTTCTGGCGGGGGTCAGCTTCATCGGAGGTCTCCTGGCACGCTAAGACTTCTACTGCTACTGCTTGGGTCGATAACACAGGTTGCCCTGAATAATCGACACTCCGAGACCTTGCGCGACAAATCACAAGCTCGAGAAACCATCGTCGTTTGACGATGGTTGCGCTCGAGCTCAAAGCGGTAAGCGCGATGAATCGTATTCATCCACTGATTCTAGTTATCGGCCTATTTGATTGCAAGTACTAATTGACGGAGACGCTTGGCGGCCGACAATACTCTCTCATAGTGGCGTTGGCCGCCCGACCCTGAAATCTGCTTTGGAGCACGGCCCATGGACGATCTCGATCGCTCGATCCAAGCTCCGCGCAAATAATGATGCAAATCATGATAGAAAGGCCGACTTTTGTGAGCGATACTGCGCATCTGCCCGATCCTGGCGGAGGACATCGTGAGATCGCGCTGTCGGTCAGTCACCTGACCAAGCGCTTTGGCGACCGCGTGGCCTTTGAAGACGTCTCCTTCGAGGTGGCCCGCGGCGAAGTGTTTGGCTTCCTGGGGCCCAATGGTGCCGGCAAGACCACGACCGTGCGCACCTTAGCCACCCTCTTGGCCCCCAGCGCCGGCTCCGCCTCGGTGGCCGGCTTCGCCCTCACGCCGCCCAATGGCGTGGAGATCCGGCGACGGATCGCGGTCATGTCCGAGTCACCGGGACTGTACCTGCGCCTCAGTGTTTTAGAGAACCTCGAGTGTTTCGCCGATCTCTACGAGGTGGCAAATCCGCGCGAGCGTATCGCTTGGGCCTTGGGCGCGGTCAATCTGGCCGACCGGACCCACGACACCTGCGGCACGCTGTCCAAAGGCCTGCGCCAACGGGTGGCCTTGGCTCGGGCCCTGCTGTCTGAGCCAGAGGTGCTGTTCCTTGACGAGCCCACCAACGGTCTCGATCCGGCGGCCACCCGGGAGGTCCACGATCTGATCGTCGGGCTGCGCCAGGGCGGCACCACCATCTTCTTAACCACCCACCGCCTGGAGGAGGCGGAGCGGCTTTGCGACCGTGTCGCCATCTTGAACACCACTCTGCGCACCATCGGCCGACCGGCGGAGCTGCGCGAACAACTGTTTGGCCGCTCGCTCATCGTCCGCACGCGGGTCGCGCTGGCCGATCCCGACCGGACTTTCGCAGGATTGTCCGCCGTCAACTCTTGGCGCGCGGACGACGCAGGCGTCTACATTCTCACTGTCGCCGATCCGGATGCCGCCGCGCCGGTCGTAATCCGGGCTCTGGTGTCCGCTGGCGCCGACGTCCTGTCTATTGGCGAGGAGCGGCACTCCCTTGAGGACGTCTATCTCGAGCTGATTGAAGCCAAAGGCCAGGTGGGTGTCTAATGAAACTGAGCGCCCGGCGGATCCGCGCCATCATCGTCAAAGAGCTCCGGGAATACCGGCGCAACCGCTACATCATCATAGGCATGGCCATCCTGCCCCTGGTCTTCACCATCCAGCCTCTGATAGCGGTTCTCGACCTGGGCGCAGGGGCTAGCAGTCTGATCGCTCACGAGCATGTCCTGCTGTACATGCTGGGCATCCCTGCCCTGGTTCCGTGCGTGGTGGCCGCCTCCTCAGTGGCCGGGGAGCGGGCCCAGGCGACCTTGGAGCCAGCCCTGACCACGCCGATTCGCCGTGAGGAGTATCTGTTGGGCAAGGCGCTGGCCGCCCTCATACCATCACTGGTGGTCGCCTATTCTGTCTTTGGCCTGTTCCTCGTGTTGGTCGTGCTCCTTGCGGCGCCGGGCATCGCCGTCTCCTTGATCCAAGGGCCGGACTTGGCCGCTCAGATCGTCTTCACACCACTATTGGCGACTTGGTCGATCTGGGTGTCCATCGCCATGTCGTGCCGCTCGAGCGACGTGCGCGTGGCCCAGCAACTGAGCACTCTGGCCAGCCTGCCGGCCGCCTTCGCCGCTATCATCATCGCCGTTGGCGTGATCCCGCCGAGCTTGCCCCTGGCCATCGGCGCCGTGACACTCTTGCTCGCCCTCGATGTGGCAGGCTGGCTGGTCGTCTCGCGCTTATTCGACCGCGAACGGCTTATCACCGGCGCCGGCTGAGTGTCTTCTAGCGAATACCGGTGTCGTAGAGAAAGTCGACCTGCTGGGACTCCATCGGAGCCAGCATCACCACCACCGGGGTTGGTGTGCCCATTAATCCTGGTACCGGCTTCGCTGTCAGGGTGACGGTGCCAAAGCCGTAAATGACCAGCCGGTAGCTGCCATCGGACGCACTGGTGGTCCGGGCGGCCTCGCCCTCGCCAGCAAAAGAAGCGATGATAGTAGCACCAGCCACTGCCCGTGGGGCGCAGGCGGGATCCGGCGGGACCCGCTCCACCGGGCAGACCGGGCCGGCGCGCACCGTGCCAAAGACATAGGATTGCAGCCCAGCAGGGATAGCGGTTTGGCTGGGTGCGTTCGTCCCCCGGCCGGTTGAACTAGCGCTTGGGCCGGCGAGCGGACCCGGGATGCAAGCCGAGGGGAGCACCAGCACGCAGACGACCAAGAACAGCAGGGCTGCTAGAGTTCTCCCTTTCGAAGGATTCTTCTGGCCGAACATCCGTGGCTCCTTGGTAGATTGGTATCCTATGGATTCCTGAGGCGCCCGGAAATTCTGGCCTGTCGCCTCAAGCTTTAAACTTTGCCTGTTTTCGGGCCGCTCTTTGCCCTTTAGACACACGCCACTGAGCCGAGCCGCTGGTCATGACTATGGCACAAAGAAGCCGCGATAGGAGGCAAAAGAGATGACGAAGAGCGAGACCGCGCCAATCAGGGGCAACCCCCAGGCGACCAGCCGGTTGCGCCGGCCGGCGAGTATCCAGGCATAAGGAAAGGCCAGCATCAGATAGCGTCCAATTGATTCCAGACCGCCAGAGGCGAAAGCCGCCCCAAGGTAGAGAACCGGCAGGAGTGCGTAGGGGAGCGGGATGCGATCCCAGCGCAGCCAACCTAAGAGGAAGACGCCCGCAGCGAGGACGAAGAGCAGCAGTAGGAAATACGCGACATATGGACCCGACAGCGCGGAGGCGACGGTATCGCTAGAGCTCCGAGCGACACTCGCCCCGCCTCGACCCCAAGCCGCCATAGCCGAGCTGTAGCCGTCGAGCGATCCGGAGAGTATGGCGACATAGCCGATGAAGGCGGCCACCGCTGCGGGCCCCAGTGCGAGCCACGTTAACGAGACGCGCAGGCGTCGATCACGCAGAAGGAAGATGAGCCCAAGGGGTATAATCAGCAAGATGCCCTGGAGCCGAGTGAGCGCGGCGAGGCCCAAGAGGACGCCGGTGAGCGCGCGCCGGTCGCGCTGGGCGGCCAGGAATGCCCCCAGCGAAAGAGCGAGGAACAGACTCTCACCATAGGCCATAGAGAAGACCGCGCCAAACGGGCAGAGCGCAAGCAGCACTGCGCTGCGCACGGCGACATCGCGCCCGACGACCGGCTCACTGACCCGGATGAGCAGGGCTAGAGCGAGCACGAACAGCGCATTTGAGAGAATAACGGCCATTAGCGCCATGAGTGCCGACTGCCCGAGCGAGCACAGCGCGACCAGCGCGGGGTAACCGGGCAGGAAGGCGTAATCGTGATACGCCCCGGCCACCGGCAAGCTGTGGTAGCCGTCGCGTGCGATACCGACATAATACCAGCCATCCCAGGAGGTCAGGCTGGCCAGCAACGGCGCGCTGGAACCTGAGGTGAGGATGGTAGTCCGTCCAGGCAAAAGTTCGGCCAGGACCGCTGCACCCAGGACGATAAGTCGAGACCCGATCAACGCGGCCACCACGGGCCGGGTCAGGGTCTCGTGTAGGAAGTTGCGAAGCGCCGATAGCTGGCCCAAGGCGTATCCTTTCCTTTACCAAAACCGCGTCTCTTTGTGGTAGTGGAGATTCGCGCGCCGCCAGATAAACCGACTGTTGTGACGTCTGAATCCCTTCGGACAATCAGTGTCGTTGCGCGTCTCGAGCTGTCAACAGGTCTCTTGGATTCCCCGAAGACCGTTGACTTGGGGCGACTTGAGATCTCGCGGTCTGCGAGGAAGACTGCGACCGAGATCGGGACATGAGCAATAGGTCCGTTGCCCGATTCTGTCGGCGGCCGGGCGCGGTTTTAGTCTGGGCTCTCGCTCAAGCGCACACCGTCGATCGTCACGTAATAGGAGCCGATTTTGCGGCGGTCGCCCCGGCGCGCCAACTTCCCGTTGTAGCCGCGGAGCTGCTTGCCGATCTCCGGATCCTTCTTGACCATCTGCCAAGCCGCTTCCAGCGCTTGCGCGCAGAAGCCGGCCAGCGGACCTTCGAGCTTGGCCACATAAGGTGGCGTCATCTTGTTCTGGAAGTAGTAGCGGTAGGGGCCATTGATCTTCCCATATCCCTGGACGCTAGTGACAGTATAGTACAGCCAATCGCGCAGGACCTTGGCGGCCTGCTGCGTTTCTACCTTGATCCTGGCAGTGCGGTCGGGTGCGGGGACTTTCTTGGGTGCCGTGGCACGAGCGGTCGGCTTGGGGGTGGCAGCCATTTCATCTCCCTTTTGGGCGCAGATAAGATCAAAACAACCTTGCGCGCCGTCGGGCCGATAGTGGCTGCCCCGTCCTGGCTTGTCAATGATGAAGGGTCCTGCGGCTATGACCAGGGTGGATTCTTGGCGATCGACCCATCGGCGGCTTAAATAGTCTGAGCGCGGCCCGAAGGAGAGGCCGCGCTCAGGCCGGTAAATTCTTAGTAGACGAACTTAACGTCCTGCCCCTGATGTCGCGCCGAGTGATCGCGCCTTCGGGGCTCTCGTCGATTCTGAGCCCGGGTGAGAGCTCGGGAGCACGATGGTCGAACCGCTGGCGATGGCGCGCGAGGGGAAATCGACAGCTCTGATAGCGGGACCAATCAACACGTTGCGACCAATCCTGGCGTTTCGGGGGATGACTGCTCGTTCGCCCACCAGCGTTATACCGCTGTTGAGGTAATCGGGGTTCTCCCGATTGACGATGTCAAAATCGTCGCCGACCCCGACGATAGCACCCCGGCCGACCACGACCTCCTTGTCGAGAATGGCGCGATCGACGACAGCACTGGGTCGGATGACCGAGTCGAAGAGCACAATCGAGTCACGCACCACGGCGCCCATCTCCACCACCACGCCAGGCGAGAGCACCGAGTTGGTGACCAGGCCATTGATCACACAGCCGTGGCTGACCAGACTGCGATACACCTGCGCGGTGGCTCCGATCTTGGTGGGCCCGCGCTCTGACGAGCGGGTTCGGACGACCCATTTGCGGTCGTACAGGTCCAGCTCCGGGGAGTCGGAGAGCAGGGCGAGATTGGCCTCCCAATAGGATTGAACGGTGCCCACGTCCTGCCAATAACCAAAGAAGCGGTAGCCGAAAACCCGAGCCCCGCCCTCGATCATGGCCGGAATGACGTCGTGGCCGAAATCGGGACGGTCCTCGCGCAGCCAATGGCGCAGGGCGGCTTTGGAGAAGACATAGACACCCATGCTGGCCAGATCGCTCCTGGGTTGGCGCGGTTTCTCTTCCCACTCGACGACCCGGTCGGACTCGTCGAGCGCCAGGATGCCCATGCGCGAGCAGTCAGCCAGGGGCACTCGGCGCACGGCGACGGTGACATCGGCGTGGTGTCGCCGATGAGCCGCCACGAACGGCTGATAGTCCATTTCGTAAATATGGTCGCCCGCCAGCACCAGGACCGCATCGCCTGAGGCCCCCTCGACGACACTGAGATTCTGCAACACGGCGTCGGCGGTGCCCTGATACCACTCGGCGGTCTGTCCGCGGGCGAGGTAGGGTTGTAATACTCGCACCCCGCCAGCTTCGCGATTGAGGTCCCAGGATTGACCCGTCCCGATGTGTTCGTGGAGGGAGCGGGGGTTGTACTGGGTCAACACGACGACATCGTCGATGCCCGAGTTGGCGCAATTGGAGAGGACGAAATCAATGACGCGGTACTTGCCAGCGAATGGCACTGCCGGCTTGGCCCGACGCGACGAGAGGATGGAGAGCCGCTCCCCCTCTCCGCCAGCGAGGATCACCGCCAAAGCTTGTTTCATAACGCCCCTCTTCCGCCCTCCCTTAGAAGGTCGGATTGGGCCAAGTCGGTCGATGCTAACAGTTGTCGCTAAAGCAAGGAGTTAGTGCCAGCGGCTTGCAACCCTTTTAGAGATCCATTTGCGTTACCCGGAATGTTCTCCACGCTCGAGACACAAACCAAGATCTTGGCCCACAAGCGATGTCACATCCACAGCCATCTTGATCGAAAGCTCCTTTTGTCAAGCGAAGCGTCAGCGGAGTTGTCCTCTATCTGCCAAAAGAGTATGGGCGCTGACAACGACAGCGTTTTTAGTTGGCCCAGATTCGCCTTAGACTCGCTTCTTCGCCTGATCG
>Ga0182027_10004490_pt1 | contig 21600 bp, 18 predicted proteins | sample 712E1DmetaG_FD_121300 | JGI IMG/M metagenome (GOLD analysis project Ga0182027, IMG submission 121300) | Permafrost microbial communities from Stordalen Mire, Sweden - 712E1D metaG (Illumina Assembly) | ecosystem: Environmental > Terrestrial > Soil > Wetlands > Permafrost | place: Sweden... | reverse complement strand
GAGCGCGGTGTCGGCTTCCTTGCGAGCCGCGGTGAGCTTCTCGGCCGCCAAGGTCAGAAAGCCCTCGTTGTTCGCCGCCAACGCCTTCGCGGCCAGCGAGCGGAAGGCGTCGCCCAGTTTTTCCTGGGCGCGGTCGAGCAGGGCCTTCTGCTCATCGAGATTGCGGCGCAACTCCCCGCATTGGGTTTCGGCGACGGCCCGTGCCTTCTGCGTTTCGCCAAGCTCGTCTCCGAGCCGTTGCGCGCGGTCCTCGCTCACGCCCAGCGTGCGCCGCAACTCTTCGGCCGTGGCCTGCGCGGCCCGCGCGCCGCCGTCGGCATGAAGCAGCTTCGCCTCGCTCTCGCGCAGGCGGGCGTCCACCTCGCGCACCTTTCCCTCGCCGTGCCTTCGTTCGCGCGCCGCGGACCACGTCCAGCCCACGGCCGCACCCAGCGCCAAGGCGACCAGAGCGACGACAGCCATTTCAAGTCCCGACATCCTGCCGAGACTATCCGAATGTTCAGGTAGCCGCTAGCCCGCAATATTCACAACAATCGGAACACCGACGAGCTTCACTGAACAGTCTGCATTTCGCCCTCTTGGCGGTGGCGGGCTAGCAGGATTGCAATGGTCCGCGCCGACGAGGGCGAGGGCCGAAGGCCCGAGGGGCGTGCAGGGCGGGAGGTGGGTCCCGAGAGCTCGGCGGCTCCCCACGCGTTCACTAGTAGCTCAATCCGAACCCGTAGGGAAACAGCGGATCGTATTTCGCATCGCCGAAATTAATGGGGATCTGCTGCATGGAGCGGGGCCACGTGTGCGGCAGCTTGCCGGTGGGTTTGTAGTCGCCGAAGAGAACGTCCGCCACACCAGAACCCTCGGTGCCAGGCAGCCAAGCCACGACCAACGCATCGGTCAGCGGCAGCCAGTCCTCAATGATGATAGGCCGGCCGGTGAGCAGAACGGTCACCACCGGCTTGCCCGATTTGTGCGCGTTCGCGATGACGGCGCGATCGGCGGACGACAACGCCAGATCTTTTCGATCCCCGTTGCTTTCCGCATACGGCGTTTCGCCTACGACGACAACCACCACATCGCCCTGCGCGGCGCCGCTGCCATCCCGCGACGCCGTCACTTGCGTGTGCGGCGCGACCGCGCGCTCGATGGCACGCAGAATGGTCGTTCCGGGTGTCACGGGCCCGAGGCTGCCCTGCCAGCCCACTGTCCAGCCGCCACATTGCGCGCCCATGTCGTTGGCCTTGGCGCCCGCCACGTGCACGCTGGCCGACTTTTTCAGCGGCAACACGTTCTTATCGTTCTTGAGCAGCACCAGGCTCTGCCGAACTGCCTCGCGCGCCACGGCCCGGTGTTCCGCCGATCCAATCTGTGTCGCCAAGTGGCGGTCGGTCATCGGGTGCTCCCACAGCCCGGCGGCCGCCTTGACGCGCAGGATGCGGCGAACCGCATCGTCGATGCGGGACATGGGAATGCGATTGGAGCTCACCAGCGATTTCACGGTGCGGATGAACTGACGAAAGTCGTTTGGCTCCATGGCCATATCGACGCCGGCATTGATGGCGTTCGCGACATTTTCCTTGTAGCTGGTCCCCATCGTCTTGATGGCTTCCCAGTCGGAAACCACGAATCCTTGGAAGCCGAGCTCGCCCTTGAGCACGTCGGTGATGAGGTATTTCTGGCCGTGCATACGCTGGCCATTCCAACTGCTGAACGAGGCCATGATGCTGCCCACGCCCGCCTTGACAGCAGCCGCGTAGCCGGGCAAGTGAATCGCACGCAGCTCCTGCTCGGAAATACGCGCGTCGCCTTCGTTGACGCCATTTTGCGTGCCGCCGTCAGCGACGAAGTGCTTGGCACACGCGACGATCGATTCCGGCGCGCCCAGCTTGTCGCCCTGCAGGCCGCGTACGACCGCCGGCGCGAACAGGCTGGCCAGCTCCGGTGTTTCGCCGAACCCTTCATACGTGCGTCCCCAGCGTTCGTCGCGGGGCACGGCGATGCACGGGGCAAACGTCCAACGAATGCCGGTGGCCGCCACTTCCTCGGCCGTAATCTTGCCGGCCTTCTCGGCGATGTCCGGATTGCGCGTGGCCCCGAGGCCGATATTGTGCGGAAAAACCACCGCGCCCTTCAGCTCGCCGTGGCCGTGCACGGCGTCCACGCCATAGATGAGCGGAATGCCTAGTCGCGTTCCCAAGGCCTGCATCTGCAGGCGATCGATGGCGTCCGCCCAGGCTTCGGGCGTGTTGGGATTCATGAGATTCTCGGCACCGTTCAGCACGGAGCCCAAATACACCTGGCGCACTTCGGCGCCCTGAAGCGCGACGCGCGACGCCTGGGTCATCTGGCCGACCTTCTCTTCCAAGGTCATCTGGCCGAGAAGCTGCTCGATATCGGGAGCCGGCATCCCAGCTGCGCGCGTGGCGGCCGGAACGAGCGGCTCTTCCGAACGCGTCTGCATCTTGAGACAACCGGTGCCGCTGAATGAGATCGCCGAGAAAAGCACGACGAGAAAGATCTTACCCAGAGCTTTGGAAGAACGAGCCTTGTTTGTCATTGAGCTTGCCTGCATCGCGCGCGACATACTAAGGGAATCGGCTTTTGAGCGATAGAGGCGTGATCGCCGTCTCTTTGAAGCGCCGCGGTCACGGTGTAGCATCGCGGCTAACGATCGGAGGCAGCCATGCGCGAAATTGAAATGAGGCAAAGAATCGAAGGGTTCCTCAAGCGGCGGATGCAGCTGATGCTGGCACCTGTGTTGGGACTGGGCATGGCGGTGACTGGGTGTCAAACGGGAGTGTCCCTTTACATGGGGCCGATGCCTGACGCCAACCCGAGCCACACCGCAGGCGCAAGTGATTCGGCGCCAAGTTTTGGCGACGCTGCCCCGGCCGATATTCTCATTTCCGCGGATGTAGCCGTAGCCGGGTCAGACGCGGCCCCTGACCAGCCCTCGCCGCCGGATGCGAGCGCGCGGCAGGATTTGGCCATGCAAGACTTGGCGACGACCGACGCGTCCCCCGAATTGGATGGCGGCATGGATGCGAAGCCAGATAGCATCGCAGACACCCCGGCTGAAGCCGGGGCTCGCGTGGATGCCGTCGGCGACACTGGGCTCATCGCCAAGTACATGGCCCCGCTTCCCGATGGCGGCCCGAGCGACACGGGCCTGAGCGACACTGGCCCGCGCGACACTGGAATGATTGCCAAGTACATGGCCCCACTTCTCGATGGCAGCCCGACTCCGGCGCCGGACTACATGGCGCAGATGCCGGACGCGGCCGAGGATCTTTCCTTCGGCGTTCGCTACATGGCCCAGATCCCCGGTTGAGGGCGCGTAGCTCCGCAAGGTTTCCTTTTGACGCATTTGCGCCCGCCGCCTCGATCTCGCGCTTGATCTCTTCCCATTCCTTTCATGCTCCGCGAAACCGCTTACTGTCAGGGAGCGCCAAGAGTGCTCGGCTTGGGCTGAGACTAGAGTGCCCGAAGGTCTCGGCGATGAGCTCGTGGCTTGCGGCTGCCCAATCCTCGCGGTCAAAGCCATGTGTGCGGCCACGTGCCTCGTACTTCTCGTAGGCACGCTTGGCGATATCCGCATCGCACGCAGATCTCGCATTGCTGGGCTGCGCTCCTGCCGGGACCTGCGTAGAGCTCGTTGCGTGTTGGACGTGTTGCGAAGAATGGGACGTATGCTGTGACATGACGGTTCCTTTCCGATGCGTGATTGCGGCGGTTGGCTGTCATTACATTTCCAGCCAGCTCCGAGGACCACGCCGAGTTGGGCGCAATCCTCGGCTCCGCGCTTCTCTACTGAATCTGCAGTTGATCGTCGACCTCGGTCACGCCAGGAGCCGCCCAAGCGGCATTCGCGGCGTCTTCGATGGCCTGCCATGTTGATGCGTGTCCAGTGAGCGTCACCTTGCTGCCTACCGAATTGACATGGATCGACTTCGCATCCGCTGTCGCGTGCCGCTGTAGCGCGGCCACGACCTTGTCCTTCACCTGCGAAGCAGAGGTCTGAGGCTTGAGGGTGATGGCATTGAAGACGGAGACAACACCTGCAAGATAGCGAACGGCACGCGCAGCGGCCTCACGCTGATAATTCCACGTGACTTGACCTTCCAGGGTGATCGCGCCTTGATGTACTTTGGCGGTAATTGCGTTAGGAACGTAGACGTCCCACTTGAGAGCGCTCTGTGTCGCGGCGGCGATATCCGAATCCGTGCGAACGTGGTCGGAGAGGAGCTTGACCGTTAGATCCTGCGCAACGGTACGAACGCCGTATACGCGCTTGGTCGCGTCCTCGGCCGCCCATTTCTCCGGGAAGGTGTCGACTGCTCCAAGAAGCGAGACGACCCCTTTGTCCACGCTGACCCCGATCTGGGCGGCGTTGACCTTGGGATCCCAGCGGAGCTCTTGCTCGATGTCTTCCTTCAACTGATTGTCGGTCTTGTTCATGATTTGCTCCTGATTCGATAAATGGCTACAGCAAACGCCGCCCGCTTTTGCGGGAGCGTCTACCGCACGACCGTGAGCACGATGTGTGCCATTGCACTTTATCGGGGCGGCGAAAGGCGATTCAACCGAATGAGCGAATCTTGCACACCCAAGCGCATTCAAAGTGAACGAGAGGCCACTTCAAAATGGTCGCCAAAGAGCCTCGAATCGACGCCAGGTCGTCACACCCAAGCGGATTGAATGAGTGACTCCATCATTCTGATTTAGCCAAGCCACATTTGCCGAGTCGAACGCCCGCGTTGACCACGCAAGATTGGCGGCACGCATCGTGCATTGCCACGCGCTGGCTTGAGTTGCCAGAATGATCCAACCACCACCCAAAGGAACCCCTCGATGACAACGGTCCATCAACACACCATCGTTTTCGCATGGGCCATCAGTACCTATTCTGGGACAATCAAGAGTTCATGAAAGAAATTGGCCTCGGGAGATAAACGAAGGAAGACGTGATGTCGAACCCGGAATTGGCAAAGTGGATATGCGCAATGGACGATACGGCATTGCCTGAGGGGCACATGACGGCGGTTTATCCGGTTCCGTCGGACCTTGGCCACGAAGCGCTGCCACCGATGCTGGGCGCATACATGGGAAACATTGGCATGTTTATGGCGCACGTACGCACTGAATCCATGCGTGCCTACAGGACAAGACTCGAAGCCGGCTGGGTCGAGATAGCTATGATTTGAGATCGGCGATGCGTTCGGGCGCACCTGACAGCCTCCGTACCGTCGTCGTCGCCCTGCTTACCAACCTCGCGACCGCTCTTGCTAAGCTTGTTGCTGCGCTGTTCTCCGGTTCAAGCGCGATGTGGGCAGCGGCATTCCATGCCTTTGCGGATAGTGGCAACGAGGTGCTATTGCTCATCGCTCAACGGCGCAGCAGTCGCCCAGCAGACGAGCAGCATCCACTCGGCCACGGCCGCGCAGCGTATTTCTGGGCGCTTATCGCGTCCATGGCCGTCTTTGCGCTCGGCGCCCTGCTGTCGGTTCATCAGGGCATCGAGGGGCTTCTCCACCAAGAGCCACTGCTATCTTTTCGAGTCGCCTACTTGATCCTTCTGATCTCTTCTGTCCTGGATGGCGCCTCCTTGATTCAAGCGCGTGGCCAACTCAGAAAGGAGGCTCGCGCGCTGGAGCGGACCTTTCGCGAGCAACTCAATTTGGGCTCGGATCCGGTCGTGCGAGCGGTGTTCGCGGAGGACGCCGCCGCGCTGGTGGGCAACATAATCGCCTTCGTGGGGATCGCGCTTCATCAAACCACTGGGTCTGCGATTCCCGACGGGATTGCGGCGATCCTAGTCGGACTTCTTCTCGGCTTCGTTGCCTTTCAGTTAGCCAAACGAAATGGCGACATTCTTATCGGGGGACAGGCGGCGGCGGCCCTGCGCCGTAAGATCGGCATCATGATCGCGGCCCAGCCTGGCATTGTGGCGGTATCGGAGCTGGTGGTGACGTTCATCGGACCTCGGCAGGCGTGGGTCGTGGCACGCGTCGCCATCGACGCGACGATCGACGGCGCCGGCGTCGAGAAACTGGTGCGCGCGACGGAAAACTTCCTACGCAGCAAATCCCCGGTGATTGTTCGTGTGGACATCGTTCCGCGTGGACGTTGACAGCTACCTATCCGAGCGTCGCAGCTTGGACCACGAGGGACAGTGTGCGGTCCTTCCAAGGCCGCTGTTGGTTCAGCCAATCATCGCTGCCGCCTCGATCTCGCGCTCGATCTCTTCCCATTCGCTCATCAAGCCGTCGATCCGCGGCCCCAGGCCATCGTGTTCCTTCACCAGCGCGTCGATCTCGTCGTGGCTCGCGCGCTGAAAGAACGTAGAATCGGCGTAGATGGCCTGAATCTCGGCCTTGCGCGCCTCCACGGCCGCGATGTCGGCCAACACCTTGTCGCGCAACTTGGGCAACTGGCTCGCGCGATTGCGCCGCTTCTTCTGCTCCTCCCAGCTATCTGGTTTTCCCTCGCCCGCCGCGCTTTCCTTCGCCGGTGACGGCTCGGCCTTGGCCGCCTTTGCCTTGAGCGCCACCGCTTCCCCGTCGAGGTGATCGTCGCCAAGCTTGGCGAGGTATTCCGCGTACGTCCCGGGAAAGTCGCGCGGCCCGTCGCTGGTAATTTCCACGATTCGCGTCGCCAGCTCGCTCACGAACCAGCGGTCGTGCGAGACGAAGACAACCGTGCCGGTGTAAGCCTTGAGCGCCTCGACCAGGGCGTGGATGGCCTCCAAATCGAGGTGATTGGTCGGCTCGTCCAACACCAGCACGTTGGGCTTACGCACGGCCAGCAACGCAAAGATCAGGCGCGCCGCCTCGCCGCCCGAAAGCAGGCCCACGCGCTTGCCCACGTCCTCGCCCGAAAACAGCACACGCCCGAGCTGCGAGCGCACGAAGGTCGGGCTTTCGCCCGGGCACAGGGCTTCCATCGACTGCAGCGGCGTGACCTCGGCGTCGTCCAGGACCTCGCGGTGATCCTGCGGGAAGTAGCCGAATTTCGTTTCGTGCCCCCACTTCACCCGGCCTGCGTCGGCCGCCAGGCGCTCGACCACGATCCGCAACAGAGTCGACTTGCCGAGGCCGTTCGGCCCGATGATGCCCACGCGCTCGCCCCGCCGCACCGTCAGCGACACGTCGGTCAGCACGCGCTTGTCGCCGTAGGCCTTGCTCACGCCTTGCAGCTCCAGCACCTCGCGCCCGCTCGGCCGCTCGGGCGTTACATGAAAGCGCGGCGTGCGCCGCGAGCTCTCGACCAGCGTCGCGACTTCGATCTTCTCGATCTGCTTGAGCCGGCTCTGCGCCTGGGTGGCCTTGGTATTCTTGGCACCGAAGCGCTCGACGAAGGCCCGCTTGCGCGCGATCTCCTCCTGCGCGCGCGCCACGCCCGTCTCGGCCCGCTCGCGCACGCCGGCCTTTTCCACCATCGCCTTCGAGTAATTGCCCTTGTAGAGCGTGATGGTCTGGTAGTCCACGTCGAGGGTGTGGCTGGTCACGTTGTCGAGGAAGCGCTGGTCGTGCGAGATGATCACCGCGCAGCCCGCGTAGCCGGCGAGAAACTTTTCCAGCCAGCGGATGGTGAGGATGTCGAGGTGATTGGTCGGCTCGTCGAGCAGCAACACGTCCACGCCACCCACCAGCACCTGGGCCAGCAACACGCGCAGCTTGAAACCGCCCGACAGCGTGGACAGCGGCGCGCGATGGTAGCGCGTCTCGATCGCCAATCCTTCCAGCACCTCGCTGGCGCGCGCTTCCAGCGTGTAGCCGTCGTGCGCGGCGATGAGATCTTCCAGATCCGCCATGCGTCCGGCATCGACGTCGCCGCCCGCAGCCACCATGCGCCGCTGCTCGGTCAGCGCGTTCCACACCACCGCGTCGCCGCGCATGGCCAGATCCAGGATGATCTCGCCGTCGTCGAGAAACCGATCCTGCCGAAGCACGCCGATGCGGGCGCGCGCGAGGATGGACACCGTACCCGCCGAGGCCTCCTCGTCGCCGGCCAGCACCTTCAAGAAGGTCGTCTTGCCCGAGCCATTCGCGCCCACGAGGCCGTAGCGCGCGCCGGCGCCAAGCTGCAGCGACACGTCCGCAAATAGCACGCGGGCACCGTATTCCTTGGCGAGATGGGTTGTGGCGATCATGGTTGCGGCCAGCGTTGCAGTCGGGCCGCGCGCGTAAGGTACGCGATGTCGCCGCGAAAATCGAACCCTCGTCTCACCTTGACCGTTCCCCAACGCGGTGTCAGAAGGTCGATGGGGGTGGGGTCCGGTGTCCGAAGATATCGAATCAGTTGCATCAATCCGCGCGCGCGCCGAACAGCGCCTGGACAAACACCAGCGGATGATGGAGGTGCTGACCGCCGCGCTGGGAAAGCCGCGCACCGTCTATCTGACCTTGTCCATCGTCGTCGCGTGGGTCGCGCTCAACGGCGTCGCGCCCAGGCTGTTTGGTTGGCACAGCATCGACCCACCTCCTTTCTTCTGGTTGCAGGGAACGATCGCGCTGTCCGCGCTCTTGATGACCACGCTGGTCCTCATCACGGCCAACCGGCAGACACGCAACGCCGAAGAACGCTCGCACCTCGACCTGCAAGTGAACCTGCTCGCCGAGCATAAGGTCGCCAAGCTCATCGGGCTCGTCGAAGAGCTCCGTCGCGATCTGCCCATGGTTCGCAATCGCGTCGATCGCGAAGCCGATGCCATGCAAGAGGCCGTCGATCCGCACGCCATGCTCGAGGCGTTGGAGCGAGCGTCGGAAACCGAGCCGGCGAAGGACGACCCCGAGGCGGACAAGGGCTGAAATACGCTAGAAAAAGTAGCGGGCCCCGATGCTGCCATCGGTGCTCACTACGTACTTTCCGATCTGGTTCGAGTTGCCGCGCACGGTGAACTCGGGCGCGATCTCGAAGAACAGCTCGATGGGGTTTCCATGCACGAGCACGGACATGCCCACGGGCACGCGAAATCCTCCGCCGGAGTAGCTCACGTTTGGGCCAGCGGCAAATTGGTGGTCGAACACGCCGCCGATGCCGATATAGAACGGCAACACGTACTGGCTGTCGGACGACGTCCAGGTGCCGGCGCTGAAGATCATGTCCAGGTGCCAGCGGATGTTGTTGCCGTCCGGCCCTTCACCGAGCGCCGCCTGGAACGCGACCGCCGAGGAGGCCCACAGCTTCGCCGTCACGCCGGTGACCAAGTTGCCCACGTTGAGCCCAAGGCCGAACCTCAGCGGCGAGTTGACCAGGCCGGAATAGACCACCGTGTCCTTGGCTGCGGGCGCCGACGGCATCGCGGGATTCGCGGAAACCGCTGGAACATCCGCTACCCGCGGAGGGGTGAGTGCGTCCTGCCCGCGGACCACCGGGGAGAACAGGATGAGAAAACCCAGACACGAGGCGCTCGACAAGATGTTTTTCATGAGATCTCTCCTTGCCCGATTGCCCCTACCAGGCTTTGCAGGAAATGGCCAGCTTTAGGCCGAAATCGCTACCACAGGCTATTTTCTTGCATCGCGCGCATGAGCCGTGCCGACTTCATGCGGACTCCCGAGCGATGCCGGCGTCTCACACCCTTTCAAGAGACGCTCGACGAAATTCGGGAGAGTCTGCGGCGTGGTTGACGTCTGGGTCTGCAATAGTTCCCCACTCATCTCCCTGGCGCGAATCGGACGCCTCGACTTAGTCGAATCGCTGGCCACGACAAAGCAGCTTGAGTCCGACGTTGCGGCGGGCAAGCTCGACGCGTTTGCGTACGAAGCACTTCGCGACAACAAACCTGTGACCCATCAAGCGAGCGCGCGGATCACCGCCTGGCGAACCACAGCTAGAGTACCGACGCTTCCAATATCCTCCTCAACCGTTCAAACTGGCTCTGCAATTCCCCAAGCATGGATTTCGCGCGCTCGAAGTCGCCGGCGTTGCCCGCCTTCTCCATCGCGAAGGCGATGTTCGTCAGAGCCTCGCCGCTCACGGCAGAGGCAGCGCCCTTGATGGTATGGGCCTGCAGCCCAGCAGCCTTGATGTCCCCGCTGTCGAGAAATCCCTTCAGCCTCGCGATCTGCTTGGGAATGTCTTCCAAGAACTGGCCGATGATGCCCGTCGCCAGGTCGCGGTCTCCCGCCAGACGATCGAGTAGCGCGTCTTCGTCGAAGGCCGGGAGCGCATCTTCCACCGAGGCAGCGCCGATCTCTGGCGAACGCGCCGGATCGACTGCGGCGGATCGCGCCTGGTTCAGGTCGGGTGCGGTGTCCGGCCTGTCGAGCCACTTTTCCAGCAAGCACGACAGAGTTGCGGGCGACACTGGCTTGGCGAGGTAGTCGTTCATTCCGGCGCGCAGGCACGCCTCTCGATCTCCTTGCATCGCGTGGGCGGTCATGGCGATGATTGGAATGTTGGGATTTAGCACGCCCCCACTCGCGGAACGGGCAACACGTGTCGCTTCCATGCCGTCCATCTCCGGCATCTGGACGTCCATCAGCACGAGGTCGTAGGGAATGCTGCGCAGGGAATCGAGCGCTTTTTGACCGCTCGCCACCACGTCGGCGCGAAACCCGAGCTTGTGCAAGATCGCCAGAGCAACCTGCTGGTTGGTGATATTGTCCTCGGCCAGGAGGATGCGCGCGTCGGGCCTCTGCGGCCGGCTCCCGCGTGCGTTGAGCTGGGCCACGAGAACCTCGCGGTCGGTGGCGCTGGCGTCCATGACCAGCGCGCGGACACCCGAAACGCCGGCGGGCAAACGCGGCGCTGCACCCGGCTGCTGCTTTCCGAACCGGGCGGTGAACCAGAATTCGGATCCGCGTCCCTCGTCGCTGTGCAGGCCGATCTCGCCGCCCATAAGCTCGGCAAGCTGCTTGGAGATGGCCAGACCGAGTCCGGTGCCACCGTACCTTCGGGTGATGGAAGCGTCCACCTGCGTGAATTTCTGAAAGAGCATGGCTTGCCGATCTGCCGGGATGCCGATGCCCGTGTCGCGCACGGAGAAGCGCAGGAAGACTTCCCCCTCGCTCTCGCGAACCAGGCTCGCCCGCACGGACACCTCGCCCTCGCCGGTGAACTTCACCGCGTTGTTCGTCAGGTTGACCAGCACCTGTCGCAGACGACCCGAATCTCCGCGCAACAGCACGGGGAGATCCGGAGCCAGCGCGCAGATGAGCTCGAGTTTCTTTTGCGCAACCCGCACCGACATCATCCTCCCGAAATCCGCGAACAGCGCCTGTAGGTCGAAGTCGAGGATCTCAAGGCTGAGCTTGCCGGCCTCGATCTTGGAAAAGTCGAGAATGTCGTTGAGCAACGCCAGCAGGGATTCTCCACTGCTGCGAATGGTCTCGGCGAACTGGCGCTGGTCGTCGGCAAGCTCCGTGTCGAGGAGCAGCCCCACCATCCCGATGACACCATTCATCGGCGTGCGGATCTCGTGGCTCATGTTGGCCAGGAACTCGCTCTTGGATCGGGTCGCCGCTTCCGCTGCCTCCTTGGCCCGCCCGAGCTCGCGCTGATGCCGCTTGCGCTCGGTGATATCGTGAAACGCCTGCACGATGCCCTGTAAGGCTCCTTCCTTCGCGCGAAATGGCGTGCTGATCACCAGATCTTCCCAGTCGCCCCGTCTCACCTCGGATTCCACCTTGGTCTCGCCACCGACAATGCGCACCAGTGGACAGTTCCGAGTCTCACAATCGCAGCAGGGAGAAACTTCGTGGCAGACGCGGCCGACGATCTCCGAGGAGGGCCGTCCGAGACGACGCGCGTGGGTGGCATTGACCTTGCGAACCTTGCCGTCGCGTTCGAGAACCCACATCCCATCGGCAGCCGTTTCGAATATCTGCTCCAGTTCCGCGTGCGCTAGTCCCAGCGCCACTTCGGCCCGTCGTCTCTCCGCCGACTCCTGCGCCAGCCGAGCGGCAGTGCCGGCGAGCTCGGCCGTGCGCTGGGCGACCAATTCCTCCAGATTGTGCCGGTGCTCGCGCAGCCCCTTCTCGGTCTCCACCCGCGCGACGACGTTGACGAACAGTCCGCCGAGCGCCAGCAAGATCTCCAATTCTTCCTTCGCGAAAGGCTGCTGGCCGGCGCGGCCGACGATGGCGACGCTGGCCGTGCGCCGGTCGCCCGGCAACGGAAGCAGGGCGAGGGAGCACGCGGGCTCGGCTAGGATTTGCGAGCCCAAAAATCCGCTGGCAAGCACGGCGCGAATCTCTTCGCCAGCCTGGACGATGATCTCCGCGACGGGAAGCGATTGTGCGAGCAGCGTGCGGACAAGCCGTGGCTCCCCGCTTTCGTCGGCAGCAACAATCAGCAGAAAGTCGCAGCCGAAGAAGTTCTTCATCGTGTGGGCTAGTTCCGCCCAGGTGTCCTGCTCGGGCGACAGGTTGCTCAAATACTGGGCGGCGCGCAGGACCGTGGTCAGGCGTTGCGAGGCATCGGTCGCGCTCACGTCGCCACTTCCATGGGTGCGAGGAATAGCTCCTGCATGAACAATTCCTCGAAATCCTCGCACTGGGCGAGATTCAGAAGTCGCGCACGCTCGCGCAACGCCTCGGCTGCGCCCTGGCCACCTCCGAGCATCATCTCGCAGCCGGCGAGCGCGAGGTTGTCGTAGGGCTCTACGCATTCGGGTGCAATTGGCGGCAGAAGTCCGATGGCCTGCGCGCTTTCGACGTCCAGCGATCGGCCGAACAGCCCGGTGGTGACGATGCGGCCAAGCTCGCGACACGCGATCCCGGCCCGTCGCGCGAGCAGTTGCACCCCGGCGCCAATCGCGGCCTTGCCGCGCTGAAAGACGTCGACATCGCGCTTCGAAAGAAAAATTCCACTTCCTTCCCCACCCAGCGAAGGCGCCCCCGCATCATTGCCGTGAAGGAACTTCCCTCGGTTCGACAGGACTCCAGCCCGGCACAGGCAGGCGATCCAGTCGACCAAGCCAGAACCGCACACGCCCTTCGGCGCGCCACCGCCCAGGACCTCGAAGCCGAGCGGCGTTCCCGCCCGCACCCGGAAGATCGCGCCGGAATCCGCCGGTACCGCACAAGCCATGCCGCTGGCCTCGAAAGCCGGTCCCCCGGCCGCGCTGGTCACCCAAAGGCTCTTGCCGTCCCACAGTGCGATCTCGGTGTTGGTTCCGAAGTCGAGAAGCAAAGCCGGGGATTTGCCTTCCTGCAGGCCCGCGGCCAGAACGGCGGCGATGAGATCCGAGCCAACGAATCCGCCCAGTGGCTTCACCAGGTTCACGGCTGTTTCGTGGCCAGGACCGAGTTGCCAGCAAAGTTGTCTGCCCGATGGCCAGGCCACCGGGCCAGCCCACGCCTCGGGGTCCAGCAGTCCACCATGCGATCCCTGGAGCAGGTGAAGCATGGCCGTGTTTCCGACCGCGAGGAGAGTTGGGCAGGACGCCAGCGCCAACCCTGCGCTCTCGGCCACCTGTCGCAATTCCTCAACGACCGCGAGCTCCACGGCGCCCGCCAGATATCGAGCCACCGCGGGATCCCGGGCCGCCTGCAGTCGGGTCACCACGTCGGCGCCGAAGTTCGATTGAGGGTTCGGCCCGCGTCGCGCCGCCAGCCGGCGGGAACCTGCGTCGTCCCAAAGTGCGATGCACATGTTGGTGGTCCCGACATCGAGTGCAATTCTGGAAATTCGCGTGGGTACGTGGCTCTCTCGTGGGCCGACATGCGACGATGTGGCGGGACAATCGAGGTTCTCGCATGGAATTGTCCGCCAGGCCGAGCTGGGCGCGAGATTCACGACTTCGATCTCGACGTTGTCCAGGGGCAGTGTCTGACAGGCGAGGCGCATACCGTCCTCGACCAGCGACGGGCCGAGACTCAGACCTTCCTCTTCCGTCGGCGGCGACACGGCTCCCGATAGGACTCGAACGCGGCACAGTCCGCACGAGCCGTTGCCATTGCAACCCGTGCGGACACGCATTGGGGTGGCATCGAGCGTCTGTCGAAGGGTCGCACCGCGTGCGGCCTCGATGGCTTGCGATCGATCAGCGCATCGGGCTCGTACCACCGCCATGGTCAGCTGCCATGTCCCTTGACTGAATCCACGAGCGCCTGGACACATTCCGGTCGGGCTTCAAGAGGGATCTCGCAACCCGACGAGAGGATGAAACCGCCACCGCGTGCGACGTCGAGAACCCGCGAGCAATCGGCTGCGATATCCTGTGGCTGCGCGTCGACAAACGCAAGCGGGCGGATGTTTCCGTCGAAACACAGGCGAGGGATCGCCGCCCGCGCTCGGTGCGGGTCGACGCAGTAGTCGAGATTGGCGATGTCGACGCCACAGTCCGGATAGAAGGGAAGTATAGGCTCGACGGGCCCCGCGATATGCAGCCAGGCGGCGGGGCTGCCCTTGCGCTTGAATGCCTGGCACAGCCGCCGCAACCTCGGAACGAGCAGCTCGCGGAAGAGCGCGGGGGGCACGACCGCCGGGGAGGCCGAAGGATCGAACACGAAACAGACATGCGCTCCCGCCTCCAGCTGTGCTTCACCGAAGCACACGGCCACATCCGTGGCGAAGTCCAGCACCCGTTCGAAAGCCTCGGGCTCGTCCACAGCCGCAAAGAGAGCGCGCTCGGCACCAAGAAGCTGGCAGGCCAGAGTCATGGGGCCGAGGGCGCAGCCCACCACCAGAACGTCGCTGCCGACCTCTTGCCGAAGCATCCGGGCCGCTTCCAGAACCACCGGCATCCGGCCGGCCTTGCTGGGATTCGGCACCCGAAGCGCGGCGACATCGCATGGCCGTTCGATCGCGTAGCGCTCCACCGACGGGTACGTGTCAGTGGGAAAGCGCAGGCGCGAGCCCAGCGCCTCGGTCTCTACGTTGGCGTCGAGCAGGGCGAAGACCGCGTCGGAGCGGTAGCGCTCTAGCGCCGCCAGCTGGCACCGGGCCAGTTCGTTCGCGTCGGTCAGATAGCGGTCGAGCGGCACGCCGCCAACGCTCGCGGCGTGTCCGAAGATCTGGGCAATGACGGGAACTCGGTCGGTCGACTCGAACCGAACCGCGCCCAGGATGCGCTCCAGGCTGGTCATGGCCGTGCTGCGCTCGTTGCCTCAAGGAAGCGGGCGGCGTCGAAGGCGTCACGGCCGACGTAGTCGACATTCAACGTCTCCGCCGTGCACTGCTTGAGCGCCGCTCCTCCCGCCACCACCACGACATGGCCCAGGCCGCGCGCGCGCAGCAGGCCGCGCAGCTGGCGCACCAGCGGAATGACGGGGCTGATGAGCCCGCTCGCCAGGAGCGCGAAGGCTTGCTCGCGCGCGGTCGCGGCGACCATCTCCTCGATGGGACAATCCTTCCCGCAGTCGATGACCCGGAAGCCCTTCGTGGTGAGGACCATCCGGGTGATGTTCTTGCCCAGATCGTGCACGTCGCCCTGTGGCGTGGCGATGACGATGGTTCCCCTGGTCGAAGGCGCACTGCCTTGAGGAAATAGTTCGCGCACCACCGCCATCGCAGCACGGCCAGTCAGCATGATCTCGAGCAGGTTGAATTGCTCGGTCGTGCACTTGGCGCCCATCCGGTCCATCGCGGTCTCGAGCGCTTCGACCGCCTCGCGCTGTCCGATCGCCCCCGACGCCCGCAGCCTGCGAGCCTCCTCAAGCGCCTTTTCGGAGTCACCGTCGAGCAGTGATGTCACAAGCGTGCTCGATATCTGGATGCTCGATTCCAAGTCCTGGGCCTCGATCTGTAGCTGTCCATTCGACAGAAACGGTTCGTAAGTTGAGATATTCAAGATCGCGACGGCTCCAAGCTGTGGATTTCCATCGGCGACATCGGGGCAAATTTCTAGCGCGAGATGCGCGGTTGCCCGGTCACAAGATGTTCCATCCGAAAAGGATCGTGACTGTGCGAAGTCGGTCGAACGCAGGCGCGATGTCGGCGCGCACGACGATGTGCAACGACAGGTCAAGCTGCTCGTCGGAATCGCCGGCGTGGGCAAACTTCACGCCGAGCTCGGGCGACCAAGTCGTACCCGAATGATCGAAGGCGGGACCGAGCCCAGTGAAGAAATGGCGCATCCCGAAGCGATAGCCCACGCGTCCCATGACATGATGGTCACTATTGCCGGGAACCCAGTCGACGCTGCCGGCCACCCGATGTCGGAGTGACCGCGTGAACGGAACCTGCCACGACCAGCCCAGATCGAAGTCGGCGCCACTGCCGGTCATGAGCGAACCAATCTCGCCGGGGAGAAGCGCCAGCGGGACGTCAACGGCGACCGCCGTTCCCGAATCGACGGTCCCGCGACATGCCCCGACGCCGGCACCCGCGCGTCGGCCAAAGCACCTTGGTTCCAGCTTTTGAAAGGATGCGTATACTCGCCGCATGATGCTTGCCGCTTTGTCCGCTGCGCTGGTCTTGGCGGCGGCGCCGGTGCGGGTGAAGTCCGAGTCCTGCCCATCGGGAGCGCAGGTCGAGCAGGCGCTGGCGTCGATGTTGTCGCCGGTGCCGGACGCGACCCGGCCGGATGTGGCGCGCGTGCTCAAACACGGCAAGGGCCTGCAAATCGAGCTGGTGAATCCCGACGCGGCGGTCGTCGCCGAACGCGCGCTCGATATGGACGGCTCATGCGCCGACTTGCCGGCTGCGGTCGCGGTGGTGATAGCAACCTGGGAAAGCGACGTTCACCCGGAATTTTCTCGATCGCACGCCGAGGCGAGCCCCGCATCCATTGCTGAACGAACGCCGGAACGGCCAGCAGCTCGGCTTTCACCATCGAGCGCCAACTATGACGTGGCCATCGGTCCTTCGCTCTCGCTGGCCGGCTCTTTCGCGGCTGGCGGAGAGCTTGTCGGGACCTGGGTTCCGCTTGGCACGGGGTTGGGCGTGCGGCTTTTCGCGGCCGGTGAAGACACCCGCACCATCGACCTCGGCGTGGGCCAAGCGCGTTGGCGGCGTTGGATGGGTAGTAAGGTTGGGATAATCCGGGGACACAGAGAGAAACCGATGTCTCAAACCCGCCTGGCCGAGCCTGATCCGTCCCCGCCCGAGACGATGGGGATTCGTGCGGATTGGGCACCGCCGGCATTCGAGGCGGTGTACGGCGATCACGCCAAGACCGTCGCTCGTTGGGCCATGCGGTTGCTTGGTCCGAAGGGCGATTTTGAGGACGTGGTCCAGGAGGTTTTTCTGGTCGTTCAGCGCCGTTTACCCGAATTTCGCGGCGACGCCGAAATCACGACCTGGCTTTACGAGATCACGGTGCGGGTTGCGCAACGGTGGCGCAAGCGGGCGCGCTGGTGGTCGTGGGTGACGGGGCGCGGGCAAAGCCCGGGCGCGGGCGAAGCCACGAGAGCTTCGTGCCCACGGCGGAGATGGCGAGCGATCCCCATGCGCTGCTCGAGGCACGCGAGCGCACCCGTCTGCTTTATCGCCTGCTCGACGAAGTGGCGGAGTCGCAACGCACGACCTTCATCTTGTTCGAGCTCGAAGGTTTGTCGGGCGAAGAAGTCGCCAAGATTACCGGCGCCAGCATCAACGCGGTCTGGGTTCGTCTAAGTCGTGCGCGGCGCGTGTTCGTGAAGCGCATGCTTGCCTGGGAGGCGAAGGAGACGCGATGACGAAGAACGCATGGGATCCAATCCTGCGCTGGCGCGATCGCCAACCTGGCGGCGCTGCGCCCGAAGATCGCGCCGCCGAGATGATCCGGCGCGCGCTCGTTCCGAGCGAACCTGACGCACGTGTGTTGGCCAGCATCGAACACAACCTTCGCCTGCTTGGCCGGACGCGAGGCCGGAAGCTGGTGGCCCTTCGGCTGGCCGTCGCCGCCATGTTTCTCGTCGCAGGTGTGGCCACCGCCAAGGCGTACGAGCTGGCCCGCCGGGCTGGCTGGTTCGAACGAATGCGGCCCGCCACGCCGCCCGCTGGCGTAGCCGTGCGGCCACCGTCGACCAAGAGGCTCGGCAAGGCGATCCCCGCTCCTTCTGCGCCGAATGCCGGCGCCGACAACCAAGAGCCTGCTCCGCAGGCGGTTGAAGTCGTTGCTGCGGATCCAAGGCCACAGCCGTCGGATGCCGTGGTCGTGCCGCAACCCCAGGCGCGCGCTGCCCGGCGAGTAGCCGTTGTCGACCCTTCGCAATTTTCCTCGCCTCCTTCGCCGCGAAGCCGTCACCAAGCCGAACCTGCGATCACGTCCGCCGCCGAGGAAGAGAAAGCGTTCGAACCTCCTTCTGTCAAAGCTCCCCAGCCAACGCCGGAACAAAAGCCGACGGAAACCGCAAGAATGGCGGATCCATCCGACGAAATCCATGCTTTCGACTCGGCGGTTGGGCTATTGCGCCGGGACCACAACGCGGCTGCCGCGCTTCCCGCGCTCGATGCCTATCTCAGCCGCTATCCGCGCGGCGTCCTCAACCACGAGGCGCGACTTGCGCGCATCGATGCCCTGCTCATGCTCGGTCGCTCGCAAGAAGCGCTGGCCGCGCTCGACGCCCTGCCGCTCGACAATCGCCGCCGTTCGACCGAGCTGCAGGTGGTTCGTGGCGAATTGCGCGCCCTCAAGGATTGCGCCCGCGCCGAAGAAGATTTCACTGTGGCTCTCGCCCACGGCCCAGACGCTGGATTACTCGAACGAATCCTTTACGACCGCGGTATGTGCCGGGCAAGACTCGAAAACCGAACGGGCGCGATCGAAGATCTGCGCCGCTATCTCGAACGCTTCCCCAATGGAACGCATGCCGGGGTGGTTCGGCGCTGGCTGGACACAATCAACAAGTCGCCAACAAAAGGCGGTTAGGTTCGCCCGTGGTCGCTGCACCAATGACCAGGAAATGGAGGCCAACATGAACTGGTACAAGACTTCGCTTTTCGCAATGTTGCTGCTCGGTGGCTTTGCGTGCAAAGCCGACAATCTCCTCGTGGGAGAGAACGGCGGTGCCCAGGCGGGAGGAGATCCCCTGGCCAGCACCGGCGGTGCAAGCGCCGCTTTCGCGACAGGCGGTTGGGTGGCCATGAGCGGTAGGGCGGCCAGACCAGTTCCACCGGCGCAGGATGGTGCGGCGACGGAATAATAGAAGCTCCTGAACAGTGCGACGACGGCAATACCGTTTCCGGGGACGGCTGCAATTCCATCTGCCAAGTGGAAGCCAATTGGACCTGCCCTGTTCCCGGCCAGCCCTGTAAGAATTTGGCAACTGGCACACCGGACGGCGGCGCGACTTGCAACCCGATTTCAACGGTGCCGGGACAGACCAACCCGTGCGGGCGAACAGTTGGCGTCGCCTACTCGCCGGACGGCCAGATGCTGGCCGCAGGGTCGCAAACCGCAGCGCTGAACGTGCATCTTTGGCGGCTCAGCTGCAAACCCTCTCTGGTCACGACGTCATGGAGAGCCACGTGGTTTGGATAGACGATTCACGTCTCGTCAGTGACGATTGGCAGGGCAAGGTCATCTTCTGGGCCGTCACAGCCGTCAGCTTCTCCCAAGCGAGGACTTGGTCTATCGGAGCCCAAGCACTGGGACTCGCCGTCTCACCTGATAAGACGCAAATCGCAGTGGCAGGAGACAATGGCATTACCTTCGCAACTGTCGCTGGAGTCGGTTTTGGACAGTGTGGCAACGGAATATTGGACCCCAACGAACAGTGCGACGACGGCAACACCGTTTCCGGCGACGGGTGCAATGCCCTCTGCCAACTGGAAGCCACTTGGTTCTGTCTGGCTCCCGGCCAGCCATGTCTGGAGATGGCTGTTTGTGGCGACGGATTCGTCGAAGCCGGCGAGCAATGCGATAGCGGCGCTCTCAAAAATGACAACCTCTATGGCAGGTGCACAACTCAATGCAAGCTCGGCCCACATTGCGGGGACGGTATCGTGCAAACACCCTCTGAACAGTGCGATCTCGGCAGCTCCAACGGTAACATGAGTCTCGGTGCCAATGGCTGCACGGCTACTTGTATGATCCCGCATTACTGTGGCTATGGCATCGTCGACACGAACCTCGGCGAGCAATGCGATCTTGGTGCGAACAACGGCCAGCCGGGGCAACCGTGCAATAGCAGCTGCGAATACATCTTGCCCTGACCGAGCAACCAACGCTAAAGAGGCGGGTTGGCGTTGCGAACGAGATCCAGAAAATAGGACTCGAACCACTTGCCGGCCTGGGGCGCACCCTGAACGGCGTCGGGAATGGCGCACATTTCGTCGAAGCGCGGCTGCGATGGATCGGAGACGCCGTCGGATTCGCCCGGCGGCTTGATCCAAAAGTAGGCATCGATTCCAGGCATGGGTTCCGCACGCGGTCGCTCGCCCAGGCCCGCGTTCTTGACATTGCACCAACTTCCCCATTGGTGCCTGATACCGCCCCTGCCGTTCCTTGAGGTATCAATGATGAAGCCTTTGCCTGGAATGCCATACATGCTCAATGTTTCTGCAAGCATTTTGACGTAGGTAATTTCGTTCGGGCAGGGATTGGTCAATGCAAGTACAGCGCCGTCACGATTGCGCAAATGCGTGTAATTCGACACATTGGTGGCAAAGCCGCGAATCATGTCGATGCCGCCGGCTTCTTGAAGGACGCGTTTGAAGATATTGGTGATCTTGATTCGGTTGTGGTCCCAGCCGAGCCAGCCGGCGTGGGCGGCGTCGAGGTAGATGCTGACATTGGGCAAGGCAAGTCGTTTGATGGCATAGACGATGGAATTCCTGTAGGCGGCGGCCGAGGCGGCGCACTTGGGAATGTGCATGTTGGTGGCCATATTCGCCAGTGAGTCGGGCTCGATGATGGCAACGATGGGCTGGTCCGCATGGGCTTCGAATTGCGCCGCAATGGGATCGACGAACTCCGACTTGTAGCGAGCTTCGCCACCGGCCTCGACCGTCAGCTCGCCCGCCGACGCTTCGGCGGCACAATCGCGGTTGGGCAAATCGCACAGCACGAATACTGCGAGCGTGGGCTGGCCGCTCGCAACCTGTTGCTTCTTCGCTTCGTCGAGAAAATGGGGCAGCTTCGACACCTCGGCAATGGTGTCAAGCCAGACCGCAGTGGGCTGTGCTTCGACTTTGCGAATCAGAGCGGCTTGGTCGGGGAGCTTTCGTACCGTCGATTCGACCTCCTCGGCATAGTCCGGATTGAGGAAGAAGCGAACATTCTTGAATGGATTCTTGCCGGTGGTCTCGCTGACGACGGTGTCCTGGGTAAGGTCGTCCGCATGGCCATTCTTCCTCAGGCTGCCACCGCACGTCGCCCCTGACAGGAGCGCTACCATGAAGCCGAAATGGCACAGTTTCATCCGTCTTCCTCCAGGTTGCCGTCGCGACATGACTTGAGATGGCGCCACGTCTACCCAGCTATGAGTCGCGGGCCGGCCTGGGCGGGTCAGATTTTATCTGAGCCGTGGCGGACGCTTCGCGACTCTCCCCGCTCGGAGGGATCGTGCACCAATCTCACCGCGAAATGATTCGTCTTGGCGAGAGCGTTGCGTTTACAGATCGTACTTGGTAGCCTGCAAATGCAACCGGCACTTCGTCTCATGCTACCCTCGCCCTCCCCGCCGCAGTACGGATCCGGCAGTCCGGACGGCGGCGATGGGCCGCTGGTGTGGGCCGCTCGCGGCGGCGACCGGCGCGCGTGCCAGGCCATCTGGGAGAAATACGCGT
>Ga0182027_10004489_pt1 | contig 21600 bp, 18 predicted proteins | sample 712E1DmetaG_FD_121300 | JGI IMG/M metagenome (GOLD analysis project Ga0182027, IMG submission 121300) | Permafrost microbial communities from Stordalen Mire, Sweden - 712E1D metaG (Illumina Assembly) | ecosystem: Environmental > Terrestrial > Soil > Wetlands > Permafrost | place: Sweden... | reverse complement strand
TGATCCGGCCGATTCGAACAATGTTACCGTGTGGGGTGACCTGGCCGAAATAGACAATCTTGAGAGCAAAGATCGCAAAGGATTGTGGGACTATTGGGATAAACTTGTGTTGTACTTCCAGGAGATGGGAATCCGCGGATTCCGCTGCGATGCCGCGTACCAGGTCCCGGCCGAGTTGTGGAAGTTTCTTATTTCCGCAGCCAAGAAGCGCTATCCCCGGACGGTATTCCTTGCCGAAACCCTCGGTTGCACCATGGACGAAATCGGCGCGCTCAAGGGAACCGGTTTCGACTATCTGTTCAATTCGTCGAAGTACTGGGAATTCGACAAACCGTGGTGCCTGGAACAGCACGAAGGGAACAAGAAGATCGCGCCTTCGATAAGCTTCCCTGAATCCCACGACACACCGCGACTGGCAAGTGAGAAACCGGGCACAGTCGAAGTACAAAAGATGCGATACGCATTCGGCGCGATGTTTTCCGAGGGACTGCTCATGGTGGGCGGATACGAATTCGGCGCAAAACGCAAGACTGATGTGGTAAAAGGAACCCCCAACGATGTGGGGCCTGCTCAATGGGACATCAGTTCATGGATAAAGCAAATGAATGAATGCAAGCTGTCGACGCCGGTTTTCTGTGAAGAAGGATTGTGGACCGCGCTTACCGAATACGACAAAGATTTTCTGTTTCTTCTAAAGCAAACGGATGGAAAGGGCGGGTCCGTTTTGGTTTGCGTCAATAAGAATCTCGAAAAGCCGGTCGAAGTTGTTCGGGAGGATTTCCCGGCAGAATATGCGTCCTGCACGTCAATGATCCGTCCGCTGTCGGACCCTCGTGCCGGATGTGCCGTGCCCGATCGGCTCACATTGGGCCCGGCGGAAGTCGTGTTCTTTACCCTCTGATGTCCGGCGCTACCGGACGATGATGCTTCCGGTGGGAACTTTCAACAGAACGAACAGTGTGTCGCCCGCAGCCTGTTGGCACATGGTAGCAGCGTAGGTGATCTCGCCGGAAACCCGTTCTCCAAACGAAATGTCGCGGCCGAGCGCCCTTGCTTTGAGATAAAGGGCCCATTGTCTGGCGTCGTATTCCGCGGCCATTTTTCTGCCGATTTCCCAAGCCGCTTGGGGATGCGACCTGTTGAACGTTCCTTTACCGGCCGCAAGAAAACAGCCGGATGCGGTGTCGAAGGATGCCTTTGCGAGGTCGTGCGCCGTTTCCCATGAGCGAGAGTTCGCGCGCAGTTCGTTTTCCAGCCCTACGAGAACCGGAAGCAGAGAACCGCACACTTCGGAATCGGATGGTACGGCAGAGCGCGCCGGAAGCGCGGGTTCCGAAGAACCGGCGGGGTTCTGATGTGCGCCCGGCGGCGGCGACGGCTGTTCTTTGCACGAAGAAATAAACAAAAATGTGGACAGCAAAACGGTGATTGCGAGGATGCGGCGCTTCATGGTATTTTAATTCCAGTTCGTTTTTGGAACGTTTTTAACAATATAGTTCTCTTCTCAAAAACCGGTTAAAGATTTTTCCAGACCATGGCCAACAAGAAAAAAGCCCTCTTCCTCGATCGAGACGGCATTATTAACGAAGACAACGAGTACCCGCACAGGCCGGAGGATATCGTTTTCAAGCAGGAAATCTTCGGATTTTGCCGGGAAGCTTTGGTAAAGGGGTACATTGTTGTTGTTATGACCAATCAGGCCGGAGTTGCAAAGGGAAAGTTCAGCGAAGACGATGTTCGTGAGCTTCATCGGTGGATGGGGGAGCAATTTCTGGAGAGGGGAATTCCAATCAGCGGGTTCTACTATTGCCCGTTTCACAAAAACGGGACTGTGGAAGCCTATCGCCGGGACTCCGACTGCCGGAAGCCCAGGCCCGGCATGTTTCTGGCGGCCGCGCGGGACCTCAATATTGAACTGTCGGCCTCTCTCATGATCGGCGACAAGGAATCGGACCGCATCGAACTTCCGGAACTGCGGTCCTACGTTGTCAAGAGCAGGTATTCGGACCGTAACTACGATTTCGAAACACTGGAACAGGCTCGTTCCGTTTTGCAGGAATAAGGAGACACTGTGGGAAAGACAAACGCGGCATCAACAGGCGAGAACAACGGTCTCGCGCGGACCTCTCTATTTTCCAACGACCTGCTCTATGTGGGCATACTTGCCGTGCTCGTCGTGATTGTCTTTACGCCCTTTCTTTTTTCGGACAAGATGCTGTTCGGGTCCGATACCATGGGCGGTCTTGACAGCCGTGTATTTCTAAAGACGTCCATAGAAAAATATCACCAGTTCCCGATGTGGTTCAGCAGTCGGCTCGGCGGCATGCCGTCCATCGACGCACTGTTCGGCGACGCAATGTATGCCCCGACGCTGGCGGTAAATGCGATTCAGCCCATTTCCCGCGCTCTTGGCTTGAGGCTTGTGCTGCACGTTTTTCTCGCAGGACTGTTCTTTTTTCTGCTCCTGCGCAAAGGGTTCAAGATGCCTGCGTTTGTCGCGTGCGTCGGCGGCGCGCTGTACATGCTCAATCCCGAATTCTTCTCTCACGTGTATCCGGGACACGACGGCAAGATGTTCGTTATCGCCTGGCTGCCGTTTGTCATGTGGCGGATGAAAACGCTGATCGAAACGCCGAACCTCCTCAACTCGACGCTTCTGGCTCTGGGCGTTGCAATGTGCATGTTTACCTCCCAAATCCAGATGTGCTATTTCATGATGTGGGGGATATTCCTCTATTGGCTTGTTGCCGTGGTGCTTTCGTGGACAAAGGAAAAGAAAGCGGTACCCCTTCTAAAAATGAGTGGTTTTCTCTGCCTCGCGATTATCCTCGGAATGGGACTTTCGCTCATTCAGTTTCTGCCGCCGTTTATGTTTGTGCGGGATGCGTTTTCGGTGAGAGGCGTCGACCGCGGGTTCGAATATGCGGCCTCCTGGTCTTTGCATTGGCCCGAAGTGTTTTCCCTGTGGGTGCCGGAATTCGGCGGATTTGACATCGGCGACATACAGACGTATTGGAGCGAAAACCCTTTCAAACTCAATACGGAATACGGCGGCGCGATCGCACTTCTGTTTGCGGTGCTTGCAATTGTCCAAAAACCCAAGCCCTGGCGGATCTTCTGGGGCGCCGTGGCCGCGCTTTCGCTCTTGTATTCTCTGGGTGCGCACACGCCTGTTTTTTATGCTGCCTACTACCTGATCCCGGGAGTAAAGAAGTTCCGGGCGGCGAGCATGCTCATGTTCTGGTTCTCATTCGCAACGGTCCTGCTTTCGAGCCTGTTCCTAAAGGACGTGATGGCGGGATACTTTGACGGCTTGTCCGAGGCGATCAAGAAGAAATGGGGCAAGCGTTTGCTTATTGCGCTGGGTTCAATTACGGTTCTGGCAGCTCTGTTTTCGTTAAAGGGTTTTGTGGTGGGCCTGATGAACGTGCTCACCACATCGCTTTCCGACACCCAGAAATTCGAAATATTCGACCGGAATTTTGCAAAGAATTTCGTTCCTTTTCTCTGGGTGTGGTGGCTTTTTGCGGGGGCAACACTGATGCTCCTCTGGGGAGTGATTTTCAACAAGGTGGGCAAACACGCATTTCTTATCGCCGTGGCAGCGGTTGCGCTCATTGACGTAGCGAGAGTCGATGCACATTTTGTGACAACGGTCAATCCCAAGCCCTATTTCTATGCCGAGCAAGCCGTCGTCGATTTGCAGAACGAAATGAAACAGGAGCCATTCCGTTGTTTTGCGTTACCCGGTTCTCTTCCCAAGGGCGGGGAAGGAATATTGGGTCTGGAGGGCGTGGGCGGATTCCACGACAACGAACTTCGCTGGTACAGGGAATTTCGCGGCGACCAGCAGGACCGCAACTACTTTACGAATCTTCTGGGTGTGATGCAGGACGGCAGGCCGTACTTGAAACCCGACATGCTTGGAAAGGGGAATGCATTTCTTAACATAGCGAACGCAAAGTATTACCTCATACGCCAGGGAGAAACGCTCTATAAGATCCCGAACGAGGGAGCGCTCAAGAGAATTTCGTACGTGCCCGGATATGTCGTGATGGACAGCGCCCGGATCGAAGACGCGCTCAAGAACGGCGGGTACGACTACCGCAGCGTCGTGGCGCTTCTGCAGGAGCCAACACAGAAGCCCGCGCCCCGCGCAGATTCGCTTCCGGCAGGTCAGGCGTCTGTCAACTGGATTTCCTACACGCCGAATTATCGAAAGGCCGAGGTGTCGGTAAAAGACGACGGCTTTCTCCGGGTTTCCGAGGTGTATTACCCGGGCTGGAAAATACTTGTAGACAGGAAACCGGTTCCGGTGTACAGGTCCGATCTTGCGTGGATGGCGGTCAACATTACAAAAGGCGAACACGTGGTGGAAATGATTCCGCAATCTCTGTACTTGAAGAAGGCGGAGATTGTATCGTGGCCGCTCATAATTCTCCTGGGACTGTACTGGATTGGGATCGGCGTGGCAAAGTCACTGAGAAAAAAGAGGCCCGCGTAGGGGCGCAGGGGATGATACGGTGGAGGCGGGGGAAGCGCTTCCAAGAGCAGCTCTCATGAATTCATCGAATTGAAGACTTCCCGGTAGAAATCCTCCTGGATTCCCGCGACTCTCTCTAAAGTGAACTTGCGGGCCCAGACATAACCGTTTTTTCCTAATCGGATTCGCAGGTTCGAATCGCCGAGCAGTAAAGCCATTTTTTCCGCGAGCGCTTCCACATTTTCCGGCGGAACGAGAATACCCGTCTCACCATCCTTGATTGCATCGGAGAGCCCGCTGATTTTTGATCCAATCGTTGCCTTTGAACTCGCTGCCGCCTCTATTGCCGCAATGTTCCATCCTTCAAATCGTGACGGCATGCACACAAAAGTAGCAAGGCGGAACAGCCGCTTCTTTTCGTCATCGGAAGCATTCACAACGCATTGAATTCTGACGCGACACGGCGACTTGTCAATCCTTTGCTTTACCCATGCAATGTCCGATTCCTTGCCTCGCCCCGCAATCACGAGCTTGTGAGCAGAATAGGCATCGGCAATTTTTTCGAACGCGGAAATGAGAATATCGATTCCTTTCATGTGAACATCAATGCGGCCAAAGCAAAGCACGAAATGCCCGTCGTCTGTTGTTTCGGAGAACATGGTCGGATCAAGACTGACGTAACCCGCCTTGGCTCTGACGTTGCTCCTGTGCTTGGCAATGTTCAGGGCCATGGAATCGGTGAGCGTGATAAAATTGCGCGCGGTGTCGAGCACAAGCCTTTCCATAAAAAAAGGAATCCACCCCGCCAATCCATATTTTCGTACGGATTCCCTGCCTGTTTCGTGGAAAAACAACACAACGGTTCTGCGCGGTTTGAAAAGGAAGGTGAGCACCGGGGAATAAATCGAAAAAGGTATGGCGATGATGTCCGCTCCGGAGAACAGGGAATGGACTGTTGCGAAAAGGGAAAACGAGATTCTGCTCACAAGGTAGGATGCGCCAATCCCGAGGTGCCGGTGCAGGAAGTTGCGTTCATCAGCGTCGCGCGCTCCAGGAAAATTTCCCGTGTAGAGTCGGATTTGATGCCGGGCGGAAATCGCACGGTGGACGGCCAATTCACGAAAGGCGCCGCCGCCCCCGCACCGCGGGTTGTTGACATCGTCGTAGCAGTAGACGGTGATGTTCATGGCACAATACTAATGCGGTTTTCCGCTTGGGGCCGGGGTTGATTTTGTGCGACACGAAAAGTCATTTGAGATAAGCCTACGGCATCTTCTTGAAGACATACCACGGCCTTCGGCCGCGGTGCACAATGTTACGATAAAGCACTGTTGTGCTTTCCTTTGATTTCGGGGGTCATACCCCCTCATCAAAGCCACGGCCTATGGCCGTTGTACTTTACTCTCGGGGAGATATCCCATTGGACACCGGCCCAGTCCGAAACAGCAGGGGAATCCCGCCGACAAGTTTGAGCAAAATGGAAAAATATCCAAGGATAATGTAAATCCCGAGTTGCTCGGTAGTGAGCCCAATCTGTTTGAACATCAAGGCCAAAAGCGCTTCCCGCACGCCAATTCCGTTAGGGGCGAGCGGCAGGGCTATGCAAAGGATTTCTATGACCGGGAGATAGAGGAAGCACTCAAAAATGAGGAACCTGCCGGTAATTCCATAAATAGCAAGGCATCCTCCTACAGTGATGACTATCTGCATGAACAATGTCAGAAAAAATACAAGCACCAGCGTGAGCCCCTTACCGCGATATTGATAAACTGCCTCACGGATGTTTTCAACTGCGCCCACAACCCGTTTGGGGAAGATCTTTCCGAACAAACGGCGAAACGGGCCGGTAAATCGCTTTGAAAAGGACAAAGCGACAAGGATAAATAATGCTGCGAAAGCCGAAACAATCGATTGAAAGAAACCGTGTGGCAGCGTGTTGCGTTCGATTCCAAGCAACCCGTACATGGACAAAAAAGCCAGGGTGAGCAGGCCCAGGACACCGGCGATCCATGATGATCCCCAGCTCACCGAATAGTCCTCGTCTTTGGAAAGAACGATCGCCCGAACCACATTCTGCGCTGCCGAGGAGGGGAGCATGAGCGAATAGTAAAGGCCCACGAAATGGGCCGACAAGGCTTTGGAAAGCGAGAGCATCGGAGCGAAGGGGCGCATGAGAGCCCACCATCGCAGTCCTTGGAGAAACATCCCTGCCAGAATTGCGGTCCCGAGCAGCGGCATAGTCCACCACGCAACCGACATGGCGGCGTGGCCCATTGTCCCAAAATTGATTTTAGAGAATATGTAAATTATTGGTACAAAGGCTATGGCGAAACGGGAAACTTTGAAAAGTGTCTTTTTGGAGAGGCTTCGTGGTTTCAAAATATGTATATTTTTGAAAGGGTTCGCGAATCGCCGCTGCGACAACGGCTTGCGCACGCCGGGGATTTTCTTGCCTTCAAATATACTCATTTCTGATAATTGCATTCAAATGTAATTTTGCAACGCGAAGCGGATGGTAAGGGGCGACAATGTCATTTTCCGATTACTATGAGACAAGAAAGGTGAGCGGCCTTGGGAGGCGTCTCAATACACGTTTCGCGCGCCTGGTTGTCAAAGAAGTGAAGCGCCATTCAAAGTCCGGCGACCGGATCATAGAAATCGGCCCTGGAGAGGGGCGGGTGGCCGATCTGCTCAAAGATTACTCGCAATACTGCGCGTACGAAGCCAGCCCGGCGTTAGCCTCTCACCTCGAAAGCAAAGGACTCACCATTCGGCGCGCAATCGCGCCTCCGCTTCAGGAAAACGACGCCACCCAGCAGGTGGTGATTGCCACGCATGTCGTTGAACATATGCCCGATTTCCCGACTGCTCAAAGGCTGTTTGTCGAGGTCGCGCGTGTTCTGGCTCCAGGAGGAGTTTTTCTCGTCGTCTCGCCGGACTATAACGACATGGGAAAGCTTTTCTTTGACGTTGATTATTCGCACAATTTCGTCACTACCGCCAACCGGCTGTCGCAAATGGCAAAAGATGCCGGTCTTGGCGTGGTCGAAAGAAAATACCTGTACGGGTCTCTTGAGGTCCTGCCGGGGATCATATTGAATTTGGCCGCAAAATGTGCATTTGCCCTACTTCGCTTCACAAAGGACAATTTTGTTTTTGAGGATAAGGGAATTTTCAAGCTCGAACACTTGTTTTCGCGGGCGGTATTCATGGTGCTGCAAAAGCGGGCTGACCGCGAAGGACACGGGTTATAGGCGCGACGACGGTTTCAATCCCAAAGTTTGCTAACCCCGAAGCTTGCTTCGGGGTTAGCAAACGACTACAAAATTCTTCTTCCTTAGGGATGGAAGATGCCTCGCAGGTTCGCAAGAGCGTCTACTCCTGTAGCGCTGTAAGCAGTCGTAGTCGTGGTGCTGCGAGGTTCTTCAATCTCTTCAAAAGGGTGCCACCTACGGAAACCATATCCAGAAAATACTACGACGAAACCTATTACCGGGGCCACGAGCGCAGGCTCGCCACAAACGACCGTTTCACCCGTGTAAAAATCCAACGGATCTTTTCCATACTGCAACCCGGCGCCGGCGAAGTAATAATGGATTTGGGGTCCGGTGTCGGCACTATCATGATCGCGCTTGCGCATGCCGGCGCGAAAACCTTCGGGCTCGATTATTCGTTCAAATCGCTCGTTCTTGCCAAAGACAATTTCGCCGGCCATGTTCCCCAGAAGCAATTCGGCGGCGTGTGTTGTGACGGCAGGAGTATTGGCATCAAGGACAATTCTCTCGATGCCATAGCTGCCGCGGACTTCACGGAGCATCTCGATGACGATTTTCTTGAACCGACCATCAGGGAAGCCTTCAGAGTATTGAAAGGGGGAGGAAGGCTGGCAATTTATACTCCCAGCGTCACGCATCTTTTTGAACGTCTCAAGAAACGCAATATCATTCTTAGGGAAGACAAATCCCACATAGGCCTTCGCACCATGAAAGAATATGTTGATATGCTCAAACGTTGCGGGTTTTCCGTTGAAGCTTCCTGGTTCGCTCCTACCGACATTCCGGTTCTCAACATTCTGGAAAGAGTGCTCATTCCTATTCCGCTTATCGGCGGACTCGCTCGCAGAAGAATCTGCATTCGCGCGGTCAAGTAGACTGTCCAAAGGGTTTTTTATTGCCTTGCAACTCCCGTGCCCCTCTGCAATTAATGCTTCAGACTCTTGTAATTCCTTCACCAATCTTCTATTTTTGTGTTTCTCAATTTTGACAGCTTAGCTATTTTTTCAACAATCACTTAAAAGGAGCAACTACCGTGGCGAAACTTGTGGGAAAAGCAGTAATCGCGCAGGGCGGCGGCCCTACCGCAGTCATCAACCAGAGTCTTGTGGGCGCCGTTTTGCAGGCGAGAAAATATGCGTGCATCGACAACATATACGGCGCTCTTCACGGGGTGAGCGGCATCATCAACGAAGATTTTGTCGACCTTACTCAGGCCACGACGCATAACCTGGAAAGGGTGGCTGTTTCTCCTTCGTCGGCAATGCTTTCGACCCGCGACAAACCGGACGCGGAGTACTGCGGCAAGATTTTCAAAGTCCTCAAGGCGCATGATGTTCGGTATTTCTATTATATCGGCGGAAATGATTCTGCAGATACCTGCAGAATCGTCAACGAAAATGCAAAGAAGGCCGGGTATGAACTTCGCGTCGTGCACATACCAAAAACCATCGACAACGATCTGCGTGTTACCGACCACTGCCCGGGCTTTGGATCGGCCGGACGGTTTGTGAGCCTTGCGTTTGCCGGTCTCAACCTCGACAACCGCAGCCTTCCCGGCGTGTATATCGCGGTCATCATGGGGCGAAATGCCGGTTTCCTCACAGCCGCATCTGTATTTGCCAAGAAATATCCGGATGACGGTCCGCATTGCATATACCTTCCCGAGAAACCGTTTTCTCAGGATAAGTTTCTCGCAGACGTCGACAAGTACTACAAGAAATATGGAAGGTGCGTGATCGCGGCGTCGGAAGGCATCACCGACAAAGACGGAACGCCCATAATCGCTGCCTTGACAAAAAATAGTGAGAAAGACGCTCATGGCAATGTACAGCTTTCCGGCACCGGCGCACTTGGCGACGCGCTTTCGAGCCTGGTAAAGGAAAAACTCAAGATCAAGCGGGTGCGATGTGATACGTTCGGTTACCTGCAGCGCAGTTTCCTAAGTGTTGTTTCGGAAATCGACGCCCAGGAAGCTCGCGAAGTGGGTGAGAAGGCAGTGCAGTTCTCGGTGTGGGCCGATATCGACGGCAGCGTCGCAATCCGAAGAACAGGCGACTATTCGGTGGAATATTTTCTTACGCCTCTCGAAACTGTCGCGCGAGATGCCAAGAAGATGGCCGACGAATATATTGATGCGGAGAACTCGACCGTCACGGAAGCATTCAAAGAGTACGCGCGCCCCCTCATTGGGCCAATGCCCGAGTACGAGCGCATTTCCGCTCCGCTGGTAAGCAAGTTACTGGCGTAAGGGTGGGGACGGTATTGCCTCTGGCAGCTTCGCTGCTTTCAGGTGTTTCCTCTTGCAGGCAGGCCCGGAGCATTTTCGTGCTTCGGGCATGTTTCTTTATAAATGACGATTGGAACAACCTTTGAACATTTTCGCCACGATTCACAAAAGCATTTTTTCCGGCGAGTTCTACGAGGGTGTACCTGCGATGCCCGGCCGAAACGCGCTGCAATTCCTTTTTGTGATTTGCCTGAGCACTGCAATCATCTGCGGTTTTTCGCATCTGTATTATGCGCTGGACCCGGCGGCGGGTCTTGCCGCGGAGACTGCCGGATCACTGGGCGGCATCGAGCTCACAGACGGCGTGCTTGATCCTCACAGAACCGTGCCTTACATTCCGGACAATCTGCAGGTATCGCGAATGTTCGAATTGCTCTTTTGTCTTCCGCGGTCTTCCGCTCTGGTTCCTGATTCCTTTGTTGTTGTTGACACGTCTGCAAAGTCGTCGGCACATCTGGGTCCCAACACGATGTTTCTTCTTACTACACGCCGCCTGATCGTCAACCCGGGATCGCGACACTCCTATGGAAAATCGTATACGGATCTCGTAGGGAGGCTGCATGTAATCGCGGAAAAGGGTTCGATCCAGAAAGTGCTGATGCACAAGATCGGATTTCTTGTCCTTTTCTACTGCGTGTGGACAGGGGTCTCAAATGCCGCGGTTTATCTCTTGAGTATTGCCTTTTTATCGCTTGCGGCATATATTTTTAGACTCGAACGTTCGCGAGGCATAGCAGATTTTCTCAAAATGGCGTGTTTTGCCGCTTCGCCCGTGTATGTCGGCACGAACATAGTCGCCCTTTCCGGCACAAGCATATCCTGGACGTGGCAGGTATTTATTTTGCTTTCAACATTTGTCATGTTCAGGGGTGTTCGCCACATCTCGCAATCCGCCCACGAGTCCGACGCCTAGGAGAGAGAAGGATAGCGGTATGCTCCTCGGAATCCAGCAAAAAAAAGGGGACCCCGCCAAGCTCGACGGCCGGCTTACGGCTTATGCCATTCTCGATATAGATCCTTCTGACCTGCTTGCCATGAAACACCCTATTGCCTCGATGGTGCACGATGGACTCCTTGTGGCCCAGGGCAACTACCGTGAGCAGAACAACCTTCGGGATTTTCTCAAGTCGGAAATGGGAGTTTCTCTCGAAGATGGTCTTGAGGAATTTCTCGACAAACTTGGCGGGCTGGAATCCGCGCTGGATCCCGAAAAACTGCGGGATCGCATAGAAAATATCGATGAACTTGAAGATTTCATACCAACGCCTGCCAAGATCGTTCCATTTACCTCGGAGGATGAAGTGCTGTCCCAGGAGGGAGACGTTTACTTCGCGGGGACATTCAAGAACGTCGGCAATGCCATCCTGAGTGTCAACTCGGTGCCCATCTTGTACCAGGCCAGGTTCCGGGAACAGGAAATTCAAAAAGTCCGCAACGAGATAGAGCTGTTGACCTCCCAGATCGAAAAAAACGTTCCCCCCCGTGAAAAACTTCTTTCCCCGGACATGAAGGTTGAAGAGAAGATCATGAAGGAGTTTATCCCGAACATGCTGTATTGCCGCAAGGAGAAAAAGGTATTTGGCGCGGCCGAGAAGCTGTTCCGGGATTTCATGCACGATTACAAGAACGGGGAAGATATAAACGCCATCGTGGGGATCATTGCCGACGACCATGAACTTACCTCACGGCATTTCAAGCTTCTGGAATTGTACGCGAAGAAGATATCACGAATCATGGAAGAAAATTTCGCCGAGGCGGAGAAACTCCAGTATGACATCACCGCTCTCGGACAGCAGTAGGAACAGCAGGGCTCGCGCCTGGAATCCCCGCTGTTTCGATTCACGTGATGATGCGGGCGAAGAACCTTCGTACCCCGTCAATCACCCAACGATGCGGAAAATTCTTTGATGCTTTTCGGCAAACATACCGTCCCGCCAGATATCCAAAGAGACATAACGCTCATGGCGCGCATCGTCGAGCATACGCGCATCAACATTATTATTACCGACCCCGAAGGTGCCATTCTGTATGCGAACGCTTGCGCCGAACGCGATCTCAAAGTATCCCGTGACAAGCTCAGCGGAACTTCGATCGAATCTCTCATCTCGGATGTAGGCGACGGCATGCCGTGGAAGGAATTGCAGGCCAGCCTTGTCCGCGACAGGTCATGCGAAGGCAGAGTGCGTCTGCTGTGCAAAGGCGTCGCAGAACTCACGTGTTCGCTTCACGCATTCGCTATCGATGATACCGCCGCGACCAGGAACGTGTTTGTTTTTCAATTCCAGGACGTTACCGCAGAAATCAAGTCGGTGGACCAGATCGAGCGCAAGAACATCGAGATGGCAAAAATAAATACCGAGCTCATCCGTTCGAATGCCGACCTCAAACGCGTAAGTGAGCTGAAGTCCAATTTTTTGAGTATTGCTTCGCATGAACTCAAGACCCCGCTCACGTCCATCAAAGGCTACTCCGATATCATCATCGACACCATGAAGGACAAGCTCGACAGCGGAGTCTTCCGGATGATCGAAAGCATCAACCGAGCCTCCGACAGGCTTCACCGGGTTGTGAATAACATTCTCGACGTTACCCGCATCGAGCAGAAGCGCCTCAGGCTCAAACCGGAGACCATGGATCTTGCGGCGGTGGCGCGTGAATGCATCGAAGAGCTCGTTCAATTTTCTTCAATGCGCAGCATCAAGTTCGAATGCATCGCGGCCGACAACCTTCCCGCATTTCTGGGCGATACCATGCGAATGCAGCAGGTGTTTACCAACCTGTTTTCGAACGCTCTCAAATTTTCTCCCGACAATTCCACGGTTGAAGTTCATATCGGCATGCTCAACAAATCGGAATTTCATATTGTTGTCAAGGATCAGGGCATCGGCATCGAAAAGTCGGAGCAGAAAAAGGTCTTCGACCCGTTCTACGAACTAGGGAGCACCAACCGGCACAGCACCGATTTTTCTAAGTTCATGGGCGGCGGTACCGGGCTCGGTTTGTCTATCGTCAAAGGGGTCATCGAACGGCACGGCGGCAGGATCTGGGTGGAAAGCGAAGGGCCTTCCCCTAATGTCAAGTTTCCGGGAAGCGAATTTCACATCGTGCTTCCCATTACGGCAAAGATCGAATGGGACGACGACGAAACGCGAACCATCAAGCTTGCAGAACTACAGGATGTAAAAATCAGGGAGCGTGATTCAGCCGAAGAGAACATCGAGAAGAAACCGGTGATACTCTTTATCGACAGCGACCGTGAAGCCATCGAAATATCCAAGATGGTTCTGGAAAATGCGTTCGAGGTCCTCGTTGCCGAGACCGGCGAAATCGGTTTGTCCATGGCCTTCGACCATTTGCCGTCGGTGATCCTCGTAGACTCGTTCTTGCCGGGGATGGATGGGTACCGTGTTTGCAGGATATTGCGCAGCCAGGAAGAAACAAAGAATATCCCCATTGCCTTCTTCTCGGCCGGGTCCCAAAGCAGCGAAATACAGAAATGCTTCGCTTCTGGCGCAGATGACTTTATTGTCAAGCCGTTTTCCGGCAAGGAACTGGTCGAAAAGATATGGCGGCTGCTTATGAAGAAGAAGGAACAGCAGAATTTCAAGTAACGATTCGCAGAACCAGCAAAAAAGAAGAGGAACCGTTTCTATGCGGTTCCTCTTCTTTTTTGCTGCTGCCTGTGGCCGGCGTTACTTCGATTGTCGCTCCACGGTTTCTCTGTCGACGTTTTCGCGAAGAGCATCGGCGAACGAACGGTCCAGTTTGATTGGATCTGCGTTCGGATTGTCGGCGTCTATGATGTATACCGGCGTCGGATTGTCGAGGTAGCCGATAACTTCTGCGTCGTCGAAGACAAATGTTTTGCTTTTTCCCGTAGCAACAACCACGCGTTTTTCGATCCATCCGGTTTCACCATCGGCCTTCTGGACCTTGTAGTGGTTCCTGCCGGACGAAAGAATAAGCAGACGGTCGTTTGTGCCCGCTGTAAAGATAGGCTTTTCGTACAGTTCGCGTATCTCATTCTTGAACACACCCACATCGTTGGTGGTTGCTGTAACATATTTTTCGGCATTTTTCTGGGCGAAAGCCATGCCTGCCGCAAGGGTCAACACAAGCAAAGCTACAAATTTTAATCGCATAACGTACTCCTTCTTGAACCAAATGTGGAGAAACCGTTCATCCGTAATTATAAATGATTCGTTGAAAAGAAGCAAGCGGGAAAAACGAATTGCGCGTGACGTTTTAACCTCCTTCTTGCAGGTAGTGCTGCTGCGATAACGGTTCAGCAAAGCGTTGTTGAACCGTCTACCGTTACACAAAGGCAAAGTCCATGTCGCGTGCGGCCTTGACTTCGTCGAGGCGGCCCACGGGAGTTGACACGGGCGAATCGTGAAGCAGCGATGGGTTCTCCCGCGCTTCGACGGCAATCGCCTCCATGGCAGCTACGAATGCGTCCAGTGTTTCCTTGCTTTCCGTTTCGGTCGGTTCAATCATGAGTGCTTCCTTGACAATGAGCGGGAAGTAGACCGTGGGCGGGTGAAACCCCAAGTCTATGAGCCGTTTTGCAATGTCGAGGGCGTTCACCCCGTTCTTCACCTGCCTGGAGGCGGAAATCACACATTCATGCATGCAGATCCGGTCGAAAGCCACGTCAAATGATCGTTTGAGCCGGGCCATCACGTAATTGGCGTTTAGAACGGCATTGTCGCTCACTTCCGCAAGGCCATCGCGGCCCAGCAGAAGGATATAGGCATATGCTTTGAGACACACGCCGAAATTTCCGTAGAACGGCGCGATATAGCCGATTGATTTCGGGTAACCGTAGTTGAGTGAATAGGTATTGTCCGGTCTCTTCACGATGCGAGAAATGGGCAGAAATTCCTCGAGTTTCTTCTTGACTCCCACCGGACCCGCGCCGGGACCGCCGCCGCCGTGCGGCGTGCCGAATGTCTTGTGAAGATTGATGTGCACCACATCGAAATCGGCGTCGCCGGGCCTGAATTTCCCCACGACCGCATTGAGGTTCGCCCCGTCGTAGTAGAGAAGCGCATCGTGGCGGTGGGCGCACTCGGCGATCTTCCCGATTTGTGAATTGAAAATGCCGAGGGTATTCGGATTCGTCATCATGATGGCCGCGGTCTGAGGGCCTATCATGGTTTCGAGTACGGCGAGGTCGATTACCCCGGTTTCCCGGTTCGTGGGAACTGCGCGCACCTGGTATCCGGCAATGGCGGCACTGGAAGGATTTGTGCCGTGCGCCTCGTCGGGAATCAGGACTTCGGTCTTGACGTTGCCGCGATCCCGGTGGTAGGCCGCAACGAGCATCATGCCCGTGAGCTCACCATGCGCTCCCGCCATGGGTTGCAGTGTAAAGGCGTCCATTCCCGAAATTTCGCACAGAACTCGTTCCAGTTCGTAAAGAACCGCAAGGGCGCCCTGGGTGAGCATGCCGCCGCGCCGCAGTTGCGGCAGCAGGGGATGGAGCGAGGAAAAGCCTTCGAGCTGTGCTATTTTCTCGCACACCTTCGGGTTGTACTTCATTGTGCAGGAGCCGAGCGGATAGAAATTAGTGTCCACGCCGAAGTTGCAGCGGGAAAGGGCTGTAAAATGTCGAACCACGTCGAGTTCCGACAGCTCGCACAAATCCGCGTCTCGCGTTCGCCCATATTTCTTTTCGACGGAAACCATTGTGGGAACATCGAGCGCCGGCAAGCTGACGCCTTTTCTGTCTTGCACCGATTTTTTGAAGATTATTTCCATCTTGTTTTCCGTGTTTCTACCGGATATAGTCGTGATTTGTCTTGCGGCGGTTCACAAAGGTTGGCACAAGCATGTATCTATCCGGTTGCAAGAACATGTTCCAGCGTCTCGGCAAATACCCCGATTTCGTACTTGGTCCGTTTTTCCGTAACGGCGACAAGCAGGTAATTGTCCATGTCCGGATAGTACCGGCCAAGCGGAAAGCCGGGGGCAATACCCAGTTCTATCATTTTACCAACAGCCTCCGCAGCATCAATGGGAAGCCTGACAGTAAATTCGTTGAATGTCGGGCTGGACTCCATCACTTTTACTTCCGGGATGGCTTTGAGCCTTTCCTTTGCATAATGGGCTTTGTTAAGGCACAGCGACGCCACTTCCTTGAGACCCTGCTTGCCCATAAGGCTCAGGTAGGCATGCGCCCGCAAGGCGCACAGCGCCTCGTTGGTACAGATATTGGACATTGCCTTCTCCCGCCTTATGTGCTGCTCCCGCGCCTGAAGGGTGAGGACGAAACCCTGTTTTCCTTTATTGTCAACCGTTCGCCCCACCAGGCGCCCAGGCATCTTCCGAACCAGGTTCTTTGATGTTGCCATAAATCCGAGGTACGGACCGCCAAACGACAGCGGGAGCCCCAGTGACTGACCTTCACCGGTTGCAATGTCGATGCCGGTTTCACCCGGCGATTTCAAGAGGGCAAGCGCGATTGGGTACACCGACTGAATAGCAAGGATGCCCATTTCATGGCACCGTTGCGCAATATCGGTGTGATCGTCGATAACACCGAAGAAATTCGGATTCTGAAGAACAACCGCAGCCGTATTAGAATCGAGCGCGCGAAAGACCCGGTCCCTGTCGCTCTGTCCATGCGAAACCGGCACTTCGTGAAAATCGATGGACAAGTTGGCCGTGTAGCAATACAGCATCCGGCGGTAAATGGGATTGACTCCGCCATCTACGATAATCTTGGGCCGATGTGTCGCCCTGATCGCCATCTGGCAGGCCTCATACAGCGCGGTGCCCCCGTCGTACAAAGAAGCGTTTGAAACCTCCATATCGGTAAGACGGCACATGGCCGACTGGTATTCGTAAATTGCCTGAAGCGTTCCCTGGGAGAGTTCCGGCTGATACGGCGTATAGGCGGTGTAAAACTCGCTGCGGCCCGCTATGGCATCCACAGCCGCGGGAATGAAATGGTCGTAGAACCCGCCTCCCACGAAATTGGTGAGGTGTGAGTAGTTCTGAGATGCCAGAGCGGTCATTGCAGCCAGCACTTCCTGTTCGGATTTTCCCGGCGGAAGCGCACTCGACGTTGACCTGAGTTCGCGGGGTATGTCGGCGAAAAGCGCATCCACACTCGGCACGCCGCACGTTGCGAGCATTGCCTCGCGTTGAGCGGCGGTATTGGCGATGTAGCTCATTTCTCCGACTCCGCGAACGTATCGTAGGCCGCGCCATCCATGAGGCCAGCAAGGTCCGCGCTGTTGAAATTCCTGATCTTGAACAGCCACGCTGAACCGTAAGGATCCTTGTTTATTTCTTCGGGCTTGCCCTCGAGCACGCTATTTGCCTCGGCAATGTCGCCGGATACCGGAGCATATATGTCGCTGGCGGCCTTGACGGATTCTATGACCGAGCAACTTTCTCCTTTTACAACCTTCTTCCCGATTGCCGGGAGTTCGACAAAGGTAATGTCCCCGAGCGCCTTCTGGGCGTGGTATGATATACCTACAACCGCCAGGCCGGCGTCGACTTTGACCCATTCGTGCGTGGTGGTGTATTTTCTGTCGGCGGGTGATGGGACAATGGCCACGTGCTTCCCCCTTGGTTGATATTTAGTAATCAGGTCAGAAATTCGGATATCGGCCGCCGGGCGGTCGCCGATTGGTAGAACGGCGTGGCGGTGACCGTTGCACGCAACTGGTTTCTTCCGGCCGTCACAATCACGCGCCGCCCGACGGTGCTGTAGGGAACGGCGACATATCCCATTGCAATAGCGCGCTCAAGGCAAGGGGAGAAGCTTCCGCTCGTAACCACGCCAATTGGTTCGCCCGATTCGGCATGTATGCGGTCGCCGCTACGTGCAGTTCGCCTGCCGTCGAGCGCGATTCCGCACAACAACTCCTGCGCGTTCGCAGGATCGAGTACGAGGTTCGAGCCGATGAATGTCTTGTCCGATGAAATCGCTCTGGAGAACCCGGACTGCGCAGCGTTGCGGCTCTTTTCCAGCTCGTGGCCGTACAGGGGGAAACCCATTTCCAGCCTCAGCGTATCGCGCGCGCCGAGCCCCGCGGGTTTTGCGCCCAGGGCAAGACAATCGTTCCAGAATTGGACGGTTTGCCGCTCATCCAGGTAAATCTCAAACCCTATTTCTCCGGTATAGCCGGTTCGGCTCACGATGATCCTTTTGCCTTTGTAAACGTTGTACATCCAACGATAGTATTTGAGGCCCCAGATCGGTTCTGCCAGAAGTTGCTCGATTATGCGAGGGGAAGAAGGGCCTTGCAAATCGATTTTTCCTGTCTCCAGAGAAGCGTTTGTTAATAATGTGCCGGGTGATATGTGATTCTTAATCCATTCAAAATCAGCATCTTGTGTTCCAGCATTGACAACCATGAAGAATTCACCGCTGCTCATCCGGTACACAATTTGATCGTCGAGAACCCCTCCTTCTTCATTGCAGATAAACCCGTATCTGCATTGGCCAATTTGCATTGAAGCCACCGGGCACGATACGATTCCGTCCAGGTCAGCCGCAGCCTTGAGCCCTTTGACAAAGAATTCGCCCATATGGCAGGTGTCGAATACCGTAACAGATTCCCGGGTATGGAAGTGTTCGGCGATAATGCCCTCATACTGAATGGGCATGTCGAATCCGCCAAACGGCGCCATGGTAGCGCCCAGAGAAACATGGGATGGGTAGAGAAAGGTTTTTTTCATGGCAACGCGTTTCCTGAAAAAAAATACATCGCAACAAGGCAGCGGCAAAGCAAGAAAACCCAGCAATTTCTATCGCGCCAGCTCATCTTGGTCAAAAATTCCTAGAAGCCTGGTCTCGTTGATTGTGGTAATCCCCTTGCCTCTTGCCCAGGCACAAACGCCCTGCAAGGACCTGGCGGATGAGAGTCTTGTAGTCTGAGATTCGAAAACACTAATGCCGCCTTCTTCTTGTCTTGCGTACTGGAAGCCCATCGGGTTTTCCGGAAACCGAACTACTGCATTGCGTGATCCTTCCCCGAGGTAGGCATCGGGACCGTACGCGGCCAATGCAAGTTCATTTTCCAGACGGAATTCCCCCCGCAGGTCAATGGAAGTTGAGTTCGGCGACAGAGCAAGTATATCGATTCTATAGGTGGTACATTCCAGCGTCAGAATAACAACGGTCCATTTGATGGAAATCCCGCCCGATGTAGCGCACCCGTATACGAATTTTACCCCCGCCATTTTCGGCCGAACAATGTCGGATACTTCGGGGGAAAGGAGTGGACTCACCGTTTCTCCTCCTGCAAGCAGGTGCAGGCCAAGCACGCCGTCCAGCGCAAATCGTGTGAACGGATGCACGATGCCGGTTGCGTTCCTGTTGAGAAAAGAGGAAAGCGCCGGGGCTGCAGTGCGCTGTGCGAGATATGAATGAGTCTTTCCGCCGGATTCCCAGTCGAGCGCCTCAACCGAAGGCGCGACGTGACCTTCGCCCGAATCAAGGATACCCTCTGTTTTCTGCGAAAGGATCCATGCGCTCCACAGATAGCCAAGAACCGATGCGTGTTCATCTGCCGCCAACTTGTGCATTGACTTTCTCAGCGCGAGAAAACAGGTATGCGCCGAGCGTTTGGCAACCACTTCTGAGGCGTTGGGGCACCAGCCTGCGTGGATCATGCCTTCAATCAAGAAACAATACATCGACGCAGCTGCTACATCGGTTGAAAGCCCAGTGGCCGCGAGATCATTTTGCGCGTAAAAGCACAGCAATCTCATGAGCGTCGAACCGCTGTGACGAAACGGATGCATGGACGGATCTGCGCCATCCAGGACTTCCAGCAAGGCCTTGTGCGCCTCCAGAAACAGCGAAGCAAATGCGTTATGGGCCAGCCCAAGGATCGCTGGAAGCCGCACACGGTAATCTTGGGTCGAATTTCCCGCCGCCGCCCCGAGAAATTGCTTTACGCCGGCCAGCGATTCTTTGGAATGGCATACCTGCGATCGCGCTAAAACCAACGGAAGCGCCGACAGACTTTGGGCTGGGGTTCTCTGAATGTCCAGAATCAGATATTTGTAGGCTGTTGAATCCATGCGAGCGTGCCTAACCGTACACTATGGCCCGCGAGACCGCTCCGGCCTTTTCTTTGCCTGCAAGGTAGGTTACGATCGCGAGCGCAAAAGGAACGGCTGTGCCTGCCCCTCTGCTGGTAATGACATTACCGTCAACCACCACGGGGTCTGCGGCAAAGACTGCACCGAGGAGTTTGCTTTCATCGCCCGGGAAACAGGTAGCCCTTTTGTTAAGAAGGATTCCTGCTTTCCCGAAAACGGCGGGCGCCGCGCAAATTGCGGCGCAAAGTTTATCAGCGGAATACATCTTTTTCACTAGTTCGATGACGGAAACCGAGTCGAGTAGATGTTTGTGGCCCGGACCGCCTGGCAATATCAACGCATCGGGGAGGGAAGAAACCGGACCAAGTGTGGATTCAACATTTATGGTGATGTTGTGAGAACCTGTAACCATCAATGACGAAAGCCCAACAAGGGAGATTTTAACGCCTGCACGCCGTAACAGGTCAATCGGCGTTATGGCCTCAACTTCCTCAAAACCGTCAGCAAGGATGATCATTGCCGTCGTGTTCATGGCTATGCCCTCCTGTAAGGTTGCGAATCCTGATTCTACGCCGCAGACCATAACGCATAAAGATATACTGCGCTTTGGACTTGTGCAAAAGCAGAGCGTTTCATATGGTTGCTTTGAAACCCGTCACCAGGAATATTCCATTTCCAGCAGTATGGCCAACCTATTTTCTTTTAAGATTCTTTCCCTTGCCTTTTTGCAAAAAACATAGCTATATTACGAATAGGCGAGGACAGTACAAATCGGGTGGGTCTACCCGGGCGAGTGTTGCCCCGGTGGATGCGTATGCCAAGTGGGGGCGTTGTATTGGTTATGTTTTTCAAAAATTAACCGGGAGTTCCCAATGGTGCATTGTTTCGGTCCGCGCGTTTTGTTTTGTCACACCCTTATTCTCACCGCCATTTTTTGCACCTTTGTGCTGGCCGACGAGAGGTGCGCCCTCACCTTTTCCGGGTGCCCGGAGACATTCAACGGCGATACGATAAAGGTCCCGGACAATGTGACCAAACTCTATTCACTGGTGCATGCCTGTAAGGCATCGCAAACAATTCATACTGGGGGAAGCGGCAGTTCCTCGATTCTGTTTGTGATCGACAACACGGGAAGCATGCTGGGACCAAACGGAAACGATCCCACCGGCGCCCGCTTCAAGGTTGTCAGTGCTCTCCTCGATACGATCTATGCGAAGCAACCCAATGCTCAGGTTGGGTTGATCGTTTTTCGCGAGCATCTCTACTTCGACACCACCACCACGCAGTACTACTACACGCAGTATTTCAAGGCACTGCATCCCGTCTTGGACAACAGTCCGACTCAGGCATACCTGCCCTTCATGGGGCTCAGCACTACATACAACGGCAAGACAGGAATTGCTATTCTCAAGGACATCCTTACCACCAATGCCACGGGAGACAGCCTGGTCTACCGTCCTCTTTACACCCGCAACAACAACGGC
>Ga0182027_10004487_pt1 | contig 21608 bp, 21 predicted proteins | sample 712E1DmetaG_FD_121300 | JGI IMG/M metagenome (GOLD analysis project Ga0182027, IMG submission 121300) | Permafrost microbial communities from Stordalen Mire, Sweden - 712E1D metaG (Illumina Assembly) | ecosystem: Environmental > Terrestrial > Soil > Wetlands > Permafrost | place: Sweden... | reverse complement strand
TATCGCCTGGTGGTCAAACAGATTGCTATCAATCAGGGTGCTTATGCTACTTTTATGCCCAAACCGGTCTTCGGGATTAATGGTAGTGGTATGCACGTTCATCAGTCTCTTTTCAAAGGAGATCGGAATGCCTTCTTTGACGCTAAAGGTAAATATTTCCTGTCCAAACTTGCCCGGAATTATATTGCCGGTTTATTAAAATATGCGCCGGAAATTACCGCAATAAATAACCAGTGGATTAACTCGTACAAGCGATTGGTTCCCGGCTATGAAGCGCCCGTATATCTATCATGGGCAAAGCGTAATCGCTCTGATTTGATTCGTGTGCCGGAATACCGGCCGGGTAAAGAAAAGGCTACCAGAATTGAATTACGCTCTCCTGACCCTGCCTGCAATCCTTACCTCTGCTTCAGCGTGATGTTGGCTGCCGGGTTGAAAGGTATTGAAGATGGCTTAGAGCCGCCGGAACCGGTAGAGGAAAATGTATATGAAATGTCTGAGAAACAACGTAAAGATCGCGGCATATACACACTACCTGCCAATCTGTCCGATGCTATCGCACTGACCGAAAAGAGTGAACTGGTGAGAAAAGCGTTGGGTGACCATGTCTTCAATGCCTTTATTGAGAATAAGAAAATAGAATGGAATCAGTACCGTATCCACGTCTCGAAATATGAACTTGACCGGTATTTACCCATGTTATAATACATTACCGGTCTTTTCGTGAGTGGAGGTGAAAAATGCGCCGCCTTAGAATTGCTTTGGCGCAGATTAACACCACGGTTGGTGACTTTGACGGCAACGTAAAAAAGATTCTGGGAGCGGTTGACACTGCCCGTACTTTAGATGTGGACATTGTTACGCTCCCTGAACTTGCTATTTGCGGGTATCCCCCCGAAGATTTGCTGTTCAAACCCCAATTCATTCAGGCTAATCTGCAATCACTCAAGAAAGTTATTGAAGCATCTAACGGATTAACTGCCGTAGTAGGGTTTGTTGATTCCGATGGCGATATTTATAATGCCGCTGCTCTGATTTCAGACGGAAAGCTTATCGGAATATATCATAAAATATACCTTCCCAATTACGGTGTTTTCGACGAAAACCGCTATTTCCGCGCAGGGACTGAATGTCCGGTTTATGTAATCAATGGAGTCGGTATCGGTATTAATATCTGCGAAGATATCTGGTATCAAGCCGGTCCTGCCACTGTCCAGGCGTATGCCGGCGCCGAAGTAATTATTAATATCAGCGCTTCCCCTTACCATACCGGCAAGGGTGAATCACGGGAAAAGATGATAGCCGCACGCGCCTCCGACACGGTGGCTATTTTTGCCTATAATAACCTGATCGGCGGCCAGGATGAACTGGTCTTTGACGGCCATAGTTGTATATTTGATGAGCATGGCAACCTTATCACCCGCGGCAAACAATTTGAGGAAGATTTTATTGTTGCAGATCTTGATATCGAGTCGGTTTTTCGCGCACGACTGCATGACCCCAGATGGCGAAAAGAGTCGCCTGTGCTGGAGAAAACAGGATGGCATCAAACTAAAACAATAGTCTCACTGACTCCTCCTCCCAATCCGAAGCCGCTTCTCAAGCCAAGAGATATCGTTGCCCTGGATTCGGTGGCTGAAGTCTATCAGGCTTTAGTTCTGGGCACCGGAGATTATATCCGCAAGAACGGCTTCGAAAAGGTAGTCATCGGCCTTTCCGGTGGAGTTGACTCCGCAATCGTCGCTGCCATTGCGGTCGACGCACTGGGGAAGGACAACGTCATCGGAATATCGATGCCTTCACGTTATTCTTCCACCGGCAGTGTTACAGATACCAAAGCACTTGTAAAGAATTTAGGTATCAAATTAAAGACCATCACCATTGAGAAACCATTCCAGGCTTATCTGGATACACTCACTGAATCGTTTACCGGTACTAAGTCTGACAGCGCCGAAGAGAATCTCCAGGCACGTGTCAGGGGTAATTTACTGATGGCACTTTCCAATAAATTTGGCTGGCTGGTATTAACTACCGGTAACAAGAGTGAAATGGCAACCGGTTACACTACTCTCTATGGTGACATGGCAGGTGGTTTTGCAGTCATAAAAGATGTTCCTAAAACCCTCGTCTATAAACTGGTAAAATACCGCAATGCGCAGGCTGGTTATGACCTGATACCGGCTCCAATTATCGACAAAGCACCGTCCGCCGAATTGAGGCCCGACCAGAAAGACTCCGATAGCCTGCCGCCCTACGAAGTTCTGGACTCAATTCTGACGGCATATGTTGAGGACGATAAATCGGTAGACCAGATTGTCTCGCTGGGATTCGATAAAGCCACCGTGCAGAAGACTGCGAAATTAGTCGACCGAAGTGAGTACAAACGCCGTCAGGCACCTCCGGGAGTCAAGATAACAGGTCGGGCTTTTGGACGTGACAGGAGACTACCGCTTACCAATCTTTTCAAAGAATGGTAATACGCTATAATGAATAAAGATAAAAACCAATGAGGTCTCAGGAATAATGGTGCAGGGCTCCGTCTCGGAAACTGAACGTAAAATAATCGCCATTCTCAAAGTTCTCAACGAATCATCCGAACCATTGGGTTCCATTACAATCGCACGGGAACTGGAACGCCATGGGATTTTTCTGAGCGAAAGAGCGGTCAGATATCATCTCAGAATCACTGATGAACGCGGTCACACCCAGCCTTTTGGCCGGGACGGCCGGATGCTTACCGCTCAGGGTTTGGAGGAATTAAAGATAGCCTTAGCGCCGGAACACGTCGGCTTTGTACTGGAGAAGCTGGAAACGCTGGCGTTTCAAACAACATTTAATCCCCGGACACGCACAGGACTTGTTCCGGTAAATACGTCATTGATTGCGAAAGATAAATTCAAAGAAGCATTGACTATAATCGATGAAGCTTTCAGGGGTGGTTTTTGTGTCAGTGAATTCATCGCAGTGGCTAATGCAGGTGAAAAATTGGGTTCGGTCATTGTTCCGGAAAACAAGGTGGGCATTGGCACAATATGCAGTGTTGTGGTTAATGGAGTTTTATCGAAATCGGGCGTGCCGATATCCTCAAAATTCGGGGGCGTGTTGGAACTGAGAACCCCGAAGGCTGAACGTTTTGTTGCTATTATTTACTATGAAGGCACATCATTAGACCCATCGGAGCAGTATATTCGCGCCAGAATGACCGGCGTCCGGGAAGCCGTTAAAACAGGAAGAGGCAGAATACTGGCAAATTTCCGTGAAATACCGGCTCCATCCAGGGCGCTTGTCGCCGAAAAAATGGCGGAAATGAAAGAAGCCGGCATCGGCGGAGTGTACCGGTTGGGAAATACCAGTGAGTCTATCTGTCAGATACCGATAGGGCCAAACAGAGTGGGAGTGGTATTCCTTGGGGGTCTTAATCCTATGGCAGCAGTTTCTGAAGCAGGCATCGAAGTTGAGAATAATAGCGAGAGCGGGGTAATCGATTTCCAGCAATTGGTAAGCTTCAGGAAAATCTGAACCTTTGCCCGGTCCTTAAAACTTACAAGGCTGTCCGAAAACTCCATCTGCAGACCCTTAACCTGTTTATTTGATTAATTACTCATAAAAATGCAGTTTTATTGAAGGTATATGTGATAAATCGCTTAATATCACTTCGTTGCTTAGTCTCCTTGCAAAGACAAATGAGACTAAATTCCTCTGATAATGGCATCCGTCATCTTACAGACACGCACCATCTGTTTCACGTCATGCACCCGCACAATATCCGCACCGTTGGCGATACTGATCGCTACAGTGGCGGCAGTCCCCTCAACCCGCTGATTAGCTGGTAAGCTTAATACCATTTTAATCAGGGATTTTCTTGATGTGCCGATGAGGATTGGCAGGCCTAAAGCCTTTAATTCCCGTAGTCGCCTTATGATTTCAATGTCCTGCTGCCACGTCTTGCCAAAACCAATACCCGGGTCGATGATAATGTTTTCTTTTGGCACTCCCGCTCGCTTTGCCGCTGCCAGGCTTGTCCTGAGTGACGTAATTACTTTCGTCATCACATCCTCATAACCGGCAGTATCTCGTCCAATACCGGAATCATAGCCCCCGATATCACGCTGGTTGCTCATTAAAATAATCGGAATGTTTCTCTTTGCCGCCAGTTCTGCAAGTTTTGGTTCCGTTTTTAATCCCCACTGGTCGTTGAGGATTGAAGCCCCTGCCGCCAGCGCTTGTTGTGCAACCTCATATTTAGAAGAATCAACGCTTATCGGCACTTTTATCTTAGAAGCGAGCCGTTCAATTACCGGTACCACCCGCTGTAGTTCCTCTTCAACGGTGATTTGAGAAAAACCCGGCCGGGTTGATTCCCCTCCGATGTCCAGAATATCCGCGCCCTCGTCTACAAAACGGCAGGCTTGTGCTACCGCTGTCGCAACATCAGAAGCGCCGTCACCGGAAAATGAATCGGGTGAAACGTTGACGATACCCATAACATAGGTACGTTTGCCCCAGTGGAATTCTGTTTTACAGTATCGTGTAACATTTTTAGAAGACACCTTAGTCTCCCTTTTGAGCTAACTTTAACTGATAGTCGGTCTTTCGTCAATATCATGAATCAGAAAGTTAATCAGCAGGGGTTCCGGAAGAGGCTGTAGCCCCGATCTTGTCCTGTGAGAGTGGGGCGCTGCGTATATGGTTTATTTGAGGCTCTGCTTATTTTTAATGGAATACAACTTGATGCGAAATGATACGCAAGTTTGATGCCAAAGTATCACCCTACGGCTTGACAATCAGGCGTAAAAATGATAGGCTAGAAATAGGGATCAGACTAAACCCGAGTACACGGCGGAGGTGCTTTGTGAGGCTACACGCAGTGTTAGGGGTGAGCCAGGTTGATCGTCGTCGCCCTGCATGATTTGCAGGGCACGTGGAAACGAATGTCCGACTCTTAAAATAGCAGTTCGGGCTAAAATGAAAATGCTCATGCGGTCGTGATGACCACAAGTGAGTTGGATTCGTAAGACTGTGCTTTGGGTGGAGAGTGCCTTAAAGAAGTACTCTCCACCATTTTTATATAGAAGGCTAAAATGTTCCAAGCCTAATGTTGATTAGGCTGACTCTGAAACGGTACAATTAATTGGAAGGTACTAAAAAGTGAGATTCCGAGACCCTCGTTCTGTAAATTTAACTCCTATCTGGGTATTGATGGGAATCAATATCCTGGTATATCTTGCTCTTCTGATCAAACCGGGAGCCGTCAGTGTTCTCGAAGTTTCGAATTCTACTATTGCCAGTCAACCCTGGACAATAGTTTCAGCAATGTTTACCCATCAGGCATTTTTCCACATTCTATTTAATATGCTGGCTCTCTATTTTTACGGAATGTATGTTTTGGCTCTCATCGGTGAAGCCAGATTTTTCATTGTTTATTTTCTAGGCGGTTTGGTGGGCAATGTCCTCTTTCTGCTGTTGTCAGGCCCTTACGCGGCAGCAATTGGCGCATCCGGGGCGGTCTTTGCGCTCGGCGGCGTGCTGGTGATGATGGTACCGCGCTTAAAGGTGATGATATTCCCGATACCGGTAGGGATAGACCTCTGGATAGCAATTATTGTCCTTGGCGTATTTTCTTTGTCTCCGGGTGTTGCCTGGCAGGCGCACGCTGGCGGTTTAGCAACAGGGATTGCTATTGGGTATATTTTAAAGTTACAAGCGCGTCATCGCCGTTCCTAAATGGCAACCTGCTCCGAGACTGCATAGAGTCACCTGTTACAAGATCGATTATTTTCAACTGACTTACGATTGGTAATCTCAATTCTGAAAGAATTCCAACTATTATTTTTCCAATCATTTATTTTTGGGGATTTGTTTAAATTTTAGAGCTTAGTATTTATAATAATTTTTCAATAAATATGAGCGGCGCCTCCGGTAGTATATCATTTTAAAATGAAAGTGAATTATATTGCGATAGTTTGTAGTTCTGTATAATCCTCTTGTCGAATAAGCAGGTATGAAAAACAGATAATAATTCATTACATGGTATAATTTTATTGCGCATAAAAACCCTCTTCACCGATAGTTTATAAGAACGGATACGCCCGGCTAACTGAGATAGCGCAGAATTAAGTATTGGTACTCAGCTTCTCAGATACTTGTCCAAGGTCTTTTATGTCTACTGAAATTGATATTATCATCATCGGCGCGGGTGTAGTCGGGCTGGCCATTGCCTCGGAAGTGTCTCGCACTAACAAAAACGTCTTTGTTTTTGAGAAAAACCGTACTTTCGGTCTGGAGACAAGCAGTCGGAACAGTGAGGTTATCCACGCGGGCATGTATTATCCGGAGAATTCGCTTAAGGCAAAATTTTGCGTTAACGGTAATCACCTGCTCTACGAATTCTGTGAGAAATATAAAATCAATTATCAACGCCTTGGCAAGCTAATTGTTGCGGCTGATGATGACGAGACTAAAGAAGTACATAGACTATACCGTCAGGGTCTTAAGAATGGTATCTATGACCTGCAAATACTACCACGTGATGAAATCAAGCTCTTAGAACCAAATGTGGAAGCAGTCGCTGGGCTTCTTTCCTCTTCTACCGGAGTTATTGATTCTCACGACCTGATGAAAACATTTCATGGTTGCGCGAGAGAGAACGGGGTTGCCTTCGTCTTTGGCGCTGAGGTTATTAATATCAACCGGATCGCCGGCGGATATGAAGTGGGAATCCATGATAGTGAGAGGACATACTCCGTTACCGGTAGTGTGGTGATAAATGCGGCGGGTCTATTCAGCGATAAAGTCGCCCAACTGGCAGGTATTGACGTTGAAAAAGCCGGCTACAAATTGCACTATTGCAAAGGCGCATATTTCAGCCTGAACCCGAAGAATAGGAGATTGGTCAACCGGCTGGTCTACCCTGTTCCTGAACAGGCCGGTGTGGGAGTTCACGTAACGCTCTCTCTGGATGGGAGTATGAGGCTGGGGCCTAACGCGAAATATACGGAAACTATTGATTACACAGTAGACAAAAACGACGAGGCGGAATTCTATCAGGCGGCTCATAGATATTTGCCGTCGATTGAGTTTAACGACCTTGCGCCGGATTTCGCCGGTGTCAGACCGAAACTACAGGCAAAAGGGAAAGGTTTCCGCGACTTTGTCATCAGGGATGAGGCTGACAAGGGATTACCCGGGTTAATTAATCTCATCGGGATAGAATCACCGGGCCTAACGGCTTCTCCGTCAATCGCAAAATATGTGGCGGAGATCGTGGCAGAAATTCTTAGATAGAATCAATTCTGTCCCACTGCATTTGCTTCGTGTTTTTTGACCGGATATTTTCCTTATTCTATAATATAAATATCACTAATATAGTAATAAATAGGGACAAACAAAAATGAAACTATCAACCAGGGGTAGATATGGGATGCGTGCCATGCTCGACCTTGCCCAACATTATAACGATGGCTTGGTCCTCGTTAAGGACATTGCCAGGCGGCAAGAAATTTCAGAACGGTATCTGGAACACCTTTTTCTTTCGCTGAAAACAGCCGGGCTGGTTAAAAGTGTCCGCGGCGCTCACGGCGGTTTCACGTTAGCCAAAGCGCCTGATAAAATAAAATTAATGGATATTATCAACGTCAGCGAAGGTCCGTTAGCATTAGTAGATTGCGTGGTTGATGCCGGTGTTTGTCCGCGTTCATCGTTTTGTGTTACTAGAGACCTTTGGCGCGAATTGCAGTCAGTAATGGGGGAAGTTCTTGTTTCTCAGACCTTGCAGGACTTGATTGAGCGTCAAAAGGTAAAAGAACAGCCGTCTGCCAATATGTACAATATCTAGACAGGAGCATCAGCTATGGCAAGGGTTGTCAGACTATCACGTGATTAGGTTATTATCAGGACAAAGAAGGCAGAATATGTTTAAAACCTTACGGGCAGATATCAGGACGGTTTTTAATAGAGACCCGGCAGCCCGGAGTGTGCTGGAAATACTGTTTTGTTATCCCGGTTTGCATGCTCTCTGGGGTTACCGTGTCGCTCATTTTTTCTGGGAACATAAAATGCGTTTTTTAGGCCGCTTGACTTCTCATATGACACGATTTTGTACGGGCATTGAGATTCATCCCGGCGCTGAAATAGGTAAGCGGTTTTTCATTGACCACGGTATGGGTGTTGTTATCGGGGAGACGGCCGAGATTGGCGACGATGTCCTGTTATACCAGGGTGTTGTCCTGGGTGGTACGAGCCTGGAAAAGCACAAACGCCATCCCACCATCGGTAATCGGGTCGTCATTGGCGCCGCGGCCATCGTACTTGGTCCGATTCTGATTGGCGACGACGCGCGTGTCGGTGCTAATTCTGTTGTAGTGAGTCTCGTGCCTGCCGGGAAAACGGTGGTAGGTATTCCCGGAAGAATCGTCGAAGACCGCCGGGAAACAATTTTCAACCTGGAACATGGTTCCTTGCCTGACCCGATTAACGATGCACTGCAGGCTATTATCAGCCATCAGGATAAACTTGAAGAGCGGCTTAAAAAATTAGAGAATCAGCTGATAAGTAATATCGGTAGTCAACGTAAATTTAAATGTAGAGTTGCTAGCATCGTGGTGGGACAGCCATCCCTGCCTGTTGGGTTTATTTGAATTATAGGAGTAATAATTAGAATCTGTGAAAACACCTGATTATCAACCCAGATATTATCGTGATTGGTCGAAGGATCGAGACCTCGTCTCTTTTAATGTGATGGTGAAAGAGACGGACCTTTATATCCGCGCCCGGCGGCATCTGAAGGACAAGGCTTTCGAGATCGTCCAAAGGCAGCGATCTCTATTGGAGAATTTCATTTCTCGTCATCCCGGATTCGTCGCTGCTTTAGAACCTTATCCCGTCGGGGATGATGCGCCGGCAATTGCCAGAGCGATGGAAGAGGCCGCGGAGAAGGTAAAAGTCGGTCCTATGGCCGCAGTGGCAGGCGCTTTTGCGGAGTTTGTCGGCAGAGACCTGCTCAAATATTCCGCCGAGGTAATCGTGGAAAATGGCGGTGATATTTTTCTGAAGACTACTAAATCACGCCTGGTCGGTATCTATGCCGGAGAAGAATCCCCCCTAACCGGTAAAATTGCCCTGAAGATTGAACCCGCGGATACCCCTCTTGGGGTATGTACTTCTTCGGGTACTGTGGGGCATTCGCTGAGTTTTGGCAAGTCGGATGCAGTGGTTGTCCTTTCTCCTTCAACGGCGCTGGCGGATGCTGCCGCCACTGCCATCGGCAATATTGTACAAGAAGAGGCAGACATTCAGAAAGCGCTGGATTTTGCCCGCGGCGTGACCGGTTTGGTTGGTGTAGCGGTGATTATTAATGACAAAATGGGCGTTTGGGGTAAAATCAATCTGATTCGCAGGGACCGGTAATGAAAATTGCAGTTGCCATGAGCGGCGGGGTGGATTCAGCTGTAACCGCTGCACTCTTGAAAAATGAGGGGCATGATGTCTTTGGGCTGACGATGTTGGTGACGCCATCGGAAGAAGCGTCTGTTGCCGCCCTCGAAGCCGCGCAGGTACTCGGTATTCCCCATTATACAGTTGATTTTAGAGATGTCTTTGCAAAACAGGTAATTTCACAGTTTTGTCAGCAATACAGCCAAGGCAGGACGCCGAACCCTTGTGTCGACTGCAATAGATTGATTAAGTTCGGTGCCTTGCGGGAAAAAGCCGGGGAGTTAGGTGCTGCAATGGTGGCAACCGGGCATTACGCCCGCATAGAAAAAAACTCTACCAATGATAGATTTGTAATCAGGAAAGGTATTGACCGCACACGCGACCAATCTTATTTTCTTTACAAACTGACCCAGTCTCAACTTGCCGATGCTCTATTTCCTTTGGGGAATCTTACCAAAGATAGTGTCAGGAAAATAGCTCTGGAGATGAAATTACTCGCGGTTAAAAGAAAAGAAAGCCGTGAAATTTGTTTTATCCAGGATAACGATTACTCCCGTTTTCTCCGTGAACACCTCACTACTAAAATCGAGACAGGACGGATATTCGACAAACAAGGCAAGATACGGGGACATCATAATGGCATTATTGATTACACCATCGGGCAAAGGAAAGGTTTGGGAATATCATCTCCAAATCCGTTATATGTCGTAGATATAGACAGTCGAAACAATACGGTAATTGTCGGGGAAAAACAGGATATGTATGCCTCCGGGTTTGTTGTCAACGATCTAAACTGGATGGCATTTGAAAGATTGACAGAGCCGCAAACACTTAAAGCCAGAATCCGTTATCTCCACCATGAGGCAGAGGTGGTAATTAGTCCGGTTGATCACGAGGAAGTCGGCGTAAAATTCACTGAGCCGCAAATGGCAATCACACCCGGACAAGCCGCCGTTTTTTATGACGACGATATGGTGGTTGGTGGCGGGACAATTGAGCGTGTGTTACACTGAATCTTACAAACCGGGCATATAGTTAACAGTTAAATGTATTTGAGTTGAAGTTACCAATCCCGGACTAACTCATTATTGTTTGGATGTAGGGATAAGGGGCATTTGAGGGCAAGCGAGGGCGTTTGCCCTCGTGACGCCCAATAAAAATAATCCCCCTTTCCTTTTTAGGAAAGGGGCTAGGGGATAGGTCGTTTAGTTATGATTAGCATCGATATACTATAGGAAATATCCTGAATTGTGTATTATCCAAAGGAATATAATAATTTATACTTCCATGTTACACTGAATATCAAGAGGAGAACCATATGAAGAAAACAGGGAAAGTAATAGCAGTTTGCCGCAGCGATAAAAAAGGCACCAGCAAGGATGTAGTGCCTTGCGGCGAGTTCCGTGAAGGTTTCGGGATGGTCAGTGACGCCCATGCCGATTTTGCCACGCATCGTCAGGTTAGTTTACTGGCGACGGAAAGCATTGATAAAATGCGCAAACTTGGACTGGAACTTACCCCCGGCGCTTTTGCTGAAAACCTGACCACGGAAGGAATTGACCTAGTTTCTATCCCCGTCGGCACCAAGGTGAAAGTGGGAAAAGAAGTGGTACTGGAAATCTCTCAGATTGGCAAAGAATGCCATGCCGGATGCGCTATTTTCCAGAAAGTGGGCAAATGTGTAATGCCGAAAGAAGGTGTATTTGGCAAGGTAGTCAAAGGCGGCACAATCGTCGCTGGCGATAAAATCGCGGTTATTGAACAAACCGGCATCGGAGCGAGGAAGGCGGATAAATAGTGGCAAACATGAAAGCCCTGCCGCTCAGGAAAATTATTTCTCCGCTTATCCCGTATATCGCTATCGGCATCGGTTTTCTCATCTTTCATAGGGCCTGGCTGACGGTTCTGGGTTATCATGCCGGAATGATTGCTGTCGTTTTGTCATCAAATACGAGGCCCGGCCTAAAAGGCGTTTTTAAAGGCAATCATTTTTGGATTCCGTTTATTACAGCATTTGCCTGCGTATGCAGCGGTGTGCTTCTTTACCTTTTTTGGCCATATTTGGCTTTACCGCCGGATATCAACGTGTTTCTCCGTAGCATTAACTTAAGCGGCGGGTCTTGGCTGGTGTTTATCGTATATTTCAGCCTCGTAAATCCCTTTATGGAAGAATATTACTGGCGGGGCTATCTTGGCTCTGATAAGAAAGGTATAACCATCAATGACATGCTGTTTTCCGGGTATCATCTGGTGATTTTAGCCGGGCTTATCGCCAATTCCTGGCTGCTCGTAATATTTTGCGGTCTGACTCTCGCCGCCTGGGCATGGAGACAAATTGACCGCCTTAACGGAGGTTTGTTGGCCTCCGTTGTTTCTCATTTGACGGCAGATACCGCGATTGTTTTGACGATATTTTATTTTTCGGTTAATTAAGTGGTAAATTTAGTATACAAAGAATTCCAGATAGTGAGTAGAAATAAATGGCAGCGAAAGATACTGAAATTATTAATGAGATAATACGACTGAAGAAACAGCGGAATGCCGTCATTCTGGTGCATAATTACCAACGCCCTGAAGTGCAGGACATCGCTGATTTTACCGGCGATTCGTTGGAACTGAGCCAGCAAGCCGCGAAGACTACCGCTGATGTCATTGTCTTTTGCGGCGTGCATTTTATGGCGGAGACGGCATATATTATTAATCCCAAAAGGACAGTACTTTTACCGGACGTCGAATCCGGCTGTCCGATGGCAGATATGATTACAGCGGAAGCGCTGATTGCCAAAAAGAAAGAACTCCTCGGCGCTTCCGTAGTCTGTTACGTGAATTCCACTGCTGGGGTTAAGGCGGAATCGGATATTTGTTGTACTTCCGGTAACGCAGTGAAAGTCGTGCAGAGCCTCGGTGACGAAGAGATATTGTTTGTTCCCGACCAGTATCTGGGACAGTGGGTCGCGGAACAGACCGGGCACAAAATGCACCTCTGGCCTGGTTACTGTCCCACCCATATGAAAATACTACCGGAAGATATTCTGAGTCTGAAGAAGAAATACCCGGGCTATGTAGTGATGGTTCATCCGGAGTGTCGCCCTGATGCCAAGGCTGCTGCCGATGAAGTGCTTAGTACCGGCGGCATGATGCGTTACGTGCGTAAAAGTTCTGCCCCCGGATTTATTATTGGCACGGAAACAGGCATTATGCACCGGCTTAAAAAAGAAAACCCAACTAAAATTTTTGTTCCCGTAACTGACAAAGTGGTCTGCCCCAATATGAAGCGCATCACATTGGAAAAAGTGTTGTGGTCACTGCAGGATATGAAGCACAAAATTATAGTTCCGGAAGACATCCGGGTAAGGGCGCTCTCCTCCGTGGAAAGGATGCTCGCAATCCCCTGAGGAAGCACTAAATCCTCGCTTGTCATTCCTGCGAAGGCAGGAATCCACTTCATTAATATCTGGATCCCGACTTTCGTCGGGATGGTATTTAAGGTAGGGAGGTCAGGGTGGACACTAAGTGCATTGTGGTCTTCATCACCATTGACTCTCAGGAAAATGCGCAAAAAATCGCCAGCAAACTCCTGAGTGAGAGAAAAGCTGCCTGCGTTAATATTATCCCCGCTGTAGAATCACAATATTGGTGGCAAGGCAAGATTGAGAACGCCGATGAACTGATGCTGATGGTAAAAACCCGCGCTTCTCTCATGGATGAACTGGTAGCATTGGTCAAATCAATTCATCCTTATTCCATTCCTGAAATCATTGCGCTGCCGATTATCGGTGGAAATGAAGACTATTTGCAGTGGATTGAGAAAGAAACACGATAAATTAATATAAAGCCGACGAAGCAGTAATGAGATCCTCTCTCCCTTTTAGGCTTTCAGTCCCGGAGGCACGACGGGAGAGAGATTGAGAGTAGATCGCCTTAAAAACAGTAGAAAATATTTGGGAGCTCTAACATGAAAAAGTTCTCCTTTATCGGTTACCTGTCGTTGGGATGTCTCCTGCTTTCCGCCCTCTTTTACGGCATTGATTACCTGATATTTCGTGACGCTCACACCCTTTTTCTTTATCTTTGGAGTAGCCTGGCTTTCCTTCCGCTGGAGATTTTCATTGTAGTATTGGTCATTGAGCGCATTATCGACCAGAGTGAGCGTAAGGCAAAATTACAAAAACTGAACATGGTATTGGGCGCGTTTTTTAATGATGTCGGTAATCAACTGCTGCGCGGCCTGCTGGATAACTTCAATAATAAAGCTGAAATATCAAAGCATCTTAATTTGGCAACTTCCTGGGGGAATAAAGAGTTTCGGGAGGCTGCCGAATATGCGAACAAACTGAAAATTGAAATCGAATATCGTAATATGAATCTGGCCGAATTAAAAGTGTTTTTCGCACGGAAACGCGAGTTTTTGATGACTTTGTTGGGGAATCCCAGCCTGCTGGAGCACGACCATTTTACGGATTTGTTGTGGGCAGTGACACATCTGGACAAGGAATTGGAATCAAGGTCTTCGGTGGAAAACCTGCCGGAACCAGACCTTAAACATCTTGCCGGCTATATTGAAAGACTGTACGGCAGTCTTGTTACTGAATGGTTGGATTACATTGAGCACCTGCATGCCAATTATCCCTTCCTCTATTCACTGGTTCTGCGCACGCATCCCTTCCAGGAACATCCGTCTGCGGTGATAAAGTAGGGGAAAAGAATATCTCTATCCATTCCCCTGCTCTTTGAGCCTGATATAAATCAGCGAAGGGCCGCTGCGGCTTTTGTTTTCTTTAATTTCGAAGGTGTTTTTCTGCGATTTGACCAGTTGGGATAGCGAATTGAAGCCATAGGTGCGGGAATCAAAGCCGGGGTCAAGCTGTCGTAATCGCCCGCCTAATGTCCCCAGGAATGCCCAGCCGTCCTCTTGTTCCGCCATATCGAAAGCGTTTCTTAATAAGGGTAATGGATCGTTTGAGATATTACTGGAAACTGCCTCTTCGTGGTGCGGGATTATTTTGACAATCTGTTTTTCCGGCAGTAAATTTTCCGTATAGACAAAAACCTCGCAGGCTTTCACAAATGCCGGCGGCGTGTTTTTCCGTCCGATGCCCATCACGAACAGGCCTTTTTCCCGAATACGGGTAGCCAGGCGGGTATAGTCGCTGTCGCTGGAAACGAGGCAGAAACCGTGCACGGTGCCTTCATAGAGAATATCCATCGCATCGATAATCAGTGAGGCGTCCGAAGAGTTTTTCCCGACGGTGTAACGGAATTGCTGGATGGGTTGAATGGCATGGGCATTCAGGATTTCCTTCCAGCTTTTCATTTGCGGTGTCGTCCAATCGCCGTAGATGCGGCGCACTGTCACCAGTCCATATTTACCGGTTTCCGCCACCATCTTGTCAATCAGCGAAGACTGCGCATTTTCGCCGTCAATCAGCATCGCGATGCGCTTGCTGCCGAATGTTGTATCTATTAAACTCTCCATAATATTCTCCTTATGCTAATGGGAATGCCTCTACTGGGCTTAATTATAACCCTATGATAGATAAAGGACAATTAGCAATTAGCGGTCAATTAGCGTAGAAAAACAGATGGAGGGCAATTGCCCTCCATCCCTGGAACTTCTATAGGTTATTCTCGAATTTCAAGTCTAAATATTAACGTATGTCAAGTCTTTCCGGTTACAGATTGTCTTTTCGCAGACAATATATCGATTACGGTTTATTAGTTGTATCCGGCTTACTATCTGCTGACGGCTTGCTGTTTTTCTCCGCTATATCCCCGGCCACCGGTAATTTGAACATTTGCCCCTGATAAGCTTTCATCATCAGTACTATCCACAATATAAATGTAATTATGCCGAGGAGCACGGTGAGTATCCAAATGAAGGGTACGAAAACGCGAAGTATGCTGAGAATTATATCGACAACAAAAATGGCGCCAAAAACGATGATAGATTGCATTGCGTGAAAACGGATAAATTTATTATCCTTTTCCATGATAAAGAATATTATACCCGTTACCCACCCGAGAACATAGCACAATAATCCTTCTAAGTTTTGTTCCATGCCCATACTTGTTTTGACATTCGGTTCACTCATTGGCTTTTCCTCCTCAAATATTTCTCATTTATAAAAACATACGTTGCTCATAGTATAGTTAAGTTTTATATAAAACACAACAGTCAGTCGACAAAAGAGCTCAGAGAACCATACCAGATTGTCGCCTTCGCCAGAATGGATAGGAAAAATAAAAAAGGTGGGATTGGACTACCCCTCCTTTGTAAGGACAATGTCCCGTGTACCCCAATTGGACGGATTAAAGGGAGAATTTGTTATTTTACCCCGTATTTCTTGGCTGCTCTTTTGAATCCTTCTAATGAGCCTGCAAGTGTGCGGTCGTCGATGCAATAAGAGATTCGGAAATGCCCCGGTCCGCCGAAGCCAATGCCCGGCACTGCTAGTACCATTTCATCCTGCAGAGCGCGCACAAAAGCGACATCGTCCGTGATCAGGGATTTCGGGAACATATAGAACGCCCCATGCGGTTTTACTAGTGAATAGCCCATGTCTACCAGATTCTGATACAGAAAATCGCGCTTCTTCTGATAATCCGCAATGGACACTGTGACATCCTGCAGATAGCGCACAATATGCTGCATTATCGCCGGAGCATTCACAAACCCCAGCGTGCGGTTACAGTAGATGAGTCCATTTATCAATTCCTGCTTTTCCGGGCATTCCGGATGAACGGCAATATAGCCAATACGTTCACCGGGCAGCGCCAGGTCTTTAGAGTGGGATGTGGCGATAATTGCCCTCTTGTGAAACAACAGCGGGGACGGATATTTCAGTCCGTCGTAAAGCAGCTTGCGGTAAGGTTCATCGCTGATGAGATAAATCGCCGTGCCGTATTGCGTTTCTTTTTTAGCCAGCACTTCACAGATTTGGCGCATCATTTTTTCATTGTAAACCACGCCGGTGGGATTATGCGGCGAGTTGATAATAATCGCCCTGGTTTTCTTGTTGATGGCTTTTTCCAGCGCATCGACTTTCGGCATAAACTGGTCGTCGGACGGCACGAGTTTAACTGTGCCGCCGTGGTTTTCGATATAGTTTACATACTCCACAAAAAATGGCGTAAATAAAATTACTTCTTCACCGGCATTAAGAATGGTTTTCAGCACGACGTTAATCGCCCCGGCGGCCCCTACCGTCATCACGATATCACCGCCATTTAAATTCAAGCCCGTCTCTTTGGATAATTGCGCAGCGACGGCGGCTCTGGTTTCCGGATAACCCGCGTTTTCCATATAGCGGTGCATTCCCGGTACCGGATTATTGGCCAGTTTCTTCAATTCTATAAAAAAGGCTTCCGGCGGTTCCACCATCGGGTTGCCCAGTGTCAGGTCGAAGACATTATCTGCGCCGTAGCGCTTTTTCATGATATTGCCTTCGTCGAACATCTTGCGAATCCAGGAGCCTGATTCCATGCCCTTGCGGACTTTTTCAGACATGAACATTTTCGATTTCCTTTCTGCCGGTTTCAAAGGCAGTCATATTGAGTTTCCAGAGTTTTTCGGGCAGGTGTTTCGCTATCGTTTCCTGCCACGATGGTAATTTGAAGGGTAGGAAAACAGAAACACACCCGAGTATGAAGATATTCAAGGTTTTGGCATTTCCCAGTTCAATTGCCCGCAGGTTGCCTTCTACCAGATAAATACGTTCGGAGCGCTGTTTCAGTACTTGCATCACCTCAGTATCAGTGGGATATTTTTCGACTCCCAAATTGACGGAAAGCGGCGGCAGGGCGTGATTGTTGATGATGGCAATACCACCGGGCCGGAGGTAACTTGCCCAGCGGATGCCTTCCAACTTCTCAAAAGCCAGCAGAAAATCAACCTCGCCTTCTTTGATTAAAGGAGAGTAAACTTTTTCGGCGATACGAACGTGGCTGACAACGCTGCCGCCCCGTTGCGCCATACCGAGAGTATCGGTTTTCTTGACGTCGTAACCGGCAGTCATAGCCACTTCCCCGATAATGTCGCTGGCCAGGATATTACCCTGTCCGCCGACTCCGGTTAACAGCAGGTCTATTTTTGTTTTAGTACTCAATGTTGTGCCTCTGTTTTCGGCCGGGATACCGGTCCGATTGCCTGTTTGGGGCAAATCTGCTGACAAATAGTGCAGCCGGTGCACATTCCAATATCGATAATCGGCTGTTTCCCATGGGTGGTTTGAATCGCGGGGCAGCCCACCAGTAAACAGATACCGCACTGATTGCATTTCTCAGTATCAATCATTTGCGTTGCGCCGTGCTTGGGTACGTGTACCACACAGGCGCCGCGTACGATAACCACAGAAAGTTCCTGACTATCCAGTGCGCCTTTAATTGTTTTTCTGAGTTCTCTGATATTGAAAGAATCAACAACGACAACGTTTTTTACTCCGACTCCCCTAACTACATCTTCCAGAATAACCTTGCCGACAGTTTCACCCTGCACAGAGATGCCGGTGCCGGGATGTTCTTGATGTCCGGTCATGGCGGTGGTGCTGTTATCTGAAATAATCACGGTTATTTTACTCTGATTGTAGACGGCGTCCACCAGCGGTGTGATACCGGAGTGTAAAAATGTGGAATCCCCGATTACTGCCACGATTTTGGCGGATACGCCGGCTTTTTCCATACCGATCGCGGTCCCGATACTGGAACCCATGCAGCCGTTAGTATCTAAGGCATTTAACGGCGGATAAGCTCCTAATGTATAGCAGCCGATATCGCCTGTAATGATCATGTTTGATTCTTTTACGGTCTTATCCTTAGAGCCCGGCAGTTTAAGTCGTTGTCCCATACCTGCCAGTACGTAAAAAAAACCGGAGTGAGGACAGCCCGGGCATAATAACGGCGGACGTTTTGCAGGTTCAATAGCAACAGGCAGTTTTTTCTGCGCAGCGGCAGTGGTCTTGATTAATCCCATTTTCCTGCCGGCGGATTCGATAATATCGCTGTTTAATTCCCCGGTGCGCGGGATATACTGTTTACCATCAACTTTAATGCCCATCGCCTTGATATGTTCTTCAATAAACGGGTCAAGTTCTTCCACGACCAGAATCCGGTCAACTTTGGCCGCAAACTCGCGGATAATTTTTTCCGGCAGGGGATAAGTCATTCCGAGTTTCAGGAATGAGGCTTCGGGGAAAACCTCCCGCGCATATTGGTATGAGATACCGGTGGCGATAACGCCCAGTTGCCGCTCTCCCATTTCAATTTTGTTAAAGGGGAATTTCTCCCCGTATGCAGCCAGTTTCACCAGTCTCTCTTCCATTAAAGGATGTCTGAGGCGGGCATTGACCGGCAGCATTACATATTTTTGCATGTCGGGTGAGAAAGCGATTTTACTGGTAGGCAAGATGGGGGTTTCTTTCACCTCGACAATGGATTTTGAGTGGGAGATGCGGGTGGTGGTGCGCAACATTACCGGGGTATCGAATTGCTCGCTGATTTCGAAGGCGTAGGCCATCAGGTCGTATGCCGTCTGGCTGTCCGTCGGTTCCAGAATCGGCACTTTTGCCAGTTCGGCATAATGACGGTTGTCCTGCTCTCCCTGTGAACTGTGAATCCCGGGGTCGTCAGCGGAAATCAATACCAGTCCGCCATTAACGCCGGTCGTCGCGACGGCTAAAAACGGGTCGGCAGCCACATTTAAGCCCACCTGTTTCATCGATACCATCGCCCTGGCGCCTGCATAGCAGGCGCCCATCGCCACTTCCATCGCTACTTTTTCGTTGGTAGACCATTCGGCGTAAATATCCTTAAAGCGGGCGATGGCTTCCATGATTTCCGTGCTGGGAGTGCCCGGATAGGCCGCTGCAAAAGTGACGCCGGCATTATGTGCCCCGAGTGCTAGCGCCTCGTTACCTGAGAGTAGTTTTTTCATTAGTTCTCATTATAACACAGGGGATTCTTCTTATGAAGAAAAGCGAGACTAATAATAAGCTAAATATCATAATTACGATTGCGATAAATAACTTTCTTTTCTTGTCAGCCACCCTCATTTACTGGTATACTAAACCGATGGTTAGTACAGTCACCGCGATAAGATATGAGACCGTTATTGGGCTCGAAGTACATGCCCAGCTCAATACGAAAAGCAAGATGTTCTGCAGTTGCAGCGCCGACTACGCTAACACGCCGCCAAATACACATGTTTGCCCGGTGTGTCTTGGTATGCCCGGCGTTTTACCGGTCATCAATAAACGTGCCGTGGAATACACCATGATGACGGCGCTGGCTTTGAACTGCTCTATTTCGGAATATACTAAATTTGACCGTAAAAACTACCCTTATCCGGATTTGATGAAAGGTTACCAGATTTCACAGTTCGATGCGCCTGTCGGTAAAAACGGAAAATTGACTTTTGAAGTTGACGGACAGAAGAAGGAAGCGGGCATTACCCGTGTGCATCTTGAGGAAGATGTCGCCAAGTTGATACACCGCACGTCGTTCGATGGTAAGGCCTGCAGTTTGATGGATGTAAATCGCAGCGGCGTGCCTTTGATGGAAGTTGTCGGGGAACCTGATTTACGCTCTCCTGAAGAAGCGCGCCAATACCTGATGAAACTGCATACCATTCTTCAATACATTGGTGTCTCATTGGCCAATATGGAAGAGGGTAGTTTCCGTTGTGATGCCAATATCAGTATCCGGCCGGAGGGAAGCGATAAATTGCTGGCCAAAGTTGAAGTAAAAAACATGAACAGCTTCCGGGCAGTTTTCAAAGCTCTGGAGTATGAAGCAATACGGCAGCGAAAAGCCATGGAAGATGGCGTGCATTTGGTTCAGGAAACCAGGGGTTGGGTAGAAGAAGAAGGGAAAACCGTATCGCAGCGCAGCAAAGAATTTGCGCATGATTATCGGTATTTCCCGGAGCCGGACCTGCCCCCGCTCTATGTCAGTCGTCAATGGGTTGAAGATGTGAAGACGCAACTACCGGAATTACCGGAAGCGAGACACGACCGTTTTGTTAGTGAATTCGGGTTACCCGTATATGATGCGAATTTGCTTACCGGTTCTAAAGCAATGGCTGATTACTTTGAAGCTCTGTTGAGAACCAATAAACCGGAGGACATGCCGCTGCCCAATAGAGCAAAGATGGCTGGCAACTGGCTGTTGGGCGAATTCAGCCGTTTATTGAATGCGACTAATACTGAGATAACCCAGGTAAAAGTCAGCCCGGAACAATTTTGCCAATTATTTGATTTGATTAATAAAGGCAGTCTCAATGGTCCGGCCGCCAAGCAGGTATTTGAAGAAATGTTTAACACCGGCAAATCCGCCGCTGATGTTGTCGCACAGAAAGGACTTAGCCAGATTAGTGACAGCAGCGAACTGGAAAAAATGGCGGAGAAAGTAATCACCGATAATCCGCAGGCAGTGACGGATTATCGCGCCGGCAAAGAGACCGCCGTTAAATTTCTGGTGGGACAATTGATGAGAGCGTCCAGAGGCCGGGCAAATCCGCAAATCGCAACTCAATTACTAAAAAATAAGTTAGAGGGAAAATAAATGAGAACTAGTTTGCTTATCATACAGATAGTGATTTCCGTTGCTCTGATAACGGCGATACTTTTTCAGGTCAAAGGCGGTGGCCTGGGTGGTATCTTCGGACAGTCAGATTCGGTCTTCCGCACCAAACGGGGCATTGAGAAATGGCTCTTCATTGCTACTATTGTTTTAGTTATCATTTTCGTCGCACTTTCTATCGTCTCTATGTTGACGACTTAATTTTAAAGCATCGGAATTTTGTAATGTAGATAATAATAATTTGCATAGAACATACAACTATTTAAAAACTGGTGTTGTTTAGCATTTTATGCAATTCAAGGGTAAACATGAAGCTTAAAGGCATCAAGACGATAGTCCGTCCTAACTTTCTTATACTATCGGCGATTTTGGGTTTTTTAGGTGCGGCAATAGCATGGTATGAACACCAGGAGTATGGCGGCCCATTCAATCTTGGTTATGCCTTTCTTGCCACTGCGGGTTTAATTGTCGCGCACATCAGCGTTAATGTATTTAACGATTACTTTGATTCACGCAGTAAGCTTGACACGAAAACCGTGCGTACTCCATTTAGTGGCGGTAGCGGGGCAATCCAGTCCGGATTGCTTACTGAAAAACAGGCG
>Ga0182027_10004486_pt1 | contig 21609 bp, 17 predicted proteins | sample 712E1DmetaG_FD_121300 | JGI IMG/M metagenome (GOLD analysis project Ga0182027, IMG submission 121300) | Permafrost microbial communities from Stordalen Mire, Sweden - 712E1D metaG (Illumina Assembly) | ecosystem: Environmental > Terrestrial > Soil > Wetlands > Permafrost | place: Sweden... | reverse complement strand
GATAACGCAGACCAGCGCGCGGGCAGCCAAATCCACGCCAAGGAGCAGATCCTCCTTCCGACCGGCATCTATAAGAACTCCGTCGAACACAAGTACAGTTACTGCGCCGAAATGTACAAACTTCCCGCCTATGGCTGGTCCAGCATCAAGGATCATGTCGGCGTCTGGTTCATCAACCCTTCCTACGAATACCTGGGCGGCGGCCCGACCCGGATAGACCTGGTTTGCCACATGGGGGCGACGATGCTTGACTACTGGACCTCGGGCCATTACGGCGGCGGCGCCGAGTGCAACATTCCCGCAGGCGAGGTCTGGAACAAGGTGGTCGGCCCGATTTTTGTTTATTGCAATGCGTTGCAAAGCGCGCAGACCACTTCGCAGGCCGAGCTGGACACCCTGGCCGCCACCGCGGGCAATCCCACCGTCCCAGCCTCATGGACCGCGAACGCGACCGCGTTGTTTCACGACGCCCTCGAACAAGCCAGGGCCACGGAAGCCCAGTGGCCCTTCACCTGGGTGCAGAGCGCGGAATACGCGCAGAAAAGCGGGCGCGCCACCGTCACGGGCAGGATTGTGCTCAACGACCCGCAGGCGGCCACGACCAAGCTGCCTCATCTGAACGTCGGTCTGGCCCATGCGGATTTCAACGGCCCGGGCGGTTCCTTTGCCCAACGATCGGGCAACGGCAGCCGCGTCACCTGGGATCACGACGCGAATTACTACCAGTTCTGGACCGTGGGCGCCGAGGACGGCACATTCTCCATCGCCAACGTCCGACCCGGCGCCTACACGCTGCACGCGTTCGCCGACGGCGTGCTGGGCGAATACACGAACTACAACATCACCGTCACGGCGGGCCGGACGCAGGACTTGGGCAGCCTGGAATGGAAGCCCGTGCGCTACGGAAAACAAGTGTGGGAGATTGGCTATCCCGACCGCACCGGCGGCAAGTTCTACAAGGGCGACGGCTCGAACTACTGGCTCTGGGGCTGGTGCGTGCGCTACCCGCTGCTCTTCCCGAACGACATCACTTATACGATTGGCAAGAGCGATTATCACAAGGACTGGTTCTTTGAGCAGGTCCCACACGGGGACACCACCCCGTGGATAAATCCCGCCGCGAAGGATCCCGCCAACCAGCGTTTTGGCTGGGTCAAGGTGCAGGGATCGGACAACTGGAGAGCCATTGGCAATGGCCGCGCGACTACTTGGACCATCAAATTCAACATGGACAAGGCATCCAAAGGCCAGGCCGCGTTGCGCATCGCGCTGGCGGGCGCTGACGGCGGCGGGCTTGCCATCGCGGTCAACGGCAAAAGCGTCGGCAGCATCCGGCCCGTGGGCACCAACGCCCTCCGCTACAATACCGACCGGGGCGTGTGGCGCGAATACCTCCAGAGCTTCGACGCCGCCCTGCTCAAGGCGGGCGAAAACGAAATGACGCTGACCGTCCCCGCCGGCGACCTGTGCTCCGGCGTCGTGTACGACTATCTGCGCCTGGAACTGAGCGAGATTGCGCTATCCGGCGGCACGCTTTAATGCTTGACAGGACTATTGGCCGGCATAGGAGACGCGCCATACAGTGCTGTTCCCGTCCTCGGTCACGAGCAGCGCTCCGTCATGGGCCACGGCCACACCCACAGGCCGGCCCCAGACGCTGCGGCCGTCCACCACAAACCCGGTGAGGAAGTCGTCGTATTCGCCGGTCGCGACGCCGTGATCAAGACGCACGCGCACGACCTTGTAGCCGGTTCGGGAAGTGCGATTCCAGGAGCCGTGGAAGGCCGCGAAAATGTCCCCGCGATACTCCGCGGGAAAAGCCGCCACTCCGGAAGCCGCCGTATAGAAGGTCATCTGCAACGAGGCCGAGTGCGCCTGCACCGGCACGTCCGGGACAATGGCCTGGCCGGCGAGATCCGGACGCTCGCCCGCGTGGCGGGGGTCTTCGTGATTGCCCAGATAATACCAGGGCCAGCCGTAGAATCCTCCTTCCTTGACGCGGGTGATGTAGTCAGGAACCAGATCGTCGCCCAGGGCGTCGCGCTCGTTGACCGAGGTCCACAGTTCGCCCGTGTCCTGGTTCACAGCCAAGCCGACGCCATTGCGGATGCCGGTGGCGAAGGCGCGGAGGGGTTGGCGCCCATCGGGGTCGGTTGCGAGTATTTCTGCGCGGTTGAATTCGGCATCCCACGCCGCGCCGCGGCCGTGGCCAGCCTCCCAAATGCTGATGGCATCGCTGTTCTTCCTGCTCATGCCTTCTCCGACGTTTGAGCCTGAGCCGACGGAGATGAACAGGCGCTTGTCGTCCTTGGAAAAAGCCACATCGCGGGTGGTGTGCCCGCCTCTGCTTTCCGTCAGGCCCGGCACAATGATTTGGGCGGCGCCGCGCGCCTTGAGATCGCCGCTGCGATAGGCGAAGCGGACCACGGAGTTGTTGTTCGCCGCGTAAATCCATTGCGGCTCCGCGCCTGACGGATAGAAAGCGATGCCAAACGGGCGGTCCAGGCCAGCCGCAAAAACCTCATTTTCGGACGGGGCGTCCGCTCCGTCGGCGGCGCGCATCACCCGGATGCGGTTGGCGCGCGTCTCCGCGATGAATATGTCTCCGTTGGGCGCCACGCGCAGCAAGCGGGGTCCCGACAGGCCGTCGGCGAACAAGCGGACCGTGAAATGGGGCGGAACGGATAACACGGCATTGGCAGGCCGCCTCACCACCTGGGGAGCGTTTCCGGCCGAAGTGGTGCTGTAGGGCGCGGGCAGGGCGGCAAGGTTGACGTGATGTTTGACACCCGGCGCGTCGTTGCGCCAATCGCCGGAGCCGGGACCGGAAGCGGCCGCCGGCCCGGCAATTGCGGCTGGAGAAACGCCGGCGGCGGCGGTCAAGGTTGCCATGTAGGCGATCATATCGCGGCGGTCCCCGGCATCGGGGATGGAAACCAGCATGGTGGTTCCCGGAACAACAGCCGTCGGGTTCGCCATGAAGCGATTCAAAGTGGCTGAGTCCCAAATGAGCCGCGATTCGCCCAGGGCTTTTGAGAAGTTGTAGTTCGTGTCGGCGCCGGAGGGCCGGCCGACGATTCCCGCGACGCTTGGGCCTAATCCAGCGATGACTGCGTTGCCGGCTCCCTGGCCCGCGCTGTGGCAAAGAGCGCAGTTTTGCTGAAAGAGGATTTTCCCCCGGATGGAATCACCCGCTGGCGCGGCGTCACCATCGCCCTGTTGGGGTGTGACTTCTGTTTGACCTTGCATGGGGGTCCCGACCGGGGGTTCGAGCGCGCCCAGGACAAGCAAGCCGGTTATGAGAACGGTTTGAATTATATGGTCGTGCTGGATTTTCATGGGGGGTTTCATGCGTCGCTTATGAATCTTTATTGTTGTCGGCGTTATGTGGACTGCGCGCGCTGCCGGCTCGGTCCCAGGACCACGGTCCAGCGCCGCGAAAATTCACGCCGCCGCCATGCCCGCACAGACCAACCATGCGGCATGAAAGCCAGGAGCAACCTAAACTGCACGGCACAAACATCGCTTGGGACGCCTGAATTGTCAATTATTTGGGTGTCCGGGGATTCCCCGACACGAAGATTCCGTTTTCTCCGACTGTTCGAGATTCCGGCTTTCCGATTATTCTCACGCCATGAGACAAATGACGCGTATGAACGCAAGCGCAATTCGAGAGGACAATGCCTTTGAGGCGGGCATGAAAGTTGTGATCATTTACGATGACTTTGCCGGCGCGGTGGAAGCGAAAGCCATGTTCGAGCGCGCGGCGCATCGCGCGGACGAGGGCTTGACCTGGAGTGTCAAGCGGTGGCGGCTCGATATGCTGGCCCGCCCCTTGACCGCTGCCTGGGCGCTGGCGGACGCGGACGAATCGCACTTGGTGGTGTTGTGTCTCCACCAACCCCTGTCGCTTGACGACTGGGTGTCGGACTGGCTTGAGAAGTGGGCGGCGCGCCGGCAGGTCCAGGAGGCCGCGCTGGCCGTATGGGTTGGCGGAAACGGCGGCAGGCTCGCCGCGACTGCGGCGCCCGATTTGCGCCGGTTCGCCGGGCGCCATGGTTTGTGCTTCATTTCTGGCGGCGCGGATCCGGGCGAAGACGAATCCGCGGACTTCCCGTCGTCCTGGCCGCGCGGGCGCGAAGCGGTTGCAATCCCGGCGCTGCGACCCATCCAGAGAGCGGGCCGCCGCGCGCGGCCATTCAGCCGGGCATCAACGATTGAGACCTGCGCGGAGGCTCAGGTTGCCGTCCATTTGAACCAGTGCTAAACGACGCTGCGCAAGGGAGGACGCCGGTTTGGAGCGTCCACCCGCGCCGCCAATCTATAAGAAATTATGCAAAATCAGCAGGCCCTTTGTCTTGAGCTTCGAGAGCCGGAACTTTGGCGCCCCGCCGAGGGGTTCAGTCTGTGGCGGATGGAGACCGGCGGCGACGGGGTGGCGGCGGTGGTGCGCGTCGGCGCGGGGTTGAGCATCTGGGGGATGGAGCTTCCCCTCCGGGCCGCCGGCCTTCATGCCGCGCCCGCGCTGGATTCTTTCCTCCCGGTTCGCTGGATGCCGGAAGCATCCTGGCCGGCCACGCTCAAACGCCGGAAAGCGCGCAAACCTGTGAACGGCCTCCGTCTGAGCCGCGAAGAAGAACAATAAATTCGCGTTAGGCCCATGATGTGTTGCTGGAGACGGTCAAATTGACTTAAGAGCTTCCGGTCAGGCGTATGCAATCCAATAACCCAGCGCCGCCTCCCGAAGAGCCAGCCGGGCTGGCCGTCACGCGATTTTTCAGCGCCCCCGCGGAACGCGTGTTCGACGCATGGCTGGACCCCGCCTCGGCTGGCCGCTGGCTGTTTGCCACGTCCGCCGGCCAAATGGAGCGCGTCGAAATGGACGCGCGCGCGGGCGGCAAGTTCGTCATTGTCGAAAAGCGCGGACGGACGCTGGCGGAACATCTTGGGACTTACGAAATCATCGAGCGCCCGCGCCGGCTGGTTTTCCGCTACGCCACCAACCATGACGAGGAACCAACCCGCGTCACAGTCGCCATTGAGCCTGTGGCGGTTGGCTGCAAGCTGATACTCACTCATGAAATCAGTCCGGCCTGGACCGCTGTCAGGGAAAAGGCGCATGCGGGTTGGACGATGATCCTCGAAGGATTGGCGGCGAAGATTCTGGGCGAGCGTGATTTCTTTATCTCGCGTGTTTTCAACGCGCCGCGCGATCTGGTCTGGAAGGCGTGGACGGACCACAACCAGATGGAATGGTTGGGACCGAAAGGCCTCACGATCCATCACGCCAAACTGGATTTCCGGCCCGGCGGCATCTTCCACTACGCCATGCGGACACCCGATGGCCGCGACATCTGGGGCAAATGGGTCATTCTGGAAATTATCCCGCTGGAGCGCCTGGTCTTCGTCAATTCCTTTTCCGATGAAGGGGGCGGCGTCGCCCGGCATCCGACGATGCCCGCCTGGCCGCTCGAATTGCTCTCGACCGTCGCGTTCGCGGAACTGGAAGGCGGGACGCTTTTGACCGTGCGGTGGCTGCCGGTCAACGCGACCGACATCGAGCGCAAGACCTTTGACGATTCGCATCCATCCATGACAGGCGGCTGGACGGGTTCGCTGGACCGCCTTGTGGCGCACTTGGCGAAAGCCTGAATCAAGGGTTGCTTGATGGCGGCGGAAAACTATTCTGTGCCGCAATGAAGCGACACCACAGCCCGCCGGGTCTGGAGGAAAAAATCGGCCAGATGCTCCTGGCCGGCTTTCGCGGCTATGAGATTTCCGAGTCGCATCCCATCGCGCGCGACCTGGCGGAGCACAACCTCGGCGGCGTCATTTTGTACGATCAGGAAATGGCCGATGCCACCCGGACCGGGAGGAACATCAAGTCGCGCAGGCAGGTCAAGGCCCTGGTGGCGTCGCTGCAACGCCGCGCCCGCACCCCGCTGTTGGTCGCCATTGACCAGGAGGGCGGGCAGGTGAACCGGCTCAAGCCGGCTTATGGATTTGCGGAAACCATTTCGCATGAGGAGTTGGGGACAATCAACCGGCCGGAGCAGACCTTCGCGCAGGCGGAACGAACCGCCAGGACGCTGCTGGACCTGGGCATCAATTTGAACCTTGCGCCGGTGGTGGATTTGAATGCCGGGCTGGAGAACCCGATTATCGCCGGGAAGGGGCGGAGTTTTTCTTCCGACCCCGGTCTGGTGGCCCGGCACGCCCTGGAGTTTGCCAGGGCGCACCGCCGGCATGGGATCATGACGTGCGCCAAACATTTTCCCGGCCACGGCAGCGCCCGCGGCGACACCCATCTGGGGGCGGTGGATGTGACCGGATATTGGACGGAGCAGGAACTGATTCCATTCCAACGATTGATCCAGGCGGAGCTTTGCGACGTGATCATGACGGCGCATGTTTTTAACGCGCGACTGGATCCGGACCGGCCCGCCACGCTCTCCCGGCGTGTTCTGGGCGGCTTGCTGCGCGGGCGGCTGGGCTTCGAGGGCGTGATTCTGAGCGACGACATGGAAATGAAAGCCATTGCGGACGGATACAGTTTGGAAGAAGCGGTGCGGCATGGCATCCAGGCCGGGCTTGACGTGCTTTGTTTTGGCAACAATATGAAGTTTGACCCGGACATTGGCGCGAAGGCGGCGGGGATCATTCGCGGGCTGGTGGAAAGGGGCGAAATTTCGGAGGCGCGGATTGACGAATCGTTCCGGCGCGTGCAAAGGCTCAAGCATAAATACAAACTCATCTAACCGGGTGGACCGGGAGGCGGAACGCCGGCGCAATCCCTGGCTGTGGGTGCCGAGCCTCTATTTCTCGGAGGGCGTTCCGTACGCCATCGTCATGACGATGTCGGCGGTGATGTACAAGCGGCTTGGCATTTCCAACACCGACATTGCCTTTTACACCAGTTGCCTGTATCTGCCGTGGGCGCTCAAGCCGCTGTGGAGTCCGTGGGTGGACCTGAAGCGGACAAAACGATTCTGGATCGTGGCGATGCAGTTGCTGGTGGCGGCGGGGCTGGCGCTGGCGGCGTTGTCCCTGTTGACCGCGGTTTTTTTCCAGCTCTCGCTTCTTCTTTTTTTGATGACGGCGTTTGCTTCCGCCACCCATGACATCGCGGCGGATGGTTTTTACATGATGGGCTTGTCCCGGCACGAGCAGGCCTGGTGGGTGGGGTTGCGCAACACTTTTTACCGGGTGGCCATGACTTTTGGCGGCGGCTGGCTGGTGGTGCTGGCCGGGCGGTTGGAGAAGACATCGGGCAGCATTCCGGGCGCGTGGTGCATGGCTGTTTTTATGGCGGCCGGGGTCTTTCTCCTGTTCGGCCTGTGGCACGGATTCATTCTGCCGCGCCCGTCCCAGGATGGCCCGGTCGGAATGGAGCGGAGTTTGGGGGCCGGTTTTTTCGCGGCGTTCGGATCGTTTTTCAAGAAACCGGGCGTCTGGTTGACACTGGCGTTTATTTTGTTGTATCGGCTGGATGAAGCCCAGGTGTCGAAAATCGTTCCGCTGTTTCTGCTGGACAGCCGGGAGCAAGGAGGACTGGGATTAAGCACCACGGATTTTGGGCTGGTGTACGGGCTGTGGGCCGTGCCGGCGCTGACCTGCGGCGGTCTGGCAGGCGGATTTCTGGCGTCGAAATTTGGTTTGAAAAAGATGATCCCCATCATGGCCTGCTCGATGTATCTGCCGAAACTGGCTTTCATTTTTCTGTCGCTGGCCCGGCCGAAAACCTTCGGCGTGATTTGCGGCGCGGTGGCGGCGGAACAATTCGGCTACGGTTTTGGCTTCACGGCGTTCATGCTTTATTTGCTCTATTTTTCCGACGGCCCGCATCGCACGGCGCATTACGCCATCTGCACCGGGTTCATGGCCCTGGGGTTGATGGTCCCCGGCATGTGGAGCGGCTTGCTGGCGGCGGGTTTGGGGTATCCGGGCTTCTTTATTTGGGTGCTTTGCTCGGCGGTGCCGGGATTCCTCATCGCCCTGTCGCTCAAGGTGGACCCGCAGTTTGGACGGAAAGCCGGTTCGGTTGCAGCGTGAGATCTCTGTAGCGGCGGTCTGTGACCGCCGCTGGCTTTCCCCAGTTTGCGGCGGTCACAGACCGCCGCTACAGTTTGTTTGACTATGGTCCGGCTGCGCGACATTACTGGCTCATGAGGGTTAATTCCATTTTTGGCCCGAGGAAATCAGGCGCGTCGCGCAGGGCCAGATCAAATTCCGCCCTGGCTTGCTCCGTTTCGCCCAGGCCAAGATGGGCCAGCCCGGTGGCGTAGTGGGCCTGGGCGGACTGGGCATCGGAAATCCGGCGGTCGGCGGCGGCGGCGGGCGCGGGGCCGCGATTGGAGGTCTGGAGCAGGCCGCGCAACGCGGTGTCGGCTTGCGCCGTCTGGCCAAGTTTTCGTCCGGCCAGCGCTTGGAAATAGGTTGCCGCCTGGCGGTCCGGGGATGCGCCACGCGATCCGCGGCGCGCGCCGCCGGAAGCGGCGCCCTGGGCCTGCTGCCAGGATTGCTCCGCCCCGGACCTGTCTCCCATGCCGTCCAGGGCGAGGCCGAAGCAATAGTCAATTTCAGCCTCGCTCCCTTGATTGTCTTGACTGGCGGAGGGGAGGTTGTCGGGGATGCTCTTCGCGTCCTGAAAATCGGACAGCGCGTCCGAGAACTGGCGGGCGGCAATCTCCTGGCGTCCGCGCCCAATATGGGCGTTGACCCAATGGTCGGCGACGTCGAGCCGGCCGCCTTCCCAGACGGAGAAGGTGCGGCCCTGCATGAGTTGAATGGCCTCGTCATATTTGCCGGCGAAGACTTTGAGGCCGATTTCGCACGAAAGGGCGTCGTCGCGTTGCAGGACGGTAGCGTGGTTCTGCTCGAGCAGGGCGAGGCGCTTTTCCGGGGAAGCGCCGGTCGCGGCGTAAAGCTCGTCCAGCTCGGTGAAGTGCATCGCATATTTGACAGGGCAGGCCACGGCCTGCTCCAGCTCGGCGATGGCGCGGTTGGTGTCGCCAGCCGGCTTCTGGTGGAGCAGCGCCTCGGCGATGTTGCGGTGGACGATGGCGAAGCTGGGGTCAATTTTGGCGGATTGTTCCCACAACTTGAGCGCCTCCTCCGGCTGCCAGTCAAACAGAAGATTGCCCAGGTAGTAAGGGGCGCGGGCGTCTTTAGGATTGGCCTCAATGGCCCGGCGCAACACCGGGATCGCCTCCCATTGGAACGGGAAGACGTACTCGGGCGATAGCGACTTCGCGGCGTCCAGATTCGAACCGATTTGCGCAGGTTGGTCTTCCACAGCACTGAAATAAAAGTCCAGCGGCAAGACAGGGGACAAATCCGGGGCGTATCCGACTGTCAATCTCAAAATAAGCGCAGCCTCTTCATGCAGCCCTGCATCCATATATTCAACGGCAGTTTCCAGACTGGCTGCGGGAGCGCGCCGCAGGTTCTCGGCGAGTGGTGCTTGAAGGCCCCTCGCCTCGCTAGATTCGCTGGCGAACCATCGCTCGAACATCAGGCCCACGTCGAGCGGATCGGTTTTCTGCGCTGCGAGGTTGACAACGGCCAGAGCTTCATTGGTCCGACCAGTGTGGCGCAGCGCGGCGGCTTTGAGAGTCAGGGCGCGGATGTTCAGGGCGTTGGCGTCAAGCGAGCGGTCCAAGTCGTCGAGCGCGGCGGTGAAGTCTGCGCGGCCGGTGGCGATTTCGGCCATCCCGTAATAGGCCGGGCCGCGCCAGGCTTCGCTCCAGGTGGCCTTGGCAAAGGCGTCCTCGGCGGCTTTGGTCTGGCCCTGCGCCTTCAAGGCGACTCCGAGGTAGTAAAACGGTTCGCCATCCTTGGGATCGGTGTAATTGGCGGCGAGCCGGTCCAGCGCCTTGCGGAAATGCTGTTCCGCCTCGGCAAAACGGGCCTCCTTGAGTTGGCGGATGCCCATCGCGGTATTGACGCGGGCGTCGCCGGGGTCGCGGCGCAAGGCTTCCTCCCAATACGGCTCCGGCGAGGCGCCGGGGGCGTGGAATTGTTCGATGCGCTGTCCGGCCAAATAGAGTTCCTCGATGGTCTTGACTTCTGCGGGCGGAGGTGGAGAGACGACCGGCTTGGGCATTTCCATCGGTGTCAAGCGCACGGGAGAATAGGAGACCAATTCATGGCCGTCCGCGGAAAGGGCGGCGCGCAGGTCATGCGGGTCCGTGCCCGGCGGGATTGGGATTTGTTTGACATAAGGTTTGCCGGGGCCGATGGCGATGGTTTCCCGGAACAGGATGTTGGTGCCGGCGGTCAGCGTGGCCGTCGCGGAATCGTGCGCGGAGGTGGCGCAGAAGCCGATCCTGGCGGCGTTGTTGGTGGTGTCCAGGTTCACGGCGGCGTCCAGATTGGCCTTCTTCACGCCGTCAATGTCGCGGAAGGGATACCAATACATCTGGAAGGACTTGGTTTCGTAAGGTTGCAGCCAACTGTAATCGGGCTGGTTGTCCGAATAGGCCCCGACCATCAGTTCGATGTAGGGGCCGTCCTCGTCGGTCAGGGTGTGGTCCCAGACATGGCCGCGCGGCCCGCTGCCCCAGGTCCAAAACTTTTTGCCGGAAACAAAGTGGTGGTCGGCGAAGCTGATGACGCCGGCTTGCTGGCCGTGGTCGTAGCCGGCGAAGAAATCGTCCTCGTAATTCCAGGCGAACATGGAGCCGGCGTTGGGGTGGCTGGAATACCAACTGACGTCGGTGCCGTCCGGGAAGTCCGCCCCGCCGGCGCCGCCCGTCACGATGGGCCAGGGGGTGAAATCCTTTTTGCCGTGGCCGGTGACCCATTGGGTGGAGGGCGGGAAAATGACCTGATAGTTGGTATTGGCGCTGACGGCGACGTTGGCGAAGCAGAGCATGGTGTTGGGGAAAGGGGTGCGATTGAGAATGCGCACCGAACATTCCAGGTAGGATTTGCCCGGATGCAGCGTGTAGCCCACGGCCCAGCGCATCCGGTTGCGCAACTCCAGTTCGCCCACCCAGATGGTCTGGCCGCCGTCGGCGTTGCTTTCCAGGCGGTATTGGACGGGGAGGAAGGTGCTGGCGCGGTGGTGATGGGGGATGTTCCACTCGATGCCGCCGGAAATCCAGGCGCCGATCAGGCCGATGAGGGCCGGTTTGATGACGTGCTGGCGATAGATGAAGTTGTAGCCGTTGCTTTTGTCCACCGCCTCAAAGAGACGGCCGCCGATGTCCGGCAGGATGCCGATGCGCACGTATTCATTTTCCAGCCGGATGATGCGGTAGGTTTTATTCGTCTTGACGTGGGTGAGGGTGTCGTAAAGGGGATAGGGATAGATGCGGCCCTCGGCGCCCTGGGAGTTGCGGCCGAAGTAAAACATCGGGTTTGGCTCCGGATCACCGGCCAGGTAGGTGGGCAGGACGATGTCCTGCTCGGTGGCGGTGACGGATGAACCGGCGGCGGCGGCCAGCAACGGGATGGAGCAGAACAGGGCAGCGGCGGCGCGGCGCAGGGAGGAAGACAGGAGTTGTTTGGGTTTCATGGAGGTGTTCTGTTTTTCAGTTCACAGGGGGCTTGCAGAATGGGATCAATGGGACGGATGGGACAAATGGGACGCGGCGGGCAGAGTTGAGATGTCCGTAAAGCATGGTTGGATTGAAGCCCTTTTTGCCGTGGCTGGCGAGCAAAAAAGGCGACGGGCGGGAATGCGCCTGACTAAATTGGTTGGTTGTTCGATTCATGGATAGGGGGGCATGGCTGATTCAAAAATAACTTGATTAGGTTTGATTGGAGTTGATTGGAGGAGCCAAGTTTTGTTCGTAAATGGTTCATGGCCCCCCCCGGGGGGGGCGGGAAGTGGAATTAAGTGGAACCAAGTGGAATTAAGTGGAACGCAACTGGAAATGGAGAGCCGCCTTGAACCGCGCGCGCCGTGGGGAGTCGTGGACTCGAGGAGTGGTGGAGTGGTGGAGTAATGGAGTGATGGAATGGCTGCCATCCTCCGGAAAAGCAGGAATCCGGATTTCTGCCTTCTGCGCTCCCCATTTCAGATTTTCCCGCCATCCTTGTCCCATCGCCATCCAACCATCCATTCCTTATCATGCCCATTATCATAGGTTGGCAATTTTAGCATATAAGCTCAGGAGGTCAAGGAAAAAATGCAAAAAAATGTAATGCGTCATTTATGGATGGGGAGACTCTGTCGAGCCTGTGGCTGGACTTTTGGCTGCCAAAGCGGAACTGGCGTTCCGCACTCCACGACGCTTCGCGTTGACCGCGCGCAACCGAAGTGCCGACAGGTCTTGGAGTGCGGGCGCGCCAGCGCCGCTTTCCACTGGGGCGCATCGCGGCGGGGATTGTTTTCATTGTGCCGCCGGGGCGGCTGTCCTACTCTGCCGGTGTGAAACTTTCGGTGAAAAGCGATTACGCGGCGCGCGCGGTGTTGTGGCTGGCCCGGCATTATCCCAACCGGCAGGCCCGAAAAGTGGAGGAGATGGCCGCGGCGCAGGGCATCCCGCCCCATTACCTGGCGCAGATTTTGATGGAGTTGAAGTCCGCCCAAATTGTCAAAAGCCAGCGCGGCAAAGCGGGGGGGTATCTGTTGGCCCGGCCGCCGGCCAGGATTACTTTTGGCGATGTGTTGCGTTGCGTGCATGGAGAGATTTTCGATTCCTCCGCTTTGAGCGATCCACAGACTCCGCCGGAATTGCGGGATGCCTGGGGGCGGGTGCGCCAGGCGGTCACGCAAACGGCCAATTCCATCACCTTCCAGGATTTGCTGGAACTGGGCGCCGACAAGGGGAAGATGTACTACATTTGAGGAAAGGGGGGGCGCAAAAACCATTTGCGCGCCGGCGGCAAGGGGTTATGTTAGGGACATGGATTGGCAGAGAATCGCGGCGTTGGCAGTCGTGGCAGGCACGGCGGGGGTGTTCTTGACAAGGGCATGGCCGCACCGCCGGAAATTCAGCTTCGAGCGCCAGACCCATTGCGGTTGCGGCGCCGGGCAGGGCGGGGCGGGCCATTCCGTGCTGTATCACGCGCGCAAAGGCCGGCGCGCGCAAGTGATTGTGAAGATGAAATAAAAGCGCCGCCCCCGGATTCGCCCCCGGAAACGGCGCGAAGCCCCTTGCGCGGGCGGGAGTATTGAGGTATGGTGATTTAACTGCGATGCAAAAGATAAGTTCGGACCTTCATTTTTCCAAAAGGCGGCAGCCCTTGGCGCGTGAACCGGAGACTCATTGGGTGCCCAACACCGATGTTTATGTGGCCGATTCGGGCGTGGTCATCAAGGTCGAGCTGGCCGGCATCCAACGGGAGAATCTGGAACTGGTCATCGAGGGCAGCCGGCTCAAGATCAGCGGACAGCGGGGCGATGGCTGCCGCCGCACCGGACCGTGCAAGTTCCTGGTCATGGAGATCAATTACGGGGCCTTCGAGAGCCTGATTGAGCTGCCTCCCGGTTACGATTTGAACCAGGCCAAAGCCTCTTATCAAAACGGCTTTCTGCGCATTGATGTTCCCTGCTGCGGCTCCACTGCCAGCGCCGCCGCATGATTGGTATTGACGCCGGATATACCGCGTCCGTTACTTTCATGGCATGACGAAACCGGATACCGAGTTTATCAGCATCATGGGCACAGGGCCTGGGGGTTCGGGTGACGCCTCCGGGTCGAAAGTCTGGTCCAAATCCCTCCCGGAGACCCTGCCCATTCTGGGGTTGTCGGACATCGTGATTTTCCCCGGCACCGCCACGCCGCTGGTGGTGGAGACGCCGCAGAGCATCCGGTTGATTGATGATGTGGTGGCGGGGGACCGTTTCCTGGGCCTGGTTCTGCAACGCAACCCCGAAGCCCAAACTCCCACGCCGGCCGATTTGTGGCTGCACGGCTGCGCCGCCCGCGTTCGCAAGATGGTGAAATTTCCCGACGGCATGGTGCGGATCTTGGTCGAGGGGTTGCGCCGCTTTCGCATCCGCGAATTCATTTCCGAGTCCCCCTACCTGGTGGCGCGCGTGGAGAAGCTCAAGGATGTGGTGGACTCCACCCTGGAGCTGGCGGCGCTGACGCGCAACGCGGCGCGCGAATTCCAGGAGATTGTCAAGCTCTCCCCCACGCTGGCCGAGGAAGTCAAGGTGGCCGCGCTCAACGAGCAGGACCCGGCGCAACTGGCCGATTTGATCGCCGCGAATTTGAACTTGAGCCTGCAAGAGCGCCAGCACCTGCTGGAATTGCCGGAGGCCAAGGTGCGCCTCTCCCGGCTCCTCCCTTTATTGAGCCGCGAACTGGAAGTCCTGCGCCTCGGCTCCAAAATCCAGAACGAGGTCGTCACCTCCATGTCCAAAAACCAGCGCGACTTCTTCCTCCGCGAGCAAATCCGCGCCATCCAGCGCGAATTGGGCGAGGTGGACAGCGGGGTGGCCGAGGTCAAGGAATTGCGCGAGCAAGTGGAAGCCAATAAACTGCCCGACGAGCCAAAAAAGATCGCGCTCAAGGAACTGGACCGCCTCCAGCAGATGCCCCCGGCGGTGGCCGAATACACCATGACGCGCAATTACCTGGACTGGCTGATCAATTTGCCGTGGTCCAAATTTACCGAGGACAAACTGGATTTGGCCGCCGCGGCGACGCTGCTGGACCAGCAACATTTCGGGTTGACCAAAGTCAAGGACCGGTTGTTGGAGTTCCTCGCCGTCATCAAACTCAAACACCAGCTCAAAGGCCCCATTCTCTGCCTGGTCGGCCCGCCCGGAGTCGGCAAAACCTCCCTGGGCAAGAGCGTGGCGGATGCCTTGGGACGCAAATTCGCGCGCATTTCCCTGGGCGGCATGCGGGATGAGGCCGAAATCCGAGGCCATCGCCGCACTTACGTCGGCGCCCTGCCGGGGCGCATCATTCAATCCCTGCGCCGCGCCGAATCCAGCAACCCGGTCATCTTGCTCGATGAGATGGACAAGGTTGGCTCGGATTTCCGGGGCGATCCCGCCTCCGCCCTTTTGGAGGTGCTGGATCCGGGGCAGAACAGCAGCTTCAACGACCATTATCTGGATGTGCCTTATGATTTGTCGCGGGTCCTTTTCATCACCACGGCCAACTGGCTGGATCCGATTCATCCCGCCCTGCGCGACCGCCTGGAGGTCATTGAGCTGCCCAGCTACACCGCGTCCGAAAAGCTGCAGATCGCCAAGCGCCACCTGCTGCCGCGCCAGTTGGAAGAACACGGCCTCAACAAAAAATCAGTCAGACTTCCCGACGCCACCCTCCGGCGGGTCATCCAGGATTACACGCGCGAGGCGGGCGTGCGGCAGTTGGAAAGGGAGATCGCGGCCCTCATGCGCAAGGCAGCCCGGAAAATTGTGGCGGGCAAGAGCCAGGACAAGCCGCTGTCCATTTCGCCCAAGGCTCTGGTGGATATTCTGGGGCCGGCCGCCTTCACCTCGGAGATCGCCGAGCGCATCGCCCAGAACGGCATTGCCATCGGGCTGGCGTGGACCCCGGTGGGCGGGGAGATTTTGTTCATTGAAGCCACGCGCATGCCGGGCAAGGGCCAGTTGATCCTCACCGGCTCGCTGGGGGATGTGATGAAGGAAAGCGCGCAAACGGCCTTGAGCTTTTTGCGCAACCGCGCCGGGGAATTGCATGTGGACCTGAGCGATTTTGAGAAGCGCGACATTCACATCCACGTCCCGGCCGGGGCCACGCCCAAGGACGGCCCCAGCGCGGGCCTGACCATTGTGGCGGCGCTCGCCTCCCTCTTCACGCAGCGGCGCGTCCGCTCGGACGTGGCCATGACGGGGGAAATCAGTTTGCGCGGCCGGGTCTTGCGGGTGGGCGGCATCAAGGAGAAAGTCCTGGCCGCGGCGCGGTCGGGATTAAAGCAAGTCATCCTCCCGGAGCAGAACCGCAACGACTGGCTGGAGGTGCCGGTGGAAGTGCGGCAGAAAATGAAGGCGCATTTTATCAAGGACATTTCCCAGCTTTTCGCCTTCGCGCTGCGCCCCAAATGACGAAGGACGGCCATGCGTGGGCTAATGTCCAAGATTGACAAAGAACGGATCAGTGAACGCGATATCTGCACCCGGTTCATCACCCCAGCGCTCACGCGCGCGAAGTGGTACCAAATGAGTGACGAGACGCTCATACCCCTGCATGGCGGCTACCGGAAGTTGAAGAGCTTTCGGGTGGCGCAACTGGCCTATGACGTGACCGTGCGTTTTTGCGACCGCTACGTCGAAAAGCGCAGCCGCACCCACGACCAGATGGTGCAGGCCGCCCGAAGCGGCGTGCAGAACATTGCCGAGGGCAGCCAGGCCAGCGGCACTTCCAAGAAAATGGAACTTAAGCTCACGAACGTGGCCCGCGCCAGCCTGGAGGAGCTGCGGCTCGACTATGAAGATTTTTTGCGGCAGCGTGGGCTGGAACAGTGGCAGCCAGGTCATCCCGCTCTCATGCGATACTTGGCCTGCTACCTTCTTGATCGCCAGCTTGCCGCACTGGAAAAAGCCTTCATCGAGGAAGGCGGTTTCACCGAGCGGCTTTACCGCGTCCGCGCACAAGCCCGACAGCGGCCGTCCGCCAAGTCCCTTTCCATGAACCATTTATGAACTATTTGCCAACCCGGGCGCGCTCCGCCAATCAAGCCCAATCAAGGCGAATCAAGATAGATATCTATCAGTCTTTGGCTGTGGCACTGGCTCTGTTGCTGACGAATTATGCCGCCCGGGCAGGCGGGCTGCCCCTCCCTGACCCCGGCGTCAGGGACGAGGCCGGCGGCCAGGCGCTGGCGGAACAAATGCGTGCCGCCGTGCCGGAGGAGGATTCAGACATTCACGGCGTCCTACTCATCAACTCCGGGAAGACAAATAAGAGCAGCATTCCTGTCGTTTGCGAGGTCAAGCGGCATGGGGATACCTGGGAAACGGTTTACCAGTCGGCGGCGACCGCCGTGGCGGGAGCCGAACGGCTGGCCATCATCCACAGCACCAACGGACCGAACCGCTATTCTTATGCCCGCGCCGCCAAACCAGGCGCGCCGCTCCCGGAGCCGGGGCCGGTTCCGGCCGCGGACATGGAGAAGCCGTTTGCCGGATCCGATTTTTGGCTGGGGGAACTGGGGCTGGAATTCCTGCACTGGCCGGGACAATGCAAGTTGTCGTTGGAGGAGCGGCTGGGCCAGCCGTGTTATGTTTTGGAGAGCACCCATGCCCAAACCGGCGGCATCGCGCGGGTCAAGTCCTGGATTGACGTGAAGAGCCTAGGCCTGCTGGTGGCGGAGGCTTATGACAGCGCGGGCAACAAGATCAAGGAGTTCTCCCTGGATCACAAGAGTTTCAAAAAGGACGCGCAGGGCCATTGGCACCTGGAGGAGATGGGGATTGACAACAAAAAAACACACTCGCATACCGACCTGAAATTTGATATGCCCAAGGAGCAATGAACCCGAACATATGGCGCATCGTCCTGGACATCGGCACTATCGTGCTGGTGGCGGGGGGAATAGGCGCTCTGGCGTGGCGGTGGCTGCGCAAGAGCGTCGCGCCGTCGAAGCTGGTGTTCAAATGGATTATTTCGGCGGGCTTGATTTTTTGGCTGGTTCGGATTGTGCCGAAGTTCCCAGACTCGATGTTGCTGCTGGTGTCGGTTCCATTTGGGGTTGCGCTCGGTTTGATGTGGGCGCCCAGCTTCGCCACGGCGCTGGCCGGTCTGATCACCAATTCGATTGACGGGGGGGATGTGCCGCAGGATGCCCAGCCGTTCTATTCCGCCGCCGAAACCAAGCGGCGCAACGGCCATGTGCCGGAGGCGATCGCGCTGGTGCGCAAAGAACTGGAAAAATTCCCGGGCGATTTTGCCGGCGTCATGTTGCTGGCCACCATCCTGGTGGAAGACATGAATGATCTGCCGGGCGCGCAGATCGCGCTGGAACGCTGGATGGCGGGACCGGCGGCGACGCCGCAGGGCAAGGCCTCGGCCCTGACGGCCATGGCGGACTGGCATTTGCAGTTTGCCCAGGACCCCGAGGCGGCGCGCGTCGCGCTGGAGCGGATTGTCCAGGAGCTGCCCAACACGCCGGTCGCGCATCAGGCCGCGCAACGCCTGGCCCATCTGCCGACGGTGGAGCATCTGATGGCGGCGCGAACCGGCGCGCCCGTCAATTTGCGCCCGGGCGAGAAGGACATCGGCTTGCGCAAGGATTATACGGGGCCGGCCGCGCCGGCGTCACCGGACTTGGGCGCGCTGGCGGACGAGTATGTGACGCAATTGGAGAAGTATCCGGCCGACACCGCCACGAGGGAAAAACTGGCGGTCCTTTACGCAGAACACTATCACCGCCTGGATCTGGCGGCGGACCAACTGGAACAACTGATCGGCTTTCCCAACGAAACGCCCCGGCACGCTGTGGAATGGCTCAACCTGCTGGCGGACTTGCAGATTCGCTGCGGCAAAGACCTGGCCGGGGCGGAGGCGACGTTGCGCCGCATCATCGAGCAATTCCCCAACCCCGCCCTGGCGGAGCCGGCCATAGCCCGGCTGGCGTCCTTGCAGGGGGAAATGAGAGGCGGCCACGCAGCCCAGGTCAAGACGATGGGCGTGTACGAAAAGGACCTGGGCCTGAAAAAGGCTAGGGGGTGACGGTCAATTGCAAGGCGAACTGCTTGTCCAGTTCAGCGGCCAGGTCAATGTCGGCGCCCAGGCCCTTGCGGACCATGATCACCAGTTGGGTGATCTTGTCGTCCACCTTGGTGATCTTGACCCAGACGTCGCGCTCGTTGACCCTGGCCTGGAATGTATTGTCAACCACATTGTCCACCGACAGGTGGCCGTTGCGGGTGAGGACAACGCGGGTGGCGGCGACCAGTTGTTCGACCGAGCGCGGGTAGCGGCGGGTGAGGGTGGACTTAAACCCCGGCACGACGGCCCTGGAGTGGCCGGTGGGGGTGGTCACGCAGCCGGAGACAAAGAGCGCCAGGGCGGAAAGCGCCGCGGCGAAAACGGGTTTGAAATTAGTAATTTTCATCGCCCCCCATGCAAATCCCTTCCGCCCCCGCCGTCAAGCACGAAAAACGCAATCCTTTGCGGACGGGTGCAGGACAGAATTCGCCGCCCTGCTGAAGAGACGGAGAAATTTGTCCGCCGCCTGCATGGAAGTCCCTGTTGACAATGGAGAGGCCCGATGCGATAGTCGCGGCTTGATTGGAGCGGCGCCCCTGGATCAGGGTGCTTTGAGAAAGAACACAATGGACACATTCGCCACAGAGGCTTTGAATGATGAGATATTCTGCCTAAAGTACGAGCTGAATCTTCTGGCTGGACAGTTATTGGAGTATAAATTGGAACGGTGGATAGAAGGCTTCACTTCTCCAGAAGTCCAGATTGAACACATGCAGAGGTACGACTTTGCCAGCCGGTTCACGGAAGGCCGGAAAGTGTTGGACATCGCCTGCGGCACTGGGCGAGGCAGCCGGCTGTTGGCAGAGAAGGGGGCGGCTTCCGAGGTAATTGGCCTGGATATTGATGCCAGCACGGTCCGTTATGCTCAAACTAGAAACCGGCATGCCCGTGTCAGTTTTCGCGCGGCAGACATCCTGGAGCTGGGTAATTCCCCGTGTTTTGACGTTGTAGTTTGCTTCGAGACAATCGAGCACGTCAGCAACCCGGAGTTGTTCCTGGGCCGTCTGGCGGCATTGCTGAAATCGGAAGGGGTTTTGCTAATATCCACACCGGTTTCAACGAGCGAATTCGACGCGAAGCCGCAGAACCAGTACCATCTGCAGGAGTGGGGGTGCCTGGCATTTCAACGCCTGGTCAGCAGCAAGTTCCAGATCAGGAGAATACACTTGCAGTATCGTTCCATTCCCGGATTTTGGACGCGGGCCCGCATTCTCGCCAAATTTCGCGGGCAGCCGGTGCGCATGCCTGCCACGCCGCAGTGGAGGGAATTCGATGCGGCTTCTTTCTCCCTGGACGCCGTGGATTCACCGTGGGCTGGGTTCCAAATACTCGAGTGTTCCGCATCCTAATTGCTGAATTGTCTTTCCATTTGCCGAACGCCCTACATGCAAACTTTGATGTCCTCCGGTCTGCGTGAATATGTGAAGAGAGGCTGGCGCTCCGCCGTGCTGGCGGGCGTGCTGGGGACGGGGATCCGCGCGGGGGCCAATTTGCTGCTGCTGCCGCTGGTCCTGGACCCAAGGAAGCTGTCCAAGCATGAATTGGCCCTGTGGTGGATCTTTCTGGCTCTGGAGGGATTTGGGAATCTGGCGGATTTCGGATTTGGATCCACCATCCCGCGCATCTACAGTTATTTAATGGCCGGGGCGGAGGATTTTGAGGCCGAAGGGTTGCGTCCCCCAAAAGAGGCCGGCCCCCCAAATTTTGCGGGGATTAGCCGGCTTAACGCCACGGTGCGTTCCCTTTATTTGAAGCTTTCGCTGGCGGCGGTGGGTTTGCTGGCGATTGGCGGGACGTTATACTTGATAGACAAGGTGGCGGCCAGCGGACTGGGAGGGAAAATATGGTGGCTTTGGGGGTTTCTCGTGTTGGCCATCGGCTACAATCTGGCCACCAGTCATTGGTCGCTGGCCGTGCAGGGGCTGAACCGGATGCGCGATTTGCAAGTGTCTTTTGTCATGAGCGGCGTCAGCTATGTGGCCTGCGCCGCCCTGTTGCTGACTTGTCATTTGGGTTTGGCTTCGATGGTCGTTGCCTATTTTTTCGCGGGATGGGTTCTGCGCTGGAAATGCCGCCGGGTCTATCGGGAGGTCGTTCCAAAACCGGAAAAACCGGCGGTGTCCGATCCGCAAATTGTCAGGAAACTGTGGCCCAACACATGGAAATTTGGGGTTCTTGGCGTTAGCGGTTACTGTATCGCCAACGGAAATGTTCTGATCTGCGGCCAGTTTCTGAGCAGCGATATCCTGGACTCTTTTGGGCTGTCGGCGAAACTGGCGGGCTTCATGGTGGGTTTTGCGGGCCTTTGGCTGAACGTCAAGTGGCCCGAGATTGCGATCCTGCGCACGCAAGGGCGGCTGGAGGAGATGTCGCGGCTGTTCGCCAGACGGCTGGCTTTGGTCATGCTGTCATTTATCGGGATGGGCTTGGTGCTTCTTTTTGCCGGCAATGCGTTGTTGGAGTGGAAGGGATCGTCCACGCAGTTGATCCCGGCGCCCATTCTGGCTGTCTATCTGGCTTGCCTGGCGCAGCGACTCCTCTGCCTGCAGTTCGGGTCGCTTGCCTATACTGAAAACGTGATGCCATTTTTCAATGTCAGCCTGTTCACAGGCCTGGGTGTTTTGGCATGCAGTCTGATTCTGACCCCGCTTTTCGGCCTTTGGGGGTTGGTGGCCGGGCCTTTGATCGTGGAGATGGCCTACTGCACTTGGGTTGTCGTCCGACGCGGGTTTCGGGGGCAGCCGCTGACGCCCCGGCAATTTGCCCTTGCCGCCATCGGCGGCCGCCCTTAGCCTGAATGGCTTTGTATGAAGCCTGAGAATATCACCATCGCGGTCACCTACTTCAGCCACAGGAAACTTGTCAGGCAAGCCGTCGCCAGCGCCTTGAATCAAACCGTTCCGGTCCGCGTCATGGTGGTGGAGGACTGCTCGCCGGACCCGGAGTCTGGGGAGGAGTT
>Ga0182027_10004484_pt1 | contig 21617 bp, 21 predicted proteins | sample 712E1DmetaG_FD_121300 | JGI IMG/M metagenome (GOLD analysis project Ga0182027, IMG submission 121300) | Permafrost microbial communities from Stordalen Mire, Sweden - 712E1D metaG (Illumina Assembly) | ecosystem: Environmental > Terrestrial > Soil > Wetlands > Permafrost | place: Sweden... | reverse complement strand
GGAGTCAATATAGACGATATGCTTATCTCTCAACCCGATACCGGTGAACAAGCTCTGGAAATTTGCGAAGCTTTGGTCCGAAGTGGAGCCGTGGATGTTATTGTCGTGGATAGTGTTGCTGCTCTTGTACCCCGTGCTGAGATTGAGGGTGAGATGGGGGATAGCCAGGTTGCCTTACAGGCCCGCCTGATGTCGCAAGCGCTCAGAAAGCTGGCGGTAGCGATCGGCAAATCCGGGACAGCCGTCATTTTTATCAACCAATTAAGAGAGAAGGTCGGTATCGTTTTTGGTAATCCTGAAGTAACACCCGGGGGCAGAGCTCTGAAGTTTTACAGCTCTATCAGAATTGATCTGAGACGCAGCGAAACGATCAAACAGGGCGAGGTAGCGGTAGGCAATCGTGTTAAAGCCAGAATTGTGAAGAATAAGTGTGCGCCTCCTTTCAGGACAGCTGAATTCGATATCATGTTCGACCACGGGATTAGTCGTGAAGGCGACCTTGTTGATTTAGGGGTTGAGCTGGGGCTGATTAAAAAATCCGGTGCTTTTTTCTCTTGGGGTGATACTCGTTTAGGACAAGGAAGAGAGAACGCTAAAAACTTCCTTGTTCAAAACCCGGACATTACCAAGGAAATAGAGCAACAGGTTCGAGCCTCAGCCATACCAAACTCACAAGAAGCACCAAAAGACCAGTGATTTAACAAAACAAAATCATATAAAAGCTGGTAAAGTGAAATAGAAGCTGAGGTCTAGACCTCAGCTTTTGTGTTTTAAGCAGGTAAAAGCGATGAGCAAGATTACTGCTTTGAAAGCGAATAAGCGCACCGATAAACAATTAAATTTGTTTTTAGATGGTAAATTTGCCATTAAAATAGACACGGAGGTAGCGGTAAAAGAAGGACTGGAACTCGGGCAAGAGGTTTCGAACGACCTGCTTAGAGAGTTAACGGAAGATGTAAGTCTAAACCGTTGTTTAAATACAGCTTATCGGTTTCTTAGTTACCGGCCGCGCAGCGAAGCGGAAGTGAATGAAAGACTTCACCGCCGTGGATTTGAAGATTCTCAAATTGAAATAGTGATAAATAAATTAAAGGAGCAAAAATTCCTGGATGATACTGCCTTTGCTCAGTTCTGGAAAGAAAACCGTGAGACGTTTCGACCGCGGAGTCAGCGGTTAACCCGGTTAGAACTGAGAAAGAAAGGGGTGGCGGACGAAATCATTAAAGAAGTAACCGATGATTCAAATGATATGGATTCAGCCTATCATGCCGCCCTGAGCAAAGCTCAACGCCTGCCAAAACAGGATTACGAGGTATTCCGCCGCAGATTAGGTGATTTTCTGAAAAGACGGGGTTTTGACTATACGGTGATTAATCAGACCGTAAAAAAACTATGGCAGGAACTGAAAGAGTCATGTTAAATTTTGCGAAAACATTCAAAGGGCAGTGGACAGGGAAAGTGAGGTGAAAAATGACAGTTACTATTAGTACCTTTCTTCTAATTGTTTTGTATGTTTCGATTCTAATTGTCGGCATTGTGCTGGGTGGCGCAGTTGTCTTCTTCTTCCGGCGTATGGCGGTAAATCGTCTCCTGCGGGTGACGCAGCGTAAAACGAATAGAACGATAATTGAAGCCAGAGATGAAGCGAAAAAAATTGTCGACCAGTCCAGAGTTGAAGCGGAGAAAATCAGGACCTCGGCAGATGCCGAATACCGCGAACGCCGCATGGAATTGCAGCGACAGGAAAATCGGTTGCTATCTAAAACAGAAAACCTGGAGAGAAAGCTGGAAAGCATCGGGCAACGCGAAAGAGCCTTAGCCAATAAGGAAAAATCAATAGACACCGTCCGCGCTCAAATTGAAGAAACCAAAGAAAAAGAGTTAAAACAACTGGAAATCGTTTCCGGAATGTCTACCGAGCAGGCTAAGGAGATATTACTACAGAGTGTTGAATCCGAGATGAAAGACGAAGCCTCCCGCCGCTTGCATGAGTGGGAAATCAAAATAAAAGAAGAAGCCGACCTCAGATCTCAGGAAATCCTGGCACAAACTATTCAACGTAGCGCCTCCGAAATAGTTTCCGAGACAACTGCCACCAGCGTGCCTATCCCCAGTGACGAAATGAAGGGCAGACTTATCGGTCGGGAAGGACGTAATATCAGAGCGCTGGAACAGGCTACCGGCGTCGACTTGATTGTTGATGATACGCCGGAAGCAGTCACATTATCCAGTTTCGACCCGGTACGCCGCGAGGTTGCCCGTATTGCACTCACGAAACTCATTCTGGACGGACGTATTCACCCGGCCCGAATCGAAGAAGTGGTTAAAAAGGCTGAGGAAGAAGTCAACGCCAGTATTCAGACTGCCGGTGAGCAAGCCGCTTATCATGTGGGAGTTCAAGGATTGCGCCCGGAATTGATTAGGTTATTAGGCCGACTGAAGTACCGCACCAGCTACGGCCAGAGCGTGCTGTCTCATTGCATCGAAGTTGCGTTTATGGCGCAAATGATTGCTTCCGAATTGGGAGCTAATCCGATGATCGCCAAAAAAGCCGGACTGTTACACGATATCGGCAAAGCCGTCGACCGCGAGGTAGAAGGCACGCATGCAGCAATCGGCGCCGACTTGGTGAAACAGTGGGAAAAATCCCCTGAGGTTGTGATGGGCATCGCCGAGCATCATTTCGAAACTCCGAATATCAGCACCTGGGGTTACATCGTTTCCGCAGCCGATGCTATCAGCAGTGCCAGACCCGGTGCTCGCAGAGAGTCTTTGGAGAGCTATCTGAAACGTTTGAAATCGCTGGAAGACATTGCCAATAGCTTCAAAGGAGTGGAAAAATCTTTTGCTATTCAGGCCGGGCGGGAAGTCAGAATCCTGGTAAAGCCGGAAGAGATTGATGACCTGGGAGCCATGCGTCTCGCGCGTGATATCGTTAAAAAGATCGAAGAGGGGATGGAATACCCCGGTCAGATAAAAGTGACGGTAGTACGAGAAACCCGCGCCGTGGACTTCGCTAAATAGAGATAAAATGCGAATACTCGTCATTGGAGATGTCATCGGCAAGCCGGGCAGAGAGGCTCTGGACAAATTCCTGCCTCAAATTAAACAGGAGTACGGAGTCGACCTGACGATTGTTAACGCCGAGAACAGCGCCGGCGGTATTGGTGTAACACCGGAGACAGCGGAGGAATTACTCAAAGCCGGGGCGGATGTACTGACCTCCGGTAATCATGTCTGGGCGCATAAAACGATTCTTCCTTATCTTGACGGCGATATGCCGCTCATCAGACCTTTGAACTATCCGCCGGGTGTTCCGGGGAAAGGTTATATCATAAAAAAGGGTGTGCTGGTGGTGAATCTCATCGGCAGAACCTTTATGAACAATTATGATTGTCCCTTCCGCGCCATGGATGCGTTACTGGTACGATTGGAAGACACACCGAAAGTAATTTTTGTAGATTTTCACGCTGAAGCTACTTCAGAAAAAGTGGCTCTCGGCCGGTATCTGGACGGTCGTGTCAGTGCCGTTCTGGGTACGCATACCCATGTCGGTACAATCGATGCCATGGTACTTCCCCATGGCACCGCCTATGTTACAGACATCGGCATGGTTGGACCTATCGATTCCGTCATTGGTGATGACCCTGAAAGTGTGCTCCAGCGTTTCCTCACTCAATTACCGCATCGTCTATCCGCCGGTACCGGCAAATGTGTTCTTAACGCGATGCTCGTTAGGGTTGATGACAGTACCGGTAAAGCCACCGGCATCGAGCGGATTCAGAAGGAGACTGTCTGATGCCGCACATAGATCTGCATATACACTCCTCGGCATCGGACGGGCGCTATAGCCCCGCCGAAATAGTCCGCATGGCAGTTGCAAAAGGGCTGACGACAATAGCCCTTGCCGACCATGATACCGTGGATGGTATTGCTCCGGCGCTGGAAGCAGCCGCAGAATTTCCCGAGTTAACGGTAATTCCAGCCGTAGAATTAAGCACCGATACCCCCAACGGAGAGGTTCATGTACTGGGGTATTTCATCGATTACGCCGATCAGGAGTTCAAAGCCAGTCTGGAACGGATGCGTAATTCACGGGTTGATAGGGCCCGAAGAATGGTAGCGAAATTGCAAGAACTCGGCTGTGATGTTGAGTGGGAACGAATTCAACAAATAGCCGGTAACGGTGCTATTGGCAGAGCACATGTTGCCCAAGCACTACTGGAAAAAGGATATATTACTTCGTTCAAGGAAGCATTTTCAAAATACATCGGACATGATTGCCCGGCTTATGTCGGACGGGAAAAATTGGTACCTGCTGCGGCAGTGCAACTGGTGCTGAAAGCTAACGGTTTGCCGGTATTGGCACACCCGTATACATCATTAAATCCGGAAGGTATGGTAAAGGAATTAAAGGCAGTCGGGTTAGTGGGTGTTGAGGTCTATTATGCCGGTTATCTTCCCGTCGAGGTAACTTCATTACTCAATTTGGCGCAGAAATACGACCTGATTCCTACCGGCGGCACGGATTATCACGGCATCGATGTTGCTTCTGACATAATTCTCGGGGGAACTGAGGTCCCGAAGAGTTGTGTGGAAAGGCTGACCGCTCTGGCTGAGCAGAGAAGCTTGAAAACTACATCCCATCGGAAATAGGAGAAAACATGCTTCTTCAGTTTATTTTGCTGATAATCGGTGCTTATCTAATAGGTTCGATACCTGCGGGTTATCTGGCAACGAAATGGTATCGCGGCACGGATATCCGCAAAGTCGGCACGGGTAAAATCGGCGCCGCTAATGTACTCAACTCTGGCTCGAAGTGGTTGGCAGTACTGGTTGCTCTGTTTGATATCGGTAAAGGAGCACTGGTTGTCTGGATAGCTAAGCTAATAGGACTTAGCACTGCCCAACAGATAACCGTGGGACTCTTTGCGATTATCGGCCACGACTGGTCTGTTTACCTTAAATTTAATAGCGGCGGACGTGGGGTATTTGTTTCATTAGGTGTAATTTCCATGATTTCCTGGAAAATGGGGCTGATTGCTTTCGTCGCACCTTACTTATTATTTGCGCCTTTCAAACAGGTTGCTTTGGGTGTATTTTCCGTTTTTGTTTCTTTCCCCTTCCTCGCTTATTTCTTCACCGGACCGTTGGGAGTGCCGGATAAAGTAGCTATCACCTGGGGTTTTGCAGTATTAGCTTTAATAGGGTTATTGTCCAGAACAGCTGTCCGCCGTACGGCATTGAGCAAAAATACTTCTCTCGCCAAAGTTATTATCTACAGGTTGCTTTTCGACCGTGACATCAGCGACCGCCGGTTGTGGAACAGCCGTGCCTCTACAAGCAAGGTATAGTAAAAGTAAAATAACCATCGGACAAAAGAATGTGGTATGACTTAATTACGAACTGGGTGCTGATTATTCCGCTTTGTGCCTGGTTACTTGCGCAACTGATAAAAGTGATAATCGCTTTAACGCAGGGCAAAGGACTCGATTTAAGTCATTTTGTCAGCAGTGGCGGTATGCCCAGCGCGCATTCGGCGATGGTCTGCGCTTTAGCGACGGCAGTAGCAATGACATATGGTTTGGGTTCGTCATTTTTTGCCATTGCCGTAGTTCTGGCGATTATCGTAATGTATGACGCGGCAGGTGTACGCCAATCGGTCGGACAACAATCGGTCGTTTTAAACCGGATTATCTTAGAGCTGAAACGCCGGGAGCCTCTGGTTAAAATCGAAGCAGACTTGCGGGAGTTGATGGGGCATACACCATTCGAAGTCATCGTCGGTAGTGCATTAGGCATTCTACTGGCCTGGAGTTGGCTCTTCATTGCAGGTCATGTATAAAGCAGTCTGAGATCCAATCAGTTATTTATTTGTAACCCGCTCTGCCCGTTTACCGCCGAAAGCGTGTATTGTGCGAGTATTTGGCAAAGATTCTCCGCCATGGAGAATGCCTTTCTTGATTAAAAATTCCTGGCCGATACCTACGGGAAATCGTTTCTCACCGATTATCACCGTATATTGACCCTGCACCACCACCATATATTCGTCATACTCATGGACATGTTCCGCCGACTTACCGCCTTCCCTGGTTGTCCAAAAAGCCATTTGGCTGCCATCGGCGCCATCAAAGACATAGCCCTCGATACCTTTTGTGTACTGCGTCCGGGGATCAATTTTATTCGCCGGATTCCTCATAAACTCAGGAAAGTCGTTCATGTTATCACCCCTTTAAATGGTAGTTTAGTTATGAAATTATATCACAACTGTCAACACCTGCCCTATAACTCACTACTGTATGAGGTTGACCACCTTTATGTCATTCCAGCGCAGGCTGGAGGCAGCAGCTTGAGTTATAACGAAATACTATTACCATTAAGGAAAAATGTACGGAAGTACTTTATGAAGTAAATGTACTGGAATCCATATCATATTACTCGGGGTAATTTTCTGATAGTTTTAATAAAAAAGAAAGGGAGAGCTTACGCCCTCCCTTTCTAGATAGATTTGTTGAATATGCCTTTTTTAGAATTCTATCTCTTTCAGGTCGGGGCTGATGATGAGCTTCGGTTCGGTAACGGATTGCACATCTTGGGCGATCAAACCGGGAGCGACCTCTTTGAGAAGCAGACCTTTCGGTGTTATCGCCATCACGGCCAGGTCGGTGAAAATCATATTCACCTTACCGGCGGTGGTCGGCGGGAAAGTCAGTTTTTTCACGATTTTAGGGTTACCGTCAACAGCGACGTGTTCCATCGCCAGGAAGAGCTTATCTGCGCCGACACAAAGGTCCATAGAACCGCCGATGTTACCAACCTCAAGTCCGCGTGACGGATTTGCCCAACCAGCATAATCGCCTTTGTCGTTGGCTTGGAGTGCGCCCATCACCACGATGTTCATTCTACCGCCGCGAATCATGGTGAAAGATTCCAGAATGTCGAAATAGATTGTGCCCGGGAGTTCTAATACCGGCTGGCAACTGGCGTTGATCAGGTCCTGGTTAATCAGTTCCGGTTCACCGGTTAACGGTCCCGATTTTAACATTCCAATCTCAGCCTGGAGCATGATATCGCGGCCTTCTATCCAATTGCTGATAAGAGTAGGAATACCAATACCTAAATTAACATAGTCGCCGTCTTTGATTTCTTTGCTTACCCTCAGGGCAATCATCTCTCTCGGGATGCCCGTTAATTTCACGTTTTCCATTTTTCTATATACTCCTAATCGATTCCTACTCTGACTTTGAGCCTGGGCACAAGCACGACTCTTTTGACATATATACCCGGAGTATGGATACAATCGGGATCAATATCCCCCGGTTCGACAATATTTTCCGCTTCCACAATCGTTATCTTTGCGGCGGAGGCCATCACCGGATTAAAGTTTCTTGCCGTCTTGGAATATCGCAAGTTGCCGTCTTTATCGGCCGTATGCGCATGAATAAAAGCAAAATCAGGCTTGAGTGCATATTCCAGGATATATGTTTTCCCGTTGAATACCCGCGTTTCCTTCGGGGTGCGGTTCGCCGGAATATTAGTGACTACCGTTTTTTCAACAATGGAGCCTGTACCGGTGGGAAGATAAAGTGCCGGCACTCCTGCCGCGGCGGCGCGGTATCTCTCCGCCAGAGTGCCCATCGGGACGACTTCCAGCTCAATCTGGCCGACTCTGACTGCCTGTTCAAACGGGTCTAATCTCCCCTTGGAGGCAGACCTCGATAATCCGTAGGAATCGATCACCTTTTTCAGTTGTCCGTTTTTAACCAACTGTTTCAGTTCGTCGGAAGCGCCTACCAGTGGGCCGCACCCGCACGTGAGCGTCAGATTCTTTACTTTTTTGTTAATTAAAGCCTGTAAAAGGCTTCTGGGTACTCCACAGGCGAAGAAACCGGCAATAGCAATGACGGCACCATCATTAATATCCGCGATTGCCTCATCAATTTTTTGGTAGACTTTGTTCATTATGACTCTACTTTCTCCTTCTTCCCGCAGCCAATGGTTTGTCAGTATGGGGAATTAAAAACTGATAATTCTTGAGATAAGGTCGTTCTCAGAAAAAGCACCCTTTGCTTAACGTGATTCCAAGTTAATATTAACTTAATTTAGCTTCAAAAGCAAGGCATATGCCCGGTAGTCTTAATTGTTTGTCAGGCTCGTCGTTTTGATTTAGTCGGTAAATAGAAAAGGAGGGACACAGGTAGATTTGGTATGTGGATTCCGTGTTGTAGTAAAGAACAACATATCAATGGTGGATAATCAGCCTCTTCCTGAGATTACCGCTTCGCTCCTCGCAATAACACTTCAGGTTGCTACTTTACGAAATAACTGCTAAAGTATAGCCCAAACACTCAACCTCGAGAATATTTGGAGGTGAAGTATGCAACACGATGAGGGAAAGTTCATCGGACGTAACAATTTTAACCTTTATTACCAATCATGGTTACCGGAAGGCGCTCCGAATGCGGTGTTGTTAGTGGTGCATGGTATCGCGGAACACAGCGGACGTTACTCTAATCTGGTGAATTATTTTGTCCCTAAGGGTTATGCCGTTTATTCCTTCGACCTGCGCGGACATGGAAAATCAGACGGGACACGGAGTCATATCGAACACTTTTCATATTATCTGGATGACGTGAAAACTTATTTTGATATTGTGAAAAAACAAAACCCGAACGCAAAGATATTTCTGGTCGGACACAGCATGGGCAGCACAATCGCCATAGCTTATGCAGTTGAGCACCAGAGCGAACTGAGCGGACTCATTGTTTCCGGCACTACGTTAAAAGCGGGCAATAGCATCAACAAGGCGTCAATATTGATGGCCAAAATACTCTCGGTTCTCGCCCCCAAAATGGGGGTGGCTGCTCTCGATGCTAACGGTATCAGCCGGGACAAAGCAGTCGTTGCGGCATATATCAATGACCCGCTGGTGTACACCGGCAAACTCAGGGCTCGCTGGGGAACGGAACTTCTGAAAACGATGGAAAAACTCAAGTCTAAAATATCTGAATTGTCTCTCCCCATACTTATCATGCACGGTTCCGCCGACCGCCTGTCCGACCCCTCCAGCAGTAAGATGCTGTTTGACGGCGTGAGTTCAAAAGAAAAAACGCTGAAATTATATGAAGGTTTCTACCATGAAATCTTTAACGACCCGGAACGTCAACAGGTTTTTTCGGACATGGAAGCCTGGCTCAAATTGCATATTTGAAGCCAAAAATGATTTCGGAATAATTGGTGATAGATTTCAGATTCCGCTGAAATCTATCACCATCACTTGTCATTCCTGCGAAGGCAGGAATCCATCTCCTTTATCCCCATGCTGGAGGAATCCAGCATCCATGAAAAATCTTCACTCTCTTCTGCACTTCCCACCTAATAGGGATCCTTCCTCCCTCTCAGGCTTACAGTCCCAGAGGAACGATGGGAGAGAGGTCAGGAGAGAGTGACAAATTCTATAGGCCTGCAGGCCGCAGGCCAAAAGCTGATTGCTGACTGCTGACGGCCAATAGCTCAACGCTGACAGCTCTTTGCTCCATTTGTAAATCCAATCCTCGCATACTAAAATAAATTACCGCTAAAAATAAGGATGTCATTATGGAATACCGCCGCTTAGGTAAATCCGGTTTAAAAATTTCGGAAATAGGTCTGGGGTGCACCGACCTCGGGAGTCGGATTGGGGAAAAAGAATCGATTACCGTAATCAAACAAGCCCTCGATGCGGGCATTAATTTCATCGATACCGCCGATGTGTACGGTGACGGACATTCCGAAGAAATTATCGGCAAAGCCGTCAAAGGCCGACGCTACAGCGCGGTTATTGCCACCAAATTCGGCCTTCCCACCGGTGACGGGCCTGACGATGACGGCGCCTCGCGTTCTCATATCATGCAGGCTGTCGAAGCCAGTCTGCGTCGCCTCGATACCGATTACATCGACCTGTATTATATTCACTGGCCGGACACCTCCACACCGATTGAAGAAACACTGCGGGCGATGGACAATCTGGTCGAAAGCGGCAAGGTGCGATATATCGGCTGCTGTAATTTTGCGGCTTGGCAGCTTTGCGAAGCCATGTGGATTTCCCGGTTTAATAATCTGGCGTCCTTTTCCGCCGTCCAATGCCATTACAATCTGATTGAACGTGCTATCGAGTCGGAATTGGCGCCTTGCAGCGAAAGCTATGGCGTGGGCATCATTCCGTTTTTCCCGCTGGCCGGAGGGTTGCTGACCGATAGATATCAGCGCGGCAAACCGATAGCAGCGGGTACCCGACTTTGGATGGTGCACAACGCCCCGCCGCCGCGCATGTCGAATTTGCCTCGTCCGCCGACGCCGGGCGGACCGCCGAAACTTACCGAATTAAATGATGAGAATTATGCAAAATTGGAGAAATGGCAGAAATTCGCCAAAGCCCGCAACCATTCGATGGAAGCATTGGCCTTAGCCTGGTTGCTGTCACATCCGTATGTGAGTTCCGTAATTGCCGGTGCGACTAAACCCGAACAGGTGACCTCGCACGTTGCCGCGGCCGCGTGGAAACTATCGGCACAAGAATTGAACGAGTTGGAAAAGCTGACTACAGGTTAGTCTGAAATATTATATTTAGTCGCCATTAAATAAACCTCCAGATGTTTGTCCAATCGACTTAATTCTAGCCAGATACTTGTCTTTACTCTAATCTGAAGAAAAAATGCCTATTGACATACCGCTTGCCATATATTATTATTACTATTTAAAATTTGACAAATTATTCATTCGAATAATCAAGCGCACCATTTTAAGTTTTTGAAGGAGGATTACATTTGTGTTAAACAAAATCATGATTGTGTTGTTGCTGGTAGTCATGGTAGCTAGCGGAGTAACCGGTTTCTATGTGTATCATCAGCATCAAACTATTAAACAACTAACTTCGTCTCAGAATGAGAATACGGCGCAGATTAATGCAATGAAAAATAGCGAGGATTCACAAATTACTACTCTGAATGCTGAACTTGCCTCTTTCCAGGCTGTGAATGGTACCAGTTTTGTCAACTTGCAGAACCGGATTGAAAATAATGATCTGAATATAGGGAGTTTAGGGGAAAAAATCGATGCAACATCTTCGAGTATTAGCACATTAAATAGCCAGATAGATAGTAATTTGAAATCAATGTCCGAACAGATCAGTAATATTATCCCCGCATTAGCGGCTGACAAAGTTTATAGTAAAGTCAGCCCGTCAATTGTTCAGATAACCGATGGGACTGACACTTATGGTACGGGTTTTATTTATGATACTAGTGGACACGTTATCACCGCCGCCCACGTCATTCAAGGCATCAGTGACATCACGGTTATTCTGCCTGACGGCACCATATCTAAAGTTAGTGTAGTAGGTAGCGTATTACACAGCGATGTCTCCGTTCTCAAATTGGCGGTTACCACCTCGCTGACACCGGTGACATTGGCCGCCGATAACAGTGTTGCCGTCGGGGATGCAGTTCTCGCTGTCGGACATCCCTACGACTTAACAAACAGTCTAACAGAAGGTGTGGTCAGTCAGATACACCGGTTTGAGAGTATCGATACCGCTACAGACCAGCTTTGGCTGGCAGACCTCATTCAATTTGATGCCGCCGTGAATCCGGGTAATTCCGGCGGCCCGTTATTCGATGAAAACGGGAATGTCGTCGGCATGGTAGTCGCCGGAATCAATCCGATATTTGGAAGTGATATTAACTTTGCCGTTTCGTCGGCCAGGATTAATCAGGTTGCCAACGAACTGATTCAAAACGGCAGCGCTGCTTATCCTGAGATAGGCGTCTTTGTGGATGACATCACACAGACTGAAGCAGCCTCATTGGGTCTTAATACTGTCAGTGGAGCGTTAGTTATAAATCTATCCCCGGGTTTACCGGCAGACACCGCAGGAATTCTCAAAGGGGATATCATTACGGCCATAGGATCTACTCCGATTAATTGCGCCAGTGATCTTTTTTCTTATTTTGGCGGACGAGCTAAACTGGGAGAAAATATCACCGTACATATAAAACGTGGTGGTCAAAATTTGAGCATCAATGTAACAACAGGTGGAATAAATGAAAATTGCTGGTGGGTATCAATGGTACCGTGTGCCGGGTCCACTGCTACCCCTTGGCCGGAATCTTGATTCTGATAGGCCTGATTTGAAAGATAAGGCTCTGAACTGATTGCCCTTAACCGAGAAGGCAAACAGTATTGTTTAATCGTACGGTTGTTGTTTTTATAGGGGCTTTTTAAAGATCCCGCCGTATAACCCTTCAACAACCACCCTTAACTTGGTCGGTATTGGCTTCCATGTGTTTGGCATGACAACTGCATGAGCAGAAATATTGAGTGTTGCCGGCTTCCAGCTTTTTTCCCGTCTTTAAAAGCCGGAGTTCATAACATTTGCCCGGTTCATCATCGAGGCAATTACATTTTTTGTTTTTTCTCGCGTTATTCACGTTGACTTCCCCGTAATTTTATCTCATATCGCTTACAGATAAATTATATCATCAGCTATTAAGTTCCTCGAAGGCTTTGGCGAAGTTCTTTTTCGACCCGGTAACCAGATTCCTAGCTTCGCCGACAATTATATCGTATTTATCTTTAGCGAGCGCTTTCAGGGTAGCCTCGGCGACTTCCGATGCCGGGATGCCTTTATAATCCTCGGATGCGCTGCCTCCGCCCAGTTCCGTATCTACTGCCGGCGGCACGATTTCAAATACCTTGACAGATGTATCTTTCAACTGGTGTCTCAGGGACACGGTAAAACTGTGCACGCCTGCCTTGGTAGCGCAATAGACCGGCATCGCGGCGATGGCCACGAAGCCCAAACCGGAGGAAACGTTGATGATGGCCGCCTCTTTCTTTTTCGCCAGCAGCGGCGCGAAAAAGGTCGACAGGTGGATGGGCGCCTTAAAATTGATTTGAGCCTCATCTTCACCGGCGAACAACTGGGATGTGCCTTTCTTCAGGTCGATGAATCTTTGTACGCCCGCGTTATTTATAACAATGTTCAGGTCCGGGTAATTTTCTTTGACCCAGTTGCAGAATGCTTCCCGCTCGTCTTTCTTCGAGAGATCGCACTGTTTTGTCGCTATTTGGGGTAATTTCTTCTTCGCCTCTGCCAGCTTGGCGGCTCTTCTGCCGCAAATGATGACCTCGTTACCCGCTTTCACGAAGGCATCCGCCAGCGCAAACCCGATGCCCGTCGCGCCGCCGGTAATTAAAATAGTATTGCCCTTAATTTTCATTTTTCCCCCGATATCGAAAAGTCTCTCTGTAATTGTTATAGCACAACGTTGGAGAATAATGCTAGGAAACCCGATAAAAAAGTGATTATACTTATCGAAATAACTATAAAAACCGATAGGACACAGGATAGGCTACAGTCCAATAAGGATAATTCCAACCTATCCTGTATCACATTCCCTGATAAGGTAATAAAACCAGCCATAAATTTTTCTGGCTCACACTGGATGAAGAAGGGTAATAGTACATAAAGAGAAATCGTAAATTTCCTTCAGAATGAGTCTCGATATAAACCGAGCACGTCGTTATTTGAAGAGGTATGTAATAATATGTAAAATTGGTAGAAAATGGCAGGGCGCTGTTACTATTATTATCAATATGGATTGAGATTGGTGTGCCCCCAATAGTCGCCGTATTTGGTATGCTTAGATCGATTAAATAAGTACCCAGTTTCATCTCAGATGGTAGTGACCAAGAAGTAGTGGTAATGGGATTAATGGCAACATAGGAATAAGATATCCCACCCATTGTAATAATAGTATCGCCGGGGACTGATAAACTTAAAAAATCTGATTCAGAAATACCTTTGAGAGTGGGACTGAGCGGTGGCGCATCTCCCTGTACAATACCACCGTTTGTATAAATGTTTTTTATCCCGGCTAAGAAATTCATGACCTCAGTCGAACTAATTGTCTGGGTATTTGTTGTTTGAGGAATAGTTATTGTCGTTGTAAGGGTTTGCGTTGCAGTGGTGGTACAGGAAACAAAAGCCAGGGATATAATGAGTAAAATGCCGTATATCATTAATGATTTCTTTTTCATTGGTTTGCTCCTCTGACCCAGTACTTAGTATCACCTTGTATTAGAATCCTGTCGTTGTTTGACCCTCACCCCAAAACTGTACCAGCCAATATTGGAAAAAGCTCCCTATAAACAAGGAGATTAGTTTCATAGCGCGACAAAATAAATATTTCATATAATATCAATTGGCGATTATATGATTATAAATGCTAATTGTCAAGTTTATAGTAACATAATATGCTATATGGCATATTATTGGAATATTACGAACATGGTAAACAAAAAAGGGGAGCATTTCTACTCCCCCGCTCTAACGAATTTACTGTCCGTTCTTACTTCGTCTTCGGTCGGTTTCCCAGGTGTTTCGAGACTAATTTAACCACGTCCGCGGGAAATTCCGCAATATCGACGCCCATCGTGCGTAAAGCGGCAATTTTACTCTGCGGGGTGCCTTTACCATCGCCGTGAACAATTGCCCCTGCATGCCCCATCCGCTTCCCCACGGGCACGTTCTGTCCCGCGATATAAGCTACAACCGGCTTGGTTATCCACCTGTCGATATACTCGGCGGCTTTCTCTTCCTGTATACCGCCCACTTCGCCCACAATCACGATTAAATCCGTGCCTTTGTCCGCTTCGAACAGCGCCAAAAGTTCCGGTAAATTGGTGAAAACCACGGGGTCGGCGCCCATACCGATGACGGTGCTCTGCCCCAGGCCGGCTTTTGCCAGATTGACGCTGACTTCATACGATAATGTGCCGCTCCGGGAGATGATACCGATGCGTCCCAGATTGAACATCCCTGCCGGCATGATGCCCATCTTGGCTTCCCCGACGGTGATAATGCCGGGAGTGGTCGGGCCGATCATGATTACATCCCGTTCGGCGGCGTACTCGCTGATTTCCATAACATCATGGACGGGCACATGCTCCGTCACGACTACAATCAATTTAATGCCGGCGTCGATATTTTGGATGGCCGCATTTTTGACCCCTGCCGGCGGTACAAAAAACACGGCGGCTTCAGCGCCCTGTTTGGTAACGGCTTCGGCTACCGTATCGTAAACCGGTACGCCTTCAACTATTTCGCCGCCTTTACCCGGAGTGACCCCCGCGACGATTTTGGTGCCGTAATCGAGCATAAATTTAGTCTGTATTCTGCCGGTCTTGCCGGTGATTCCCTGCACCAGAACGCGGGTATCTTTGTTCAACAGGATGCTCATTTATTAACCTCCAGCAAATGGGCGAGCTCCTCGACGGCTTGTTCGGTGGATACGCCGCCTGCAACATGCACTCCGGCTTCTTTGAAAATTATCCAGGTCTCCTGCTCATGATTTCCCAGCGCTTTTGCTACCACCGGAATGGTGACATTGTGCTCTTTCAAATAACGGACAATACCCTTGGCTCCCTCATGAATCGGGTTGATGCCGCCGTAAACATTGATAAACAGCGCCCGCAGTCCTTTTTTCTGCATCACCAGGTCGGTGGCTTTGTAAAGTAATTCTTCCGTCATCCCGCCGCCGGTTTCCAGGAAGTTGGCCGAGCGCATTTTCTGATTGATAATATCCACACTGGCCATTCCCAGCCCGGCGCCGGAAGCGATGATCGCGATATCGCCGTCCAGTTCCACATAGGTCACACCGATGGCGTGGCCTTTACGTTCCAGGTCGTTCAACATGTGACTTTCGCGGGTGATATTCAACTCAGGGTGCCGGAACAAGCCGGAATCATCCAGTTCGACTTTGGAATCGATAGCGAAATATGAACCGTCTTTCGTCCGCACTATCGGGTTGATTTCCGCCAGCAACGCATCGTATTTATGAAAAACACGGTATAGCGCCGTAAGCACGTTGGCGATATGTGTCAGGTCGTTGCTGCGTAATCCTACCTGGCGGCACATCTGCTTTGCCTCTTCGTTGGTGAGGCCGGTGCCCATGGAAACCGTTTTTGAGACTACAGATTCCGGACGTTCCCGTGCCAGGCGGTTCACGGCTACTCCGCCCTCGACGCTGAGGACTACTACCGGAGCGCCATGGTAATCATCTACAGTCACGCCCACGTAGAATTCTTTGGCAATATCCACTTTCTGGCTGACCATGACTTGCTGGACGTTGTAACCCAGCATCTGGTTTTCCATGATGTGGCGGGTTACTTCTTCAACCTCTGCCGGAGTGGACGCGCTCTGGACGCCGCCCGCCAGCCAGCGGCCGCCGGTAAGCACCTGAGCTTTAATTACGACCGGTAAGCCGATTTCCTGAGCCTTCTCCCGGGCTTCCTTGGGATTTGCGGCAAGAGCATACCGCGGGACCGGGATGCCCTCGCTCTGGAATAATTTGCACCCTTCGTATTCATATAATCTCATAGGCTCAAGCGTATCGCATCACGCATAAAAAAGTCAAATTAAAGCGCTGGAAATTTACACACCGCTGGTATAAATGTTAAGATGATTACATAGTAGTTTTTAGAGGTAACAGAGATGGCAATTCGAACTGTTGAAGAGTACTATCAATCGTTGAGCAAGCTGCACCCCACTGCCTACATTTTAGGTGAAAAAGTGGATAACGTCCACGAACACCCGCTGATTAAACACATGGTCGCCGCCGTGACCAAGACCTTTGAGATGGAAAATGACCCCGAAGGTGCTAAGCTGCTGGTGACCGATTCCGACCTCAGCAAAGAAAAGGTCAGCCGTTTCGTCAAATTTTATAAGGGTCCGGAAGACCTGCTCGCCAAAATCAGAATGCTTAAATTCATGGCCCAGAATGTCGGCGGTTGCTATATGCGCTGCACCGGCATGGATGCCATTAACGCTGTCGGTATTGAAGTCTATAATTGCGATAAAAAATACGGCACCAAATATTGGGCTAAATTCACAAATTTTGTGAAAATGGTCCAGCATAATGACTTTGCTCTCTTTAGTGGCGTCACCGATGTCAAAGGCGATCGCTCGCAACGCCCCTCGCAGCAAAAAGACCCCGATATGTATTTGCACATTGTCGATAAAGATAATAAAGGGATCGTCGTGCGCGGTGCCAAAATTCACCAGACCGGCTCGTTGTGCGCCAATTGGGGATTGATCGTCCCTACCCGTGAAATGCGCAAAGAGGACAAAGATTATGCCGTTTGCTTTGCCGTCCCTACCGATGCCGAAGGATTAGTTCACGTTTACGGCCGGGGCACCCTCGAAGCCAGATCACTAGATGGCTACGACCTGGGGAATGTTGAGTTTGGCAAATTCGCTCCGATGATCATCTTCAAGGATGTTTTTGTTCCCTGGGACAATGTTTTCCTCAATGGTGAATTTGAATATGCCGGCGAGATGGTGCGTAATTTTGGTAACTATCATCGTCATTCTCACGGCGGTTGCAAATGCGGCGTAGGTGATGTGTTAATCGGCGCGGCGGCCTCTGCGGCGGATTATAACGGCCTCGTTAATGTTTCTCACATCAACAATAAAATCGCCGAAATGATGAAAATTATTCAGGCAATTTACGGTTGCTCGGTAGCGGCTTCGGTGGAATCCACCCCCACACCATCCGGCATTTACAATGTCGACCCTGTCCTTTCCAACACTTCCAAACTCTTCGAGGGTAAAGAACTGGCCGAAGTCATCCGTATGATGGTGGAGATTGCCGGTGGCATGACCACCGACCTGCCTTCCGATAAAGACTTCGCCAATCCGGAAATCGGTCCGTTGCTGACTAAATATCTCAAGGGTGTGGATGGCGTGTCTACGGAAGACCGTGTTCGACTCTTCCGTCTGATTGAAAAACTCGCCTTCGAAAGCCGGGATATTGTCTCCAATATCCATGGCGCCGGTTCGCCGGAAACCCACCGCATGACTATTTTACGCAATGCGGATATAGAGTCGAAGAAAAAGCTGGCCAAGAAACTGGCGGGGATTAAAGAGAAATAGTACCGGTTTCTGAGATTCTATGAGCGGATTTTTAGACATCAAGCGACAAAAAAGCAATCTTGATTGAAATGGCGACCTGTGCGGGATTCGAACCCGCGATCTTCTCCGTGACAGGGAGATATGCTAAACCGCTGCACCAACAGGCCGTAAAGAAACTGAGGGGTGTTATTCAACACCCAGTAAAAGTCTATCAAGGACAGTTCGCTGCTGTCAAGCTAAATGATGTTTGACCCTATTGTCATTCCCCCATAGGCAGGAATCCAGATGAATAATTTTAACTTCTACCTCTTCCCGGATATAAAAAATAGCTGCTATAATACTGCTTAATTCGCATCACTAAATTAGAGCCGTATCATGGATAATAATGAGAAAGACCTGATCATTATCGGCGCCGGTATCAACGGCCTGTCCGCCGGATTGGCTTATGCCCTGAACAACGACCTTAAGCAAAAGCGGGTTCTCATCATCGAAAAAAATCCTGTCAGCGGTGGCTATGTCACTTCCTTTACCCGAAAGGGTTTCCAGTTCGATACCTGCCAGATGATTTCTAATGTTTCAGATATCCTGGAATATTTCGGGGTTGCAATCGATTTTCACGAATATAGCAGGAACTTTATCAAAGTTTTCCGGGCAGCCCCAACCACTAATCAGGTGAAAACATTTGAACTGCATTCTGAGGGGGAAGCCTTCGAGGGACAGTTGATCAGGCTCTTCCCGGGTGAAGCAGATAAACTGAAAAAGCTCTTCGACTATTCGCTGGCGATGTTCGGCGAGATCTACGGTCTTAAATACGCTCCAAATCTCTTCGACATCATAAAAATGCTCGTTACCTGCCCGAAAGTAGTGGGTAACCGGAATAAGACTTTTACTGAATATCTGAAAATGTTCGGTATCGATAATCCGGAAGTCAACCTGATGTTCCAGGTGTTTTCCTCGATGTGCGGGTTACCCAACGATAAGATCGTGGCCTTGCTCACTGTAGGGGTGATGTATTCCCTCAGAGAGAAGGCGTACCGACCCAGAAACTCCTTCATCGAGTTGCCGCAGAAGATGGAACAGAGATATCGTCAGCTTGGCGGTACGATTCTCCTGAAAAATGAGGCGGATAAAATCATCATCGATAAGGGAGTTGTACGGGGAATTCGTCTCAAAGACGGCTCGATCATTCTTTCCCGGAATGTCATACCTACGATTGATGTTAAGATCACCAAGGAACAACTGATCGGCATGGACATATTACGGTCCATCAATCCGCGATATGCAAAAAAAATAGAATCGGTGAAAATGACAACCTCGACGTTTACGGTCAACCTCGGTATCGATGATGCCCAAATCCTGATGGAACGTGGATTACCGTGCGGGTACGGACTGCTGACGATCGGTAACGATGCCTATGCAACGCTCTTTCCGGCTTTCGAAAACAACAAATTCAAGCTAACAGAGGACTGTTTTTATATTGGATTCTCTTGCCCTCCGCCGTCGGACAGAGAAAAACCGGTGCTTTCCATATTCGCCGCGCCTGTGCCGGTTGATGATTGGATTCGACTCAGGAATACAGACAAGGAAAAATATATTCAGGAAAAAGAAAAAGCGGCCGACCGATTGATCGGCATTGTGGAGCGATACTTCATTCCTGATTTAAAGAGGCACATTGTGGTCAGGGATATTTCCACTCCGGCCACATTTGCCAGATATTCCGGCTCACCCACCGGTTCGATTTACGATATGGCGGCAGTGCCGGACAACTTCGGAGCGAATCGACTACCGGTAAAAACACCGATAAGGGGATTATTGCTACCTAAATTCGCGCATGGTGTTTTCGGCGCGATGAATAGCGGCCTCCAGGCGATCGACATTCTCCTCGACGGCAAAGTGATGCACGGTAATTCCAGGTTCAAGAAAACAGCTGCGAAATAGAAAAGACACACTGAAGGTAATTATTCTATCGGGATATGAAATTCTAAAAGTTTCGCAGGAAGAGTATCGTCGAGATTGGAGACATCTTTTTCAAAGAGTTCGATAAGGTTAAGATTGTATTTTTTATATAATTCTAATTTTTTATTTTTTCTGTTTAGATATTTATCATCATCTAATCCCCAGTACTCGATATAAACTTTGCCAGTCGGGATATAAAAATCGCAGTACAAACCCTCTTCGATTGGAAGTTTTCTCTCATACGCATGTACGATCTTAGAAACATAAAGCCAATTATCAATTATAAGTTCAGATTTAGACCTGACAATGTGCCCATCTTGAGCTCTAATTTCAGGTTTAAATTTGTCCCTAAAATCATCTTGTTGTTGGACATTTGGCGCATCTGCAGCAGGGTCCTGTTTGATGTCGGTGGTATCGCCTTTGGCTTCATTGATACTAGTAATTAATGTCTTATTATTGATTACACTTTCCGGCCAGCGTACGAAAGGTATCCCTGTAGTTTTATACCTAGCTTGTATTCCGCCTAACCTTTTTCCAAAACTTGTTACCAACCATCCCTTAATTGGGTCTTTCTCTAACCAGCCAAGTTCAGACATAAGCGAATTAATTCTATTGGCTGGAATATCGAATTTATCGCTAATGTAAGTAGCGGTAACCAGGTTACCAACTTGTTTCCCTTGGGTATCATCAATCTCGGCGATAATTGATTCTGGCCAAACAATATACCTACCGTACTTTTCGTGATTCCTGTAAAGTCCACCACTGGATTTGCCTGCTGGTGTTAATTCCCAGTTCTCTCCATTTCTATTGATTAGTCCCACTTCAACTAATTGTTGAAACATAGCTTTAGAACTCATTTTAAGCTCTTTAGCTAGAACGGTAGTTGATAATTCTTTACCAGATGAGGTAATTCTATCCATTAAAATTTACTCCCGTCAAAATAGATTGAGAAAACAATAGCACAAAATGATGATTTAGGCAATAATACTATCATACGGTCAACAACCATCGCGAAAATCACAGTTTCTTCACGTTCGAAGCAGAAACAATTAACTATCATTCGAGGTGTATATTCGCAGTACTATTTCATAAAGTGAACGAGTATTTTAACTGGTAAATAGAACAAAGACTGATGCCCTAATTCCGCCAGAGCATCTCCCAATCTTCCGGGGAGACGCCCATAGAATTTAAGACCTGGTTTGGTAGTTGGATTGTAGTACCTGTCTGGTTTTCATATTGTTTAATTTGACGAACCATGATAAAAGCCATGACTTTGAGGTGCTCCATACTGATTCTGACCGTGGCTTTTCGTTCAATTTTAGGCGCAGTCCCAGGAGAGGGTGGAGTCGAATCGGAAAGTGAAAAATTCAAAGTTGCGCCGTAAGGATTCATATTCATCTGAAACTGATCTGAAAACACATCGGGAAATTCGCTCATGTTAGACCTCCAAAAATTACATCGAAAACAATATCCGGCATCAATATGTTAATGGGTAGGAACACACATGTCAATCACAATTCCCACTTCGGTTGCGCCTGTCATTGCTAGGTCACGAAGCAATCTGACATTGCAATGTCATACTGAGTCAGCCTTAAGCGACGAATGTATCTAGTGTAGTGTCTCAATAACAACTCTACAATGGGCGACCTTGTTAATAATTTCATCTGCCCGCTTGGTCCAGATAAAAGGTTTGGGGTTCTCGTTATTG
>Ga0182027_10004483_pt1 | contig 21620 bp, 18 predicted proteins | sample 712E1DmetaG_FD_121300 | JGI IMG/M metagenome (GOLD analysis project Ga0182027, IMG submission 121300) | Permafrost microbial communities from Stordalen Mire, Sweden - 712E1D metaG (Illumina Assembly) | ecosystem: Environmental > Terrestrial > Soil > Wetlands > Permafrost | place: Sweden... | reverse complement strand
CCCAATACCTAACACCTGATAGCAAATACCAGTTTTAGTATTTTGATGCCAATACCCAATCCCGAATAACCAATTCCTGCTTTGGATTTCGGTCTTTGGTTTTAGCTAATTTCCAATGGTGTTTGTTCAGGCGTTTTCCTCGGCGGAGAAGACGGAGGAGGACAGAACCCTTATCGAGAAGATAAAAAAAGAGATGACGCTGTCGGGGACGGGGCAAAATAAAAAATGAAGAATTTACCACTATTATGCAACACTCAACACCGTCTTTCGGCTTCAGTCCGAATACTATTTTTAATTTTCTCCGGTATCGCCCACGTGGGAAAGAAGCGTCATAATGAGGCAGCGCTTTACTGCCGCCCGAAAAACGGCATTGCCGATTTCAGAGTATCTTGTTAAAACTTGCCATGCAAGCAAAGTCGTGCTCGTCGGCTCCCTTCTCGATGAAAGGCGCTTTGATATTCATTCTGATATTGATTTATGTGTTCAAGGGATTCCTTCAGACAGTTGTTTCCGGGCTGTCGGCGAGTCACTTTTGCAGGCAAGCCCGTTCGATGTCGATCTGATATCAATGGAACATGCCGGCGAACGTATGAATAAGCATATCCTCAACGATGATATGATCAAAACGCTATTTTAAACTTGGGTGGAGGTCAAGGGCCTGGGGAGAGGGCACGTGACTAGGATCAAGAAAGCTGTGAGGGGGAGATAAAGATCCAAAGATAACTTGATAAACTAGTCACAGCTTTTCTTTCAATGGAGAATTAATGTATAACACACCTTACCATAAAAACAATCTTGACACATGTTCGTTTCTTGTTACCGGAGGGGCAGGATTTATTGGTTCCAATCTCGTTGAATACCTAATCAAACATGGTGCCAAAAAAGTGCGCGTGTTAGATAATTTGTCAACAGGCTTCAAAGCGAATTTATCGCCCTATAAAAACTCATCAGGATTTGAATTTATTAAGGGAGATATTCGAAGTATTTATGATTGCAAAGAGGCTGCCAAGGGAATTGATTACGTTTTGCATCAAGCGGCCTTAGGTTCCGTACCACGCTCGATCGCAGATCCAATAACCACTAACGAAACCAATATAGGCGGTCATCTTAATATGATGCTCGCTGCGCGAGATGAAGGAGTCAAAAACTTTGTCTATGCTGCGAGTTCATCGACCTATGGTGATTCTAATGAATTACCAAAAATCGAAGACCGCATTGGAAGGCCGCTCTCCCCTTACGCCATCACCAAATATGTTAATGAACTCTATGCTGACGTTTTCACCCGGACCTATAATTTTACTTCCATTGGCTTACGTTACTTTAATGTTTTCGGTCAGCGACAAAATCCCAAGGGAGCATACGCGGCCGTCATTCCAAAGTTCGTAGAGCAACTGATGCGTTACGAATCCCCTGTAATCAACGGTGACGGCGAATATTCCCGTGACTTTACCTACATAGATAATGTGGTGCAGGCTAATTTACTTGCTGCATTTGCCCCAGCTCCTGCTGCCCTCAATCAGGTCTATAATGTTGCTTTTGGGGATAGAACCACGCTTAATCAGCTTGCTCAATCCTTGAAGGAGTTGCTCGCTGAATATGACCCTAAAATTGCCGACGTTCCCATTGTGCACGGACCAAACCGGCAGGGAGATATTCCTCATTCCTTGGCATCCATTGATAAGATCAAGACACTACTCGGATATGATCCCCGTTATTGTTTACACGATGGTCTTCGCGAATCGCTCAAATGGTATTGGATGGGAAAGCAAGATGAATAAACCACTCAAGATACTTTACTCACACATGGGTCACTTTGGGTTTGACGACGAACTGAAAATTTTAGAACATGAATCAAAGGGGGAATATAGCGTTCTTTCCTTGAATCATCGCAAAACTCTCGGTTGGACCAGAGACGTAGCGCCATATGTACTGGACGATTTGTATAGAAATCGAGACGAAAACCTCCATAATTTCTATGTCCATGTAAAAAATCTATGTGAATCGAATGAAATAGATGTGTTCTTTGTTGACCACGAGTGCGTGTATCACCCTGACTTTATTCTTGAGCTTAAGAAACGAGTTTATACTGTCATTTACTCTGGAGATGATCCCGAGAGTTCATATTTTCGAAGCAAACCATACCTCTATGCATTCGATCATGCTTTCTGTTATGGTGTTTATCACAACGAACATCAACTTATGACTGAAAAATTCTTAGAGTGGGGAGCAAAGAGGGCAGACTTAAGACCACATGGTTGTTGGTCGAGCAGTTATGATCATTCTCTTGATGACGGGACTATCGCCAAGAAGGAAAGAGATATCGATATTATTTTCGTGGGTGGTGCGGCGAATAGGAGCAGACAAGACGTCTTACTCAAACTAAAGAAGACTTTTGGGTCTAAATTTCATCTCTATGGAAACTGGGGCGGTGTTAGGGGCTTCTGTGAACGATTCCGAAAAGGGTATGGTTTTATTCCTATCAGTAAATTACCGCACATGGAACTTCTGCGGTTATATGGAAGGTCGAAAATCGGAATAAACATACACCAAAGCTATGGCCCGTGCAATCTTAGATTGTATGATCTTCCAATGAATGGAGTTATGCAGATATGTGACAATTTAAAAGGTTTATCTCGGATTTATCGATTAGGCGAAGAAGTCATTGGCTATGAAAACATAGCAGAAATGCACGACCAGATTCGATATTACTTGGCACATGATAACGAAAGAATCCGGATTGCAATAAATGGGTTTAAAAAGGCAAAAGAAATGTACCTTTTTCATACGACATTTTTCAAGGCGATGGAGCGAATTAAGCAAGGCATGATGGAGAAAGCCAAAACAGTATGATAGGTGGCGAATCAGTTAAGAGAGGAAGTTTCACCACCACCATATTTAATGCAACCGGTAAAATTATTGGTTTTTTATCAATCTTTTTAATATCCCGGTATTTCGGGGCCAACATAAAAACAGATTTGTATTATTTTACAAATTCTTTTATCATCTTAGGTACCACTGTTTTTACATCTTTGATTACCACAGTATTTATTCCACAATTCATATACAAAGACGCAACGAGCGGGAGCGAAGAGTCTTGGCGGTTTGCCGGTGCTCTATTCACCTATGCGTTGATTCTCGGTACTCTTTTGTCCGGTCTGTTTTTCCTGTTTTCAAAATCACTTATAATTACGTTTTCTCGATTCTCACCACCAGACATAGAAGCATCAAGGGCGGTGTTCCTATGTTTTGTGCCGATTCCCATGCTGTTAATTGCAGTGGAATTTCTAAAAGCGATAACTTTGTCTTGTAAACGGTTTACATATCCAGGCACTTTAGTTCTTTTCTCGAATGTCATTATGGTTCTTTCAATCATCTTGTTACATAATACCCTCGGTGTGAAGGCACTCGCGTTGGCTTTGGTATTAGCACAAGTGCTCCAAGCACTGCTTTTGTTTGTTTATGTAAGAAAAATCAATCCTTCATTTTCGCCAAATTTTCATCTCGCAACTAATGAGGGAATGGCTTTTTTAAAGCACGGCTTGCCGGTATTTCTTGCCCAAGTCTTCGGCTCCTTTTCAATGTTTTATTACGATTTTACCGCGACCCAATTTAATGGTGGAACGTTGACGGGAATTGGATTTGGACAAAAAATTGTGGCACTTCCGATCGAAATCATCATAATGCCATTGGCATTAGTCATTGCCCCGTTCCTCTGCGAGCTTGCCTCAACTAAAAACAACAAGAAGCTGCTTGACGAGTTTATCAAATATAACAACATGGTCTGGTATCTGATTGTGCCATTCAGCATCTATTTTATTTTCTTCAGCCATCCAATTGTTGAACTTTTATTTAAACGAGGTCACTTTACTGAGAGTAATGTTGTTGTAGCGGCAAATGCCCTTAAGTACTTCTCTATTGGTCTCTTTAGTTCATCCTTTGTTGCACTGAATACTCGACTAATCTATGCTATTCAGAAGACTACGGCGATTTCCGTTTTGGCATTTGTTGTGGGTACTTTGAGCATTATTTTAACGTATGTCATGGCGAAAGTATCTGGTTATATAGGTATTCCGTTGTCGCGTAGCATTTCGCTTTTACTTTTTAGTTTTTGTCCACAATTGATTTTGACTTCGGTGTATTTCAAGCAATCCATTTATAGGCGGTTGCTTTTTCCGCTGGCGAATATGATAGTCATTTCGGTCAGCGCTGCCTCTTTAAGCATGGTCATAGGCAGTTTTATTGCAAGATTAGACCTCATGCACAATTTACCTGCTTTACTTAAGCTTCCGATAGATATCACTTTTTCAATGATTATGTTTTTCTTTCTTTACTTCTCATTTTCACGTCTTATGAAGATGCGAGAATCTTTTCGTTGCTTCGAACTTTTCAAGACCTTGATACCATATAGAATTTTCAGTTAACCCCACGGATCGGATCGCAATGACCCGAGGGAGCTCGGAAAAATCAGGGACAGTTTGGTTCTTGAACGACTTCATTAATGCGAAGACGCAGACTGGATACAAATTACAGGTGGAGCCTCTATAGTCAATAAATTAAAAGATAGGCTTTGCAGTGAAAAGAAAAGGAAGATATGAATATACCGAATGACCGTCTTTCGAACAGGGACTATTGGGATCGAATTCTGGCAGAAGCGAACCTTCCAAGGCGCAATAGTCAAAGAGATTATAATTATCTGGTCACAATGGACTATGTTAATTCTTTCATTGCCGATAATAAATACAAAACACTTCTTGAAGTCGGGTGCGGTTCCTCTGGTTGGCTCCCATATTTTGCTGCGCGATACAACCTTATCGTGTCCGGCTTAGATTACTCTGAAGTCGGTTGCGGCATATGCGAGAAAAACCTACGTATGCAAGGGATCGTTTTCGGTAAAATATTTTGCAGAGACTTGTTCGATGAAAATTGCACTGATAATGAGAAATATGACGTTGTCTTTACCTATGGTGTCATTGAACATTTTGAAGATCCCGGAAAAGTAATATCTCGGCTTACGCATCTTGTGAATCCAGGAGGCTTGATAATCTCTCATGTACCAAACCTAAACGGACTTATGGGGCTAATGTCTCGTTCTTTTGTTAGAGAAATTCACCTCATGCATCGGGTGGTGACAAGAGAACAGCTATGTAATTGGCATATCGAAAGGGGACTTATTAATCTTAGAACTGACTATGCAGGAATATTCTCTCTTTCAGTAATACCTTGGGTAAGGAGTAAAACCTGGTTCTTTTTAGAAAAATCATTTCAGCGGAAGGTCTGCCTAAAACTTATTACTATAGTTGAGAGTTTTCTGGGAAAGGTTTTTATGAGATTCCTGGGTAAATTCACGTCTAAAACATTTTCACCATATATAATCTCGATCTGTCGAAAGAAATGAAACCAAAGCCATTTACGCGTCTGGGAAGGTATACAGGCAATTCAGAAACTCAAGGGGATGTTCGCGTTTTTGTTCTTTGATAGAAAAGAAGAAATATCTGTTTGGACTCGTGTAATTGATCTGGCATCAAGCCCATAGATTTGCATACTGAACATGAGCATAAAATTTGGGCCTTTAAAAAAACAAATATATTCCGCCAATTCTCATAAGAGAATAACCATTCGGAGAACTAAAGATGAAAAACATGACTTTGTTACATTGGTTATACTTAGTTAATAAAAAACAATATAATTACGTCAAACTTATTAATGAATTATGCTCATCACAATGGCTGAGCGCTGATCTTATCGCGCAGCGGCAACTTATTCAACTAAAACAAATTTTAGAATTTGCGAAAAAACATACAGCATATTACCACAATACACTTAAAAACGTTTCTATAGATCATGATATTACTTGTATTAAAGATGTAAATAAAATACCGAGATTGCCTAAAAAAGATGTTCGAGAAAAATCGGAAGAAATGAAATCGGATCGTAAAGATCTATTTGAAAATCAAACAGGAGGTAGTACTGGCATTCCCCTAAATTTTTATAATAATAAGGATTTCCTATTTACACAAAAAATAGCTGCAAACATTCGAGCATATACGGTTGGTGGATACCGGTTAGGCGATAAAATCGGTGTGATTTGGGGCTTTGATAATGATTTACCGCAATGGGGATTAAAAGGAAAAATAATAAACCATTTGATTGCAAAGCAATACAACTTAAATTCCTTTAAACTTTCTAAAGAATCTATGGCTGCTTATATTCAGAGACTTGCAAAGTCCAATGTTCGCTATATAAAAGGTTATGCTACCTCTCTCTTTGAAATTGCGTCTTTTATTCTTGATGAAGGTTTTAAGTTTAAACATCAGATTAATGCCCTATATTCCGAAGCTGAGAAACTAGATCCACAGAAAAGGGAGATTATTGAAAGGGCTTTTAATGCTAAAGTCTTTAATTTGTATGGCTCCCGCGAATTTGGTACAATTGGTATAGAATGTATTCACCATTCAGGTTTGCATGTCAATTTCGAACAATTGCTTGTTGAAGTTGATAGTAATAATGAAATATTAATTACCTCTTTTTGTAATTTGGGAACTCCAATGATCCGTTATGAAATTGGGGATCTTGCTGAAAAACTTATTACAGAAAAGTGTGCGTGTGGGCGCGCCAGTTATCGGCTCTCTAAAATAATAGGACGTGAAAGCGATAATTTTAAAACAGCGAATGGAAAAATTATTCATGGTGAATATATTACTCATCTTTTTTATAATAAACCTTCTATTAAGCAGTTTCAAGTCATTCAAAAATCCTTCTATAATCTAATAGTCAAAGTGGTCGCTTCGCAACATGATGTAAAGCAAGAAATTGGATCAGTTGTTGAAGGTATAAATAAAGCTTTTGGTAATGATATCACTATAAATGTTGAGTTTGTTGACAGTATCGAAAAGAGTCGTACTGGGAAAATTAAATTTACAATTAGAGATTTTTAAACTAATGGAAAAAAGTAATACGATTTTCGTTCATAGAATTGATGATCCTGGTAGAAAAGCTTGCCAGGACTCAAAAATTGATGCGGCCATTTCAGCAATTTTTCACCAATGCGGATACGATTCAATCAATGCTGACTCGCCTAATTGGAATCCTCTTGGTGATTTTATAAAACCAAATGATAAAGTTTTAATAAAGCCAAACATGGTTTTGGAGAAAAGCCATCAGCCTGGAGAAGATTACTATTCAGTTGTTACACATCCTGATATCATTCGTGCTGTAGTTAAATATGTCTTTCGTGCCCTTGATGGAAAAGGAACGATCACTATTGGTGATGCGCCAATCAATAGCGCAGATTTCAATAGGTTATGCACAAATATGTGTCTTTTGGATCTTCAAAAAGAATATGCTGAAAAAGGTTTTATAATTAATTTGGTTGATTTTCGCCTCTTAATAATTCACAAAGATTCCAATGGTGTTATTACGAATTTGAAAGACGAACATAATCATTCTGATTATGTTGAAATCAAAATGGATTCAAATAGTACACTTAACGGGAATGAAAAATATAAAAGATTTCGCGTTACAGAATACGACCACACCGTTATGAAAGAGAAACATAATCAATCCGTTCATCGCTATTGTTTTCACAAAATTGCTTTGCAATCTACAGTTGTTATCAGTTTACCCAAAATAAAAACGCATCGTAAGGCTGGTTTGACATGTGCAATGAAAAACTGGATTGGTCTCAATGGTAATAAAGATTATTTGCCTCATCACACAAAATTTAGTATCGCAGAGGGCGGGGATGAATACTTGTATCGAAGTCTGCGAAAAAGAACAATTTCACAATGTTGGGAAATTCGGTGGCGTACGAAAGCAAAAAGCATCCAAAAGATTTTACGATTTATCGAGGATGTTTTATTTAAAACACAAAAAGTTAAACCATTTAAAGATCCATATTTAGAGGGATCATGGTATGGAAACCAAACGCTGCCCCGAACGATTTGTGATTTGAACAGAGCAATTTTGTATGCAGACAAGAATGGGAATTTGTGTGCAGAGGCACAGCGCAAACTTCTCTACTTGGTCGATGGGATCATCTGCGGAGAGGGCGAAGGGCCTATGCATGCTACTTCTAAAGAATGTAATATGATTCTTTGGGGTTTAAATTCATTTGCTATCGACTGTGTAGTAGCAAAGATTATGGGTTTTGATGCACAAAAAATATACTTTTTAAAACTTGCCCAAACCATTAAACAATTTCCAATAATTGACTTTGAGCCTGAGGATGTTTTTGTATCAACAAATAACGATATAAAACCTGTTCTACTTACTAATGCAATTAACCTTCCTGTATTCAATTTTGTACCTACAAGTGGTTGGCAAGGACATATTGAACATTGAGGCTGATAATTTATCCTAATCAATTGGGTTGAGTAGTTTTCTTTATTGCTCAGATAATGCATAGCAGAAGCGAATTCCTGCAAGTAAACTGAATTAAATTAGGACGCGTCTTGAGAGTTCTTTGAGAAAATAACATTTCTACGGATCAATATGGTTTATTTGACAATTTCTATAGATGTCGAGCCGGACTGTACTCCTACCTGGAAATATTCAAATCCATTAACTTTCTCTGGTGTATTAATCGGCATTAAAGAGCGATTACAGCCCCTATTTAATGAATACGACATTACACCAGCCTATTTGCTGAATAACGTTGTAATGGAAAATGAGGAATCAGTAGATGTATTTAAAAAACTCAACGATAGCTGTGAATTAGGGACCCATTTGCATGCCGAGTTTATTGAACCGGCAAAGGAGTTCTCTGATTATGCGGGCAAGCAAGGAGTGAGAAACCAGTGTTATCTCGATAAAGAAATAGAGTTCGGCAAGATGGAAAGTCTGACAAAACTTTTCGAAAAGTGCTTTGGTTACCATCCTCGTTCATTCCGTGCAGGCAGATTTAGCGCAGGCGCAAACACCATAAATTGTCTTGAACGTTTGGGATATATAGTTGATACAAGCGTGACGCCACACGTAAAGTGGAAAGACAAGAGCAGGGAGAAACCGGTCAATTACAGAGGAGCGCCTGAGCAGCCTTTTTTTTGTAACGAAAAGAGATGGTTGCGCCCTAAACAGGATGGGAAGATTCTTGAAATACCGGTTTCCATTATTTCTAAAAACAATTTTCCACGGTCCGGACGTCCGGTATGGCTTCGGCCGGTTTACTCGGATCTTAAACAACTCATAGGGGTTTGCGACTTTCTAAGAGCAAAATATCTAAAGAAGAATGGACTCTGTGTGCTTAACATGATGTTTCACAATGTTGAAGTTGTTCCTAACAAAAGTCCGTATTCTCAGACTGAGGAAGTCTGTCAGGAATATCTGCAAATGTTGTCTAATTTTTTTTCCTACTGTAAATCGGAAGGCTTCGTCAGTAAGACACTCTCGGAAATAGCGCAAGTATACAGGGTGTGATGGTGCGACTGGATAGCAAACCATTGATACCGGTCCTTTATTTGATCCCACAATTGCAATCAGGAGGCACGGAAAAACATCTATGCCAAATTTGCAAATATATTGACAAAAGTATATATCGACCCATCGTTGTGGTCTGCAATTCAAAAAAGGACGCGGACTCGCCTTTTGAGAGCAGGATGGGCGATGAACATGTGCAGATTCATCATATTCTTCTTACCTGGAAGTGGGCGTTCAATATTTTCCGCATCTTGTTCTTGATAGAAAAAGAGAAAGTGGAAATCATTCACTCTTTCCTGTATGGAGATCACTATCTGGATGCCGTTGTTTTCCGGTGCTCGCGGGCACGGGTATATATAACGGTGCGAAGGAATCTTCAGCATTGGCGAAAAAAACCTTGGCTGACGCTAGGAGAAAAATTCCGCAACAGACTTACGACTCTTGTGATCGCAAATTCAGCAGAGGCCCGACTAAAAGCGATTGATATGGAGCATATAGACAATGACCGTATTATTGTCATACCCAACGGAATCGAGGATGTTGATCAAAGCATTGATGAGAAACAAAGTGGGCTATTTAAAGAACGAATAGGCTATATGCCTGGCGACTTCGTCATTGCCAGCATAGCCAACCTCAAGCCTGTAAAGCGGCAAGAGGACGTGCTTAGATCTCTCAATTTGCTCCGGGGCCACCACCCTATCATCAAGTTCGTCATGATCGGCAGGAACGATGAGGGTTATGAACATAAGTTACGGGAGCTCGTTCGGCAATATCGACTCGAAGCACAGGTGTTTTTCCTGGGATTCACCACACATGTCGGTGAGCTGCTTTCCTTTGCGAGTGTTTCGATTATTTCCTCCGAAGCGGAGGGTTTTCCTAATGCTATTCTTGAATCCTTTCTTTATGGCGTGCCGGTAATTGCCACCGAAGTTGGCGGAAACAAGGAAGTTGTACGACATGGGAATAATGGCTATCTTTACAAAGTCGGCGACATCCAGGAACTTGCAAATATTATTTCGAAAACTGCGGCTGATCCGGAATCACTTAAAGAAATGGGCATGCGCTGCCGGAGGGATGCGGCAGAGAAATATTCGATCCGATCCATGATACAGAACTATGAGCAAGTTTACGATCGGCTTCTTGAGAACGAACATCATATTGTGGAAAGGATTTGAATGAGCGCCAGTATCGTTTTTAAGCCCAGCAACGAACCCGAAGTATCTGTCATTATACCTTCACTTGACGGAGATCGCGGCGGAAACGTGAATGCGATGATTGAGGCACTGACGAAGCAAAGCTTTCGAAATCTGGAGATTATCTTGAGTGTAAACGAGTATCCGAACGGGCATGCGCGCAATGTCGGCGTGGCTGCAACAACACCGACAAGTCGATATCTTCTTTTTTTCGATGATGATGTCAGCTTTGGTGATGAAAATGTTGTTGCTAATATGAAAAAAGCACTTGAAGAGAATCCTGGTTTCGGACTGGTTGGCGCATTAATCAAGCGGCCGCTGAATCAAAAAGGGTTTTTCTACACTTGGATTGAATATGAGGGAGGAAGACTGGTTGCAAAAGACGTATCCTCATATACGGAATCTACTATGGTTTGCCATGCAGGGTTGGGTGCCAGAAGGGCCGTGTGGGAGGATTTTGGCGGAGAGAGTTCCACAATACCGACGGGAACTGATACCGATCTGAGACTTCGAATGAGGATGAAAGGATATAAAGTTATATTAGTGCCCAATGCCGTTGTTTATCATCCTTTTCCACGATCTGTCTTTGACATGTGGAGGCGGTCCTGGATTCATGGCTTTAAGCACTACCAATTCCGCAAAGTCCACCCGAACGCCCTTGATGAAGCTCCTCGCTATATAGGTTCTTACGGCGATTTGCTCGTTTTATTCCTGCGATGGACTATACTGTTCTTACTGCATATTCTTTTCGACAGAGGACGGGGATTTAGGTTTACACCGATCATGGCTATAGATTCTTATATCTTTAAAATGGGATATATAATTGGATGGATTAGAGCAAAACGGCAACCGGTTTTAATGCGTTGAATTATGAAAAAACCATTCGAGGAATCGGAGGTTTTCCATGTTGTCATCTCAAAAACAGTGGCGGTTCGATAGCATGAAAAGGACGATCTTCTTTATTATTGCATTTTCCAATATCTGTTTCTGTCAATCCACGTGGGTGCCAATCCCGCTTTCCAAGATTTCCGTTCTTAATTCAGTTGCATATGGCGACAGCCAGTTCGTTGCCGTGGGTAATGGAGGAACCATCATAACGTCCGGGGAGGGCGAAATGTGGACCGAACGGAGTTCGGGAAATGCCGACTCGCTGAATTTTATTACGTATCTCAACAACCAATTCTTTGTTGTAGGTCAAAAAGGCGATATTCTAACCTCCATTGATGGCACCACTTGGTCAAACAAAATTTCCGGTACTACAAATTCTCTTAATTCCCTGACCTATGGAAAAAATCAATTCGTGGCCGTAGGCGCAGGAGGTACAATTCTAACTTCTCCTGACGGCACAACATGGACCGGAAAATTTTCCGGAACAAATTATAAGCTTTCTTCCGTGAACTATGGCGACAGCCAGTTTGTGGCTGTGGGTGAGAGAGGCATTATCTTGACTTCAACCGATGGCACAACATGGACAGGAAGATCTTCGGGCTCGGCTACCGGACTTAATTCAGTTATATTTGTCAACACCCAGTTTGTTGCAACAGGTGCTGGAGATACAGTCTTGACCTCCACGGATGGCACGATCTGGACAGGAAAACCTTCAAGTGCAACTAACGGGCTCGATTTTGTTGCCTACGGCATTGATAGATTGGTTGCCGTGGGTGTAGGAGGAGTTGTTCAAACCTCGGCAGATGGTGCAATTTGGTCAACCAAGAATTCCGGTACTACTGAAGAGCTCCGTTCCGTAGCCAGTGGTAACGGTTTGCTTGTAGCCGTAGGCAGTAATGCTACTATAGTGGCCTCCTCTGATGATTCGATATGGATAACAAAGCATTCAGCTTTGACAAAATCGCTTCGCTCTGTGACGTGTGGAAATAACCAATTTGTGTCCGTAGGTGACAGCGGTATTATTCTAACCTCTGTCGATGGCCTAACCTGGGCAGGAAGAAATTCCGGCACATCAATTAATCTTAGTTCCGTGGCCTTTGGCGATAGCCTTTTCGTCATCGTGGGAGATTCAGGTACAATCTTGACTTCCCCCAACGGAACAACGTGGACAACAAGAAATTCAGGCACAAACAGTGACCTTAAATCTGTAACCTTCCTCGATGACCAGTTTGCGGCTATTCAATCTGGAATCCTCGTCAATGGTCAACTCGAACTCGGGGGAGGAGATTCGGTTTTAACCTCGCGGGATGGTAAAATATGGACGAAAAGGTACACTGGTACAACAAATCCCCTTCAAGCTATGGCCTATGGCAATGGTCAATTCGTGGCTGTGGGTGGAAATGAGACAATTGAAGTTTCGCCTGACTGTACGACATGGACAGTAATTCAATCCGTGCATCCTTATTCTACCACCGCCTATGAATCTGCGTCCTATGGAGGTGGCCTGTTTGTAATCGCAGGTAATTCTGGCGCGATTTTGTCCTCCACCAATGGCAGAACGTGGGCCCCCGGATCTGGTGCCCCCAATATGTGGTTTGAATCTGTGACCTATGGCAATAGCCAATTTGTGATTGTGGGTAGTTTCTGTACGATCATTACCTCCATCGATGGTAAGGCATGGAATATTGCAATGTCTGGAAAAAGTTCTTTCAATGACCTTTATTCCGTGACCTATGGCAATGGGCAATTTGTAACGGTAGGACTTAATGGCACTATTCTAACTTCAAGAGCAGATAGCTCCGTAACTAAAGTCAAAAGCGAGATTAGAAAGATAAATTTTAATTCAGTTAGAATTGCTGTTGCAAATAAACGCATTTTCGTAAGAGTGCCATCTGATTCCAAGTACAGACAATTAAAGGTAGGCATATATGATATTGCCGGAAAACAAATTTACAAAGCCACAAGCGTGGCAGCAAACGGGGTTCTTTATATTCAAGCTACTAAAGGATTCTCAATGGGTAAATACTTTTTGACAATAACGGATGATAACAACAGAATCGTGTCATCGTCATTTGTTTTGACAAGATGAAATGAGCCCGCTCGACTATTATATACTGCCGCCCAAAATGAAAAACAGAAGAAAAGGAAGAATAACCATTTATACGATGTTTTTGGTGACAAATTGAAAATCGGCGTTGACGCTCGCGTGTTCAGCGGCTCGTGGACGGGTATCTCGAATTATGCGTACCACATTCTGAAAGAGCTGTGTGTATTACGGAGCGATATCGAAATTTATCTCTATTCAAATACTCCCATTCCTCAAATTTCATTACCAGTAAAATGTCATTATAGAATGGGTTCCGGATTGCTCGCTAAAAACGGGTTGTTATGGTTGTTTACTCAAGGAAGATGGAAGGCAAACAAGGATGGACTTGACTTTTTTTGGGGTGTAAATTTCATCCTGCCAAAAGTACACGCAAATATTCGAATTCTCACGATTCACGACCTTGTATTTAAACTGCATCCATCAACAATGAAACGGTTGCATCGAATTTCGCTTGTAACGACGATAAAGCGATCGATTGCAAATGCACATGTCGTGGTCTCCATCTCAAACGTAACATCGGCCGACCTTGTAAAGTATTATGGTGTGTCAAGTACACTGATCAAGCCTTCTGTGGATGGGGAGCAGTTTCGCCATCTAAAAGTCGAGCAAATGGATGCATTCAGAAAAAGAATGAATCTTGATTTCGAATATTTTCTCATTGTAGGGACAATTGAACCACGAAAGAACCTTCCTTGGTTTATTGAACAATTTATGCGATATTATACAGGAACTACGCGACTTGTCATTGTCGGGAAATCAGGATGGCGTAACGACAAGAGCCAAAAAGTCATAAATGAACACCAAAAGACCGGCAGGATTAACTACTTTTCATATATTGGTTCTGATGCTTTGCCCGTTTTCTACAATTGTGCAAAAGGATTCATTGCACCATCTCTCTATGAGGGTTTTGGAATGACGATTCTCGAAGCGCTTGCGTGTGGTTGTCCGGTTTTTGCTTCGAATATCCCGGCCCACCGCGAAGCCGGCGGAGACGCGTGTACCTACTTTGACCTTAGAAATGATTCTGTTGCGGAAATGTTACGCAATATTGACACTGTTAGTGGAGCTAAAAACCGAAAAGGGTATTACGAAACCTGGACCTGGTTTGCTGCGGCAGAAAAATTTTTAAACTTGTTGGAGACGACATTTTTGGAAAATTCTAAAAACAATAAAATAAGAGATCCTCTTTTCAAGGGAGCTCTAAATCAGTGATTTAAGGACGCTGATCATTTCTATAATTAACATTAGGGTTTTTCTTATATGAAAATACAAGGCAAATTGATATTTGTTATATCTTTCATTGCGCTAATTTTTCCCATTAATGCCTGTGCCTATATTGATCTTGGTACAGGGAGTTATTTTTTGCAAATATTACTCGGGTTTGTATTCGGACTGATCTTTTCAATAAAATTGTTCTGGAATAAAATTGCGCTTTTTCTGAATTCTAAATTTAAGAAAAAAAGCAATGATAATAAATGATGTTGAAATAGATCCGGGTTCTTTTAGAGACCCCAGCGGATTTGTTTTCAAGAGAAATGGAATTTTATTCAGACAAATAAACAATTTTTATAAAGAGAACTATGATTTCTTAATAGCATCGAATCTCTATTCTTCGCTTGTCGATAAAGAGCTTCTTGTCCCGCATGAAGAAGTCGACGCAATTGCCGCGATTGAATCCCTGGCTTATAAAATCATCAAACCTAAAAATATACCGTTTATTTCCTATCCCTATGAATGGTGCTTCAATCAGTTGAAACAGTCTGCATTGACTACGCTCAAAATACAGGAAATTGCCCTACAGCACGGAATGATTCTAAAAGACAGCAGCGCATACAACATACAGTTTTATAATGGTAAGCCTGTTTTTATTGATACGCTTTCATTTGAAATTTATGAAGAGGGGAAGCCGTGGAAGGGATATAGGCAGTTTTGCCAGCATTTCTTATCGCCGTTGGCCTTAATGAGTTTTAAAGACGCCCAATTGAATCAATTGTTAAAAATATTTCTTGATGGAATACCTTTGAATTTGACAAGTAAGCTCCTTCCTTGGCGCACTTATTTTCGTCCTTCCATGTTTGCACATATTCACCTTCATGCCAGAAGCCAAAAGCATTTTGCTGATAATAGCATGAGCTATAAACATTTAAAAATATCAAAACATTCTCTCCTTGCAATAAATGACAGTCTGCAATCCTCAATATCAAAATTGAATTTTAAGATAGCAAAATCAACGTGGTCTCTTTACTATATGGATAACAATTATACATCTGAAGCTTTTGCCGACAAAAAAGAGATATTTTCCAATTATCTTGAAATAATCAATCCTAAATCACTTTTCGATTTTGGTTCCAATACCGGTGTTTTCAGCAGAATCGCTAGCGGCAAAGGGATCAACACAGTCTCATTTGATTATGATCAAACATGTGTTGAAATTAACTATTTAGAAACCAAATCCAACCATGATACAAATAACCTTCCCCTAATCGTTGATGTTTCAAACCCAAGTCCCGGAATAGGATGGTCAAACACAGAAAGAATGAGTCTTCTTGATAGGGGACCAGCAGATGTTGTAGCCGCATTGGCATTGCTTCATCACTTGCATATTTCAAATAATATTCCTATGGCAAAAGTAGCGCAATATTTTAGCAAATTGTGTACATACTTGATTATAGAATTTATTCCTCTATCGGATTCTCAAACAAAACGATTATTATCCTGCAGAGACAGCAATTTCCAAAACCACTCTGAATCTGCTTTTGAGACAGAGTCTTCCGCATATTTTAGCATTTTAAAAAAGCAGAAAATCAAAGATTCTGAAAGAACAATGTATCTAATGCAAAAGAACCAGAAAACAAAATGAAAACGATCAAAGAAAACATTCATATCATACTTGTTCCTCTTTTTCCTTTGTTCTATTTGCTGGCCCAAAATGGAAACAGGACCGATTATCTAAACATATCCGTTTTTCTGATCGGTATATTGATTGTAATAGGTTCTTTCTTTTTGTTTTTTCTATGTTGGTTATTGCTGAAAGACAAGAAAGCAGCAGCTCTTTGTTCAACAGTTTCTATTTTCTGGATTCTATCATATGGTCAAATATCATTACTTTTTCATCGATTTACAATAAATAATATCCAAATTGGAAGAGACCGGTTTGTCTATCCCTTTTGTATGGTGTTGATATTATCATTTATAATTATAATCAATCGAATTAAAAACAAACCTCGAATTATAAATGCGATAACTTCTTGTTTCAATTTTACCGGTATGTTCCTTATAATGATCTCCATTATCCTTTTTTGTTTTAAGCAGATCAATTTTAATGCTACAAAAACTACAATACAATCAACTCTTGACGCTGACACCAGGGGGAATGAGAAACAAACCAGAAACAATAATGGTGATGCGTTTCCCGATATATACTACATAATTCTAGATAGTTATCCTTCAAATAGAGTTCTTAAAAATTATTTCCAATATGATAATTACAAATTTCTAAGGGAATTGGAATCAAGGGGCTTCTATATTCCAGAAAAAAGTACGTCCAATTATACATTTACCTTGCCATCCTTGGCTTCGTCCTTGAATATGAGTTATCTTGATACCATTTTGGTCAATGTAAAGAATCGAAACGAATGTGTTTCAATACTAAATAAATGCATAACCAAAAACAGAGTAATGCAAATACTTAAGGATAAAGGATATGAGATTGTAACAATAGGCTCGTGGTGGCAATTGACATCTAATAAGTCGAATAAGTTCGAGCTTGGGCTCAATGAATTTGTAATGGAGTTTTTAAGAACGACAATACTCAAAGATTTAACTAATAAGTATTTCATTATTCCTGAAGTTCGTCATTCAATTCTTAATGCAATTAAAAAGTTACAAGAAATACCCGGAACCATTAGGACACCTAAGTTTGTTTTTGCCCATATATTATGTCCGCACCCGCCGGTTGTTTTTCAGGCAAACGGGGCGATCCCTAAAATCACAAGAATTATTTCGGACCATTTTGAACACACAAAATTATTTTGCGATCAGATTCAGTATCTTAACACTATCGTTTTGCAATCAGTTGATACAATTATTGCAAAATCAAATAAAAACGCAATTATAATTTTGCAAGGCGACCATGGATGTGCATACGTAAAATCGCCGATAATGGATTCTGATGCATTTCCAGATACTGCATTCATAATTGCTCAACAAAGTATCCTTAATGCTTATTTTATGCCAAAAAACATTAAGAACCAATTTTATGAAAGCATTACGCCTGTCAACACCTTTAGAATTATTTTAAATAAATTATTTAATTTAAATGAAAAACCGTTACAGGACAAAAATTATTACTCGAACCATTTGGCGCCACAAAAGCTAACAGAAACGACGCAGATGCTTAGAGGAAAATAATCTGTAGATCCATATGAAAATATCCTTCAAATTATTATTTGGAATGACAATATTCTTATCAATAATTGATTACTATATTGCTGGAATTCCGTTAAAAGTATATTACTTTCCTCCGCTATTGCTTATTCTTTTTGTTGTTCTAAGAGGTCATGCTTTTCATTTTTCAGCTAATAAATTGGTTATTGTTTTGCTCGCCATATATTTGGCAATAATAATTAACTCTTATGTTGAGAGTGAGCTCAATGGATTATATGGAATAAAATCTCCACTCATTTTTTTTATTGGTATTGTCACAAACATTGCGTTCTTTTTAATTTTTTATACGCTTTTTGACATTAGATATTATCCATTCATGATAAGAATACTTGTTGTAAGCATAATCCTTAATGCAAGTTGTGCCTTTATGATGGGAATTATTGGAAATATCTTTCATATTAGACTTGGTAATATGTTTTCAGTGGTAAACAGTTCTTATTTGCGCCCTGCTGGTTTTTATGCAGAACCGGACATTTTCGGTTTTTATGTTTCATCGATTGCTTTATTGATATTTCCTCTTCTTGTCACAAAGAATAAATTTGCAAAGACACAATGGATGACAATTTGTTTTTTTGCATATACAGCACTAAATGTTCTTTCAATTACTCGTACAACTATACTTTCACAAATAATTTGTACATTGTATTTCTTAATCGTTAAAAGAAAATGGAAAAAAATATTCATTGTTCTTTCATTAATTATGATAGTATTCTTGTTGATTTCAATGATTGCACAAAACAATGTTCTTTTGGGCCGATTTTCGAAGAAATTTGATACAGCAGATTCAGGAGCATTTAACAGTAGAATGTATAATTTTTATATGACAATTGACTATATCAAAGGAAATTTATTATTTGGCTCCGGCCCAGGATACCTTGATGATATATCTCGAGAAGAAGAAAATATGCACAAATATGCATCTGGAGGAGTTATAAACAATAACCGAAATGGGTCCTTTTTTGTTTTGGGAGAATTATTTAATACTGGAATTATTGGGACATGTATAATGATTATTCTTATTATTTTAACGTGGAGAACATTATCAAGAAAAGTTTATAATTCCTATTATCAGAACATTCTGTTTGGAATACAAATGCTTTTTCTTAATGCAATAATTGTAAGCATGAGTAACACTGTCATTAAAATGCCGTTTGTTTGGATCTTTGCCGCAATAGGGTGCAAGATTGTCAAACAGGTTACATACACCAATAGCGCAAAAGAAAGCATGGCAGGATTGCTTCCGTTAGAATTATCCAATAAAGCAATGATAGCTAATCGTTTATAATATTAACCGTCAAATGCAAAACATATTTATCGATCTCACCGGCTTGGCTAGAAAAATCACCGGGATTGAAAATTACACGTTAAATCTTTTTAGGAACGTTGTCATAATCGACAAATCGAATCAATATCATCTATTGTTTAGAAAGGAAATTCATTCGGCCTTTACCTGCATCGACAAGGCAAACCTGCATTTCTATCTTTCTCCCTACAAATCGCAATTTTTGACCGAGCAGCTCTATATTCCGTTCTTTCTGTTAGGGAAGAAATTCAATAAGCAGGTATTTCCCTGTTTTCCCCCCGGAATATTTGCACCCGTGAGGAATCTCCAAATTATCTGCTATGATGCATCGATGTGGCTGTTTTCCGAAACGATTTCGCTTAAAAACAAGCTTTACTTCCGGCCCCTTACCGAACGAGCAATAAAGAAAGCGCAAACAATTTTTACCATATCAGAATCATCAAAGCAAGGCATATCAAGAGTTTTTCCTTTTGCGGCAAGCAAAATCGTCAATATAAAAGCAGCTTTACCTGAAGGATTTGCGCCTGTTCCAAAAAAAGAGGCTCTGAGCGAATGTCGCGCTCTTGGGGTCAAAACTCCATTCCTTCTATCGGTCGGCTCGTTGGAGCCAAGAAAAAATCTTCTTTTTACCATACGCGTACTGGAGCCGCTTCTCAGGGAAAAAAACATGCAACTGGTGCTTGTAGGCCGGAATGCATGGGGAACCGACGAGATAAGTAATGAAATCGCAAAGCGTTCACTTGAAAATCACATCGTACGTACCGGGTTTATTTCATCACAACAATTGCAGTGTCTCTATTCTACAGCAGAAATGTTTATTTTCCCATCGCTTTACGAAGGATTCGGTTTTCCAATAGTAGAAGCCTTTTCCTGTGGATGCCCCGTCATCTCATCGAATACTTCCTCCATTCCAGAGGTTGCTGGTGATGCGGCGCTACTTATCGATCCGCATGACGAAAATCAACTGAAACAAGCTGTCGTATCGCTTCTTGAGAACCCGGCGCGAAGAAATGAACTTTGTTTAAAGGGCACCAGGCAAGTAACGAACTTCAATTGGGTTGATTGTGCCAGCAAATTTCTTGAACATCTTAATCGCGCATAAGGAGAAAAGAGATGATGGAGTTGCGGTCTAGAAAGATTATTGACGTTAGGGTCGACGATGTTACAACTGAAGAAACGATTCGATGGATCGAGTATTTTCTCGAAAAAGAAAGTAACCTTCCGGGTATTATCATGACCCTGAATCCAGATAGATTCCTGATGGCCAGGCGTGACCAGACGTACAAGAGAATTGTAAATTCTGCAAAACTTGTGACAAACGATGGGATTGGAATATCGCTAGCTGCAAAAATTCTCGGTGTACCATTAAGGACGCGGGTGACTGGCGCGGATCTCGTTTTTCGATTTGCCGAGTTGTCTGCAAAGAAGTCTTACGGTATCTATATTTTAGGAGCTCGTCCAGGTATCGCAATGGAAGCCGTTCAAAACCTATCCGCTTTGTACCCAGGATCCAAATTTGTGGGGGCCCATCATGGGTACTTTCAAGACGGGTCGGTAGAGGAAAAAGTCATTCTTGAAGAAATAGTCCAGTTAAGACCTCATATTCTTATTTTGGCAGTCGGCGCACCTCGTGAAGAGCTGTGGTTTGACAAGCACCTAAAAAAATTAAAAATACCTTTAGGGATAGGCGTTGGAGCGGGTATAGATTTTGCAGCGGGGAGAATCAAAAGGGCGCCACGCCTTGTTCGAATGTTTGGCTTAGAATGGATTATACGGTTTGTAAAGGAGCCAAGACGTCTTTGGCGAAGATATCTAATAGGAAACCTTATATTCATGCTCATTATAATTAGACATCGTTTGTTTTTCAGCAATCAGAAGGGAGAATTATGAAAATAGGCATAACCGGAGGAGCGGGTTTTATCGGTTGCAACCTTGCCAAGCGCTGGCTTGACGATGGCAATGAGGTAATTATCTTTGATAATCTTTCGAGAAAAGGAACGAAAGCGAATCTTGAGTGGTTGCAGAAATTATACCCTGATAAAACGAAATTTGTCAAGGGGGATATCCGCACGGATTCAATCAAACTTCTTGAAATGGCAGAGGATGTTGATGCGGTGTTTCATTTGGCAGCGCAAGTGGCCGTAACAACCAGTGTTATCGATCCCCGCGAAGACTTCATGATAAACGCATTGGGAACATTCAATGTTCTCGAAGCGATTAGGAATTCCAAAAAAAGACCAACCATATTGTACACATCTACAAATAAGGT
>Ga0182027_10004482_pt1 | contig 21624 bp, 26 predicted proteins | sample 712E1DmetaG_FD_121300 | JGI IMG/M metagenome (GOLD analysis project Ga0182027, IMG submission 121300) | Permafrost microbial communities from Stordalen Mire, Sweden - 712E1D metaG (Illumina Assembly) | ecosystem: Environmental > Terrestrial > Soil > Wetlands > Permafrost | place: Sweden... | reverse complement strand
TGCCCTCCGGTGACGAACTTGACCAAGCCGAGGCCCAGTTCGATGGCCAGGGGCTCAACCCTCAACAGGGTCTCGACATTGTCCTTGACGACGGCGGGCTTGGCGGCGATCTCGGCTTTCTGGACGGTAATCGCCTTCTGGCGCAGGCGCCAACCGGCGGCGCCGATGCCCGTTCCCATGAGCAGGAAGGGGATCGTGGGCAGGCCGGGGAAGGCCGAGAGTACGACCAGGACGCCGCTGGCCAGAAACAGAGGCTGCGGGCTGCCGAAGAGCTGCTTGCTGAAATCCGATCCGAGGCGCTCGTCGGAGCTGGCGCGGGTAACGATGAGGCCGCCGGAAATCGAGATCATGAGGGCCGGGATGACGGTCACCAGGCCGTCGCCGATGGTCAACGTGGTGTAGGTTTCGATGGCGTGCCGCAGGTCCATGCCGTGTTGCAGGACGCCGATCAGGAAGCCGGCGACGATATTGATGCCGACCATGAGAATGGCGGCCACGGCGTCGCGCTGGGTAAAGCGGGAGGCGCCGTCCATGGCTCCATAGAACTCGGCTTCCTTGGCCAGTTCCTTGCGGCGCTTACGGGCTTCGTTCTCATCGATCAGGCCGGTGCTCAAGTCCGAATCGATGGACATCTGCTTGCCGGGAAGGGCGTCCAGGGTGAAACGGGCGGTGACTTCGGAGATGCGCACGGCGCCGTGGTTGATGACGACGTACTGGATGGCGATCAGGACCAGGAAGATTACCGCGCCGATGATGTAATTGCCGCCCACCACGAAATTGCCGAACGACTGAATGACGTCGCCGGCGGCGCTGGTGCCGGTGTTCCCGTTCATCAGAATGAGGCGGGTGGCGGAGATGTTGAGGGCCAGGCGGAAGAGCGTCAGGAGAAGCAGCGTAGTCGGAAAGACGCTGAATTCAACAGGCTTGCGAATGTACATGGCGACCATCATGACCACCACCGACATCATGATGTCGGTGACGATGAGGCCATCCAGGATGAAGCCAGGCAGGGGGGTGATGAGGGCGATGACGATGCCGAGGACGGCGATCGGGACTCCCAATTCGCTCCAATTGGAAACGACGGCCGCAGGAAGCTGCTTCCATGGGGCGGGGGCGGCGATGGCTCTTGCTTGGGCCAAGTTAGTTTGCTCCTCGGTGGGTCAACGCAGTCCTCATGCAGGCCGCCTGCCATTCATGAGTTTGAAAATGTAAGCGAGGACTTCGGCCACGGCGCGGTAGAGATGGGCCGGGATCTCCTGTCCGACGTCCACGGTTTTGTAGAGGGCCTGGGCGAGCGGCGGATTCTCGATCAGGGGAACCTGATTGTCGATGGCTTTCTGGCGAATGCGCAGCGCCAGGTAGTTCTTTCCCTTGGCCACCACGCGGGGGGCGCCCGAGGAGTCCATGTCGTACTTCAGGGCTACCGCGAAATGGGTGGGGTTGACGATCACGGCGGTGGCATGGGGAACCTCATGCATCATGCGGCGGCGAGCCATGTCGCGGCGCAGTCTGCGGATGCGCTGCTTCATGATCGGGCTGCCTTCCACCTCTTTGAATTCGTCGCGGATCTCCTGTTTGCTCATCTTGAGTTCCTGCTGGTAGCGGCGCTTTTGGCGAAGCAGGTCGACCGACCCGAAAACCACGAAAACAAAGGCGGCTTTCCACAGCAGCGCCTGAATGGAGCCGGCCACGTAACTGGCGCCGGCGGTAACGCTGCGCAGGGGAAGGGTGAGGTAATTCTGGAAATCGTCCTTCACCAGAAAGTAGACGGCCATGCCGAAGACCGGGATCATAACGACGGCCTGGAGCAGCGCCGGCAGGTTCTGTTTGGGCAATTCGCGCAGCTTGGAAAGCGGATTGAGGCGTTGGATATCGGGGGTTAGCTTCTTGAGGCTGACGCCCAGCCGGGTGACGCACAACTGGCAGGCGATGGTGATGACGATGAGGACGGCGCCCAGGCTGGCGATGGGGATCAGGGTGTGCTTGAGCAGGTCGAGGCTGAGGGAGATGACTTCCTCCCCGCTGAAACGGGCGTCGAGACCGTGCTCGAAGAGGGCTGCGATGCTGGCGCGGATATCCTGGAGCCAATCCGGTCCCCAGGCGTGGAGGAGGCTGACGAAAGCCAGGAATTGGAGGGCGCCGACGAAGATCTTAGCGGTAGGAAAGTTGCCCTCTTCGCGGGCCTTTTTCATGCGCCGCAAAGTTGGCTGTTCGGTTTTTTGATCTTTCTCCGCCATGGGTTAGCGAGCGACGAGGCCTTGAATCACGGTAAAGCTGGCGCTCATGCCGGCGCGGAAAAGGGTGGGCAGGAGGAGCGCCAGAAAGCCGAGCAACCCCAGTCCGGTCATCATCTTAACGGGGAAGGCGATGGTCAGGAGCTGCAATTGGGCGTTGACCCGGCCGAGCAGGGCCAACGAGATATCGACCATGACCAGGATGGCGATCATGGGCATAGCCAGGCGCAATCCGGTGCTGAACATAGTGGCGCCGAGCAGGAGCACCTGGGACGCCGCCCCGCGGGAAAGCACGAACGCGCCGGCGGGCCAGACTTCCAGGCTGTGTGCGAAGATGCGCACGACTTCGCGGTCGAGCCCGGTGGCGAAGAACAGAAGTCCGGCGGCAATCTGGGAGAAAATGACCAGCACGGTGGAATCGGCCTGGGTATTCGGATCGATGGTGGTGGCAAAGCCGTATCCGGCCTGTAAGCCCATCACCTGCGCTCCCACGGCCAGAGACTCGCTGACGAACGCCACGGTCAGCCCGATTCCGATGCCCAATCCGGCTTCGGCCAAGATCCACATCACGAAGAGGCCGGCGGAAGGCGTGGCCGCGATGCTCGGCCACTCGGGAAAGAGCGCGACAGTGATCCCCAGCGACATCACGACGCGGGCGGGGCTGAGGACGCTGGTAATCCCGGGGATAGGCACGAAGACGAAGACGCCGCCGACGCGGATGAGCGTCAGGAAGAACCCCAAAAGCGTTGAAACGGAAAGGACCACTTCACCGCGCATAGCGGCTAAGGTCTCCCAGAATGAGGACCGTGTAGGCGGTGATCTTGTGCAGCATCCAGGGCAGCGCCAGGATGAAGGCGCAGAGGAACGCCAGGAGCCGCGGGATGGCGTTAAAGGCCGAATCCTGAATGGAGGTGAGGATTTGGACGAGGCTCATGACGATGCCGGCGGCGAAGCCCACGGCCAGCAGCGGGGCGCTGAGCAGGAAGGCGGTCATAAGCGCCTCGCGGAGAATCTGAATGACGAATTCCGGAGTCATGCGTAGAAGCCTTTCATGAGCGAACCGATGACCAGGTTCCAGCCGTCCGCCAGAACGAACAGAAGGATCTTGAAGGGAGCGGAGATCATGACTGGAGGCAGTTGGACCATGCCTATGGAAAGGGTGACGGACGCTACCACCATGTCGATGATAAGAAAGGGCAAAAAGAGCACAGCCCCAATCTGGAAGCCGGCTTTCAGCTCGGAGAGAATGTAGGCCGGGATGAGGACCTTGAGGTCCAGGTCGGCGGGGCTATGGGGCGCGGGGGCGTGCGAGATTTCGACGAAGAGCTTGACGTCTTTTTCGCGGGCGAAGCGGGCCAGGAAGGCTTTGAGCGGCTTAGCGCCGGCGTCGAAGGCCTGGTCGGGGGTGATCTGGTTGTTTTGCATCGGCTCCCAAGCCTGGTGATAGATGTCCGTGGCGACCGGAGAGACGATCAGCAAGGTGAGAAAGAGGGAGATGCCCACGAGCACCTGGTTGGATGGGGTGGTCTGGGTTCCGAGCGCCTGCCGCAGGAAATGGAGCACGATGGTGATGCGCAGGAAGGGCGTGATGGACACGACCACGGCGGGGAGCAAGGTCAAGAGCGTCAGCAGGATAACGATCTGCAGCGGGATTCCCAAGGAATCGCCGGACTTGTCCATATTGATGCCGAACAAGGATGTGGATGGGGGCGTCTTGGCGGCCGCGGCGGCGCCTGCCGTGAGGAGCAGAAGCGGGACGAACCCGAGTACGCGCCGGATCATCGATCCCCCTCGGGAATCTGCCCGGGGATTCGCCAAGTGGACGCGTCCACCACGGTGCAGCCTCCGGGAGACGCCGCCAGCAGCAATTCCCGGCCGCCGACGGCGACCAGATGGAGCGAATGTTGGGGCGTGAGCGGCAGGCGCTCGATCACGCGCATCCGTCTGGCGCCCGTACGGCTGCCGATGCCCTTCCCGCTAAACCGAGCCAGCCCTTTGGCGCGCAGCCAGTACAGGGCGCCGCCCATGAGGCCGAGAACGAAGAGAACGGCGAACACAGGTTGCAGGGCGTCCATTAGCGGCTCCCCCGGCTGGCGCGCGTCCTGCGCACCGCCGGATGCGGCAAATTCGCTTCGAAATGCAGGGGAACGTCCGCCGGACGTTCCCACTCCCAGGGTTTGGTCATGGCGCGATTACGAGTTGGGGACCAGGTTTATGGTTTGTTGCAGCAACTGGTCGCTGGTGGTGATGACCTTGGAAGCGGCTTGGTAGCTCCGCTCATACGCCAGCAGGTTGGTAAACTCGGTGGCCATGTCGACCGTAGAGGATTCCAGTTGGCCGGCCACGATTTGGCCCCGGCCGCCGGTATTCGCCCCGCCGACCGATATCGTCCCGGTCGCGGCGGAGGCCTGCAGGTTGTTGTCGCCCACCGAAGAGAGGCTCTCCGGGTTGGGAATCGAAGCCATCGCAAGCTGCCCGATAGTCACCTGCTTGCCGTTCGAATAGCTGGCCACCAGCAGGCCGCCCTTTTGCAGGCTCACGCCGGAAATCTGGCCCGCCCCAACGCCGTTTTGGGTGGCGTTCCCCAGGCCGGAAGCCTGGGCGTTTTGGGTGATGGTAGCGGCGCCGCCCGAGCCGTACAGGCTCCAGGCAATACTCATGGCCGAGGCTCCGTCGGCGAGGTTCGGGATCGAAATAGTTTGCGGATCGGTGGTGGAGGCCGGGGTCAGCAGATTTCCATTGCCGTCGAAGGTCATTGTGCCGGTTGTCAGGGAGGTGCTGGCTTGGGCCGGCAGGTCGGCGGCGGGAACCTGCACGTCGTAGGTCCAGGCGTTGACGCCGGTGTTTGTGAAATTGACCGTCAGCGTGTGGCTTTGGCCCTGGGAATCGATCACCTGGACGGGCGCCGAGAAGGCTGCTCCGGAAGCCGACTGCGAATTCAGGTTGACGTTGATGCTCATGGTGGTAGTAGCCGTGGCGGGGTCCACCGTGCCAAGAGGAACCGATAGATTCTCGACCGGCCCGTTCGGATTGGCCGTCCCGTTCACCGCCGGCCAGCCCTGCACGAATTGGCCGCCTCCGGTTACCAGGTTCCCGCTGGCATCCAACTGAAAGCTGCCGTCGCGCGTGTAAAGGGTCTGGTTGGTCGAGGGGCTTTGCACCACGAAGAAGCCGGTGCCTTGGATGGCCGCATCCGTCGGCCCGTTGGTGGTTTGCAGGTTCCCCTGGGTGTAGTTGGTGAGGGTTTGCACCTGGCCCACGCCCATTCCGGTCTGCGCCGCGTTGGCGCCCACGCCGAGGCTCTGGGACATCATGTCCTGAAAACTGACGGAGGTGTCCTTATAGCCGGTGGTGTTGAGGTTCGCCAGGTTGTTGCCCACCACATCGATGGCGGTGGAATTGGCCGACAGGGCCGAAAGTGCTACGGAAAGCGCTGGAAACATTGATGTAATCTCCTTTTTACGATTGCGTATTCGAGTTTGACGACGTGGTGGCGCTGGTAGTGGCCGTCGTGGCTGTTTGCGCCGCGGTGTGGTAGCTTTCGATGTCGCCGCGAATCCCCATGACCTGCTCGAGTTCGCTGAATTGGGCGAGTTGCGACACGAACTGGGTGCTGTCGGTGGGATTCATGGGGTCCTGGTTCTTAAGCTGCGCCACCAGGAGCTGCAGAAACATCTGCTCGGTGGGCGCGGAGGATGCGGCCGCCGTTCCGGCCGCCGCCGCCGCCGAGCTGCCGCTCGAACTGGACGATCCCGTCAATGGGTTAACTGCCGATGCCATAAGAGACTCCTTGAGACTGCTCGCCAGAGGCGATGCTGTGGTCCAACTCCTCGACCCAAGCGGGCCGTTGCTGGGACTGATTTTGCCGCTGGCCGCCGTCCTGTTGGGACGAGCCGCCGGCGAACGAATGCGAATCCCCGTTTTGGGCGCCGCTGGCGCTGGCGTGGGATTCGACGACAGGCGCGGATGGCGCGGTAGTTCCGCCGGGGCGCCAGGCTTCGCCGCGGAACCCGGTTTCCTGAAGCCGGCCAACCAGATCGGAAAGGCTCTGTTGCAGGCCGTGCGCCAGATCGGAATCCCCCGTGCGCACCGCGACGCGGAGTTCGCCGGACTGCTGCACCACGCGGACTTCCACCTTCTGCGCGCCGGGCTGGGTGACCTGGATGGAGATGTCCTTGACCGGGGCGGTGGCGGGTTTGGGCTGAATCCGGGGGGTAAACTGCGCCTCTACCGGGCTGGGCGCCGCGGATTCGGAGGATGCCGCCGGGAGCGCGGAATCGGGCTGGTTCGCGGAGCCTTGTCCATAGGAGGCCAGAGACGCGCCCGCGCCGGCGGCGACGGCCGTGACGGCGGTGGGGTTGGCGGCGTCGCTGGCGGCGACTTTCCTGGCAACCGCAGGCGCCAGCGCCGCGAGATCGTGTGGGGCGGGTTGGGATTGGACCGCGGCTTTCACGCCGGCCGCCTGGTCAGGCTGCATTCGGGCGGCAAAGGCCAAGTCGCCGGCTGGGGCGGACTGCGGACTTTCCGGACCCGGCGGTTTAGAGGCTGCGTGCGCGGAATCCGTGGCCACGGCCAAGGCAGCCACAGGTGAGGACGTTTCGGCCACGGCTTTGGCGGCTGCGCCGGCGGCTTGGGCCGCCACGGGGGCGCCGGTTGGGAGGGCAGCGTCCTTAGTGGTGGAATCGGCCGATGCCTGGCGCCGGGACTCTTTCGATGGTTGTGGCTGGCCGGCGTTCTCCCGCGAGAACCACTGTATCCACAGAGGCAAGGCCGGAGTTGCCGGCTGCGGCGTGGTCACGGCGGCCGCGATGGCGTTCTTGTCTTCGGTCTTGGATGGCTGCTTGGGGTCCTTGGAAGTGCGTGGCGATCCGGCCGAGAGCTGGGTCCGGCATGCAGGTGCGTCCGGAAGCGCGGGGGCCCGATTCTCGCAGACGGCTTGGATCAGCGCCTGGGCAAACCCGGCTTGGGCGTCGCCGCTATCATGGCTGGACGCGGCCGTGGGAAGCGCGGCGGGCGCCTGAGGAGCGGCGGACGCGGCTGCCGGAGAAATCGTCACGGCGCGATAAAGGGCAGGTCACACGCCACTGTGGGCCAGCCGTCTTTTCAACCGGATGCGTGGGATGGTGGGGCTGTTGGACTTTTGACAGTCAAGCCAGTTAGTCAAACAATTGACGAGTTAGAGATCCGCTTATAGTGCATATCGACTGAGGGCGCGCATTTTCTAAGTTATTTCCACGCGCCCCGCCGTTGGAGACCGAAGTGCTCCTGTGGTTGCGCGCCGTTCCTATGGATGCACTAACTATCGCCGCCGCCAGCGGGCTCCAATCCAGAATGGAGTCGCTCGATCTGCTCGCTAATAATCTGGCCAACTCGGGAACCGCGGGATACAAGCGGGACCAGGAGTTCTACGGACTGTACACCTCCGGCGATGCGGAGGGCGGGAGCGACGCTCCGGCATCCACGCTGCCGGTGGTGGAGCGCCAGTGGACGGACTTTTCGCCAGGGGTCACCCAGACCACGGGGAACCCCATGGACGTGGCTCTCTCGGGCAGCGGCTTCTTTGTAGTGAACGGCCCGAACGGACCTCTTTACACGCGCAACGGCAGTTTGCAGACGCTGCCCACGGGCGAACTGGCCACGGCCGACGGGTATGCGTTGCGGGATACCAACGGAACGAGCATTCAGGTGGCGTCGAGCAAGCCGATCGAGATCTTGCCGGACGGGTCTGTGAAGCAGGACGGGAAGCTGCTCGGCCAGATCGAATTGGCGACCTTCAAGTCGACGGACTCGCTGACCAAGGCGGGCAACGCCTGTTTTCGGAACAGCGATCCGAAAAATCCGCCTGTGCAGGCGACGAGCGTGGAAGTGCAACAAGGAAAACTGGAAGGATCGAACGTGCCGGTGGCGGAAGCCGCCATGCGGCTGGTGGGCGTGATGCGGCAATTTGAAATGCTGCAAAAGGCCATCGGCGTCAGCAGCGACATGGACACGAAATCGATACAGGAAGTGGCGCGGGTGGGTTCGTAGCGGACGCCGCCTGGGCCAGACGACGGAAAAGGGATAAGGGGATTCAGATGATTCGAGCTTTGTTCAGCGCGGCTAGCGGAATGACGGCGCAGCAGCTCAACGTGGACAACATCGCCAACAACCTGGCCAACGCCAACACGGCGGGCTACAAGACGCGGCGAGCGCAGTTTCAGGATCTGCTGTACCAGAGCATCGTGCAGCCGGGGGCATCGGCCGGGCAGCAGACCACGGTGCCGTCGGGGCTGCAACTGGGGCTTGGGACGCGGGCGTCCTCAAACGAGATCATCTTCACGCAGGGGAATTCGACGGAAACGGACAATCCCCTGGACCTGGAGATTCAGGGCAACGGGTTTTTCCAGATCCGGCGGGCCAGCGGCGATTTGGCGTACACCCGCGACGGGTCGTTCCAACTCGACAAGAACGGGAGCGTCGTGACATCGAACGGCGACCAGTTGGACCCGCAGATCACGATTCCTCCGAACGCTCAATCGGTGACGGTGGCGCCGGACGGCACGGTCAGCTATCTTCTGCCGAACCAGGCCTCGGCGCAGAAGGCCGGGCAGATTCAGATTGCGATGTTCCAGAACCCGGCCGGCCTGAACAGCATCGGCAAGAACCTGTATCAGCCCACGGACGCTTCCGGAGACGCCACGGTGGCGGCCCCCGGCGGGCAGGAAGGCATGGGCACGCTGCTGCAAGGGTACACGGAACAATCGAACGTGAGCATCGTGGAGGAGTTCATCAACCTGATTGTGGCGCAGCGGGCTTACGAAGCGAACTCCAAGGTAGTCAAGGCCGCCGACGAGATGTATTCGCAGGTGAACAACCTAAAGCAATGATCTTACGGGTTGTAGTAGCGATTTGCTGGGCCGCGCGATTCGCTCCCGCGCTAGAGCCGGCCTGTACGCCAGTGGAGGGCGACCGCATCCTGGGTCAACACCTTGCGCAAGCCCTCCCTGAATTTCGCGCGCTGCCGCCCGAGACGCTGCTGGGGAATACGCCTCCGCCGGGGTCCAAGCGCACGTTCCACGTTCCCGAGCTGATCTCGCTGGCCGGGCGCTATTCGATCCAACTCGACGCGCCGCGCGACGTGTGCTTCGAGTGGCCCATGGAAACGCTCGACCGCGACCGCGTGCTGGCGGCCATGCGCGATGCGCTGCAGGCGCCCCAGGTGCGCATCGAGGTGGCCGAGACGAGCGTGCTGCCGGTACCCCGCGGCCGTTTGGAGTTTCCGCGCGAAACGCTGGGCAAGCCGGCGTCACCGGCGCAAAAGGACCCGGTATTGTGGCGCGGCGAGGTAATCTACGGCGATCACCGCTACCCGGTGTGGGCCAGGGTATGGCTCAAGGGGCCATGCGACCGGTTCATCGCGGAGGAAACCGTGAAGCCCGGCCAACCTATTGAAGCGCGCGCGGTGCGGGTGGAGCGCGGCGAATGCTTCCCGGCTGCGCAAGCGGCGGGAGGAACGCCATCCCCGCTTGGCTTGGTTCCGGTGCGAACGATCGCGGCCGGGACGGAGATCCTCCCCGAGTATTTGACGCCGCCGAACGACGTGAATCGCGGCGATGCGGTCCAGGTGGAGGTTCGCGGCGGGGCGGTCCGCCTGGCGTTCACCGCCAAGGCGGAATCGGGCGGGCGCGACGGAGACTACGTGGCGGTGCGAAACCCGTCCAGCAACAAGGTATTTCGGGCCCGCGTCGAGGGCAAGGATTCGGTGGTGGTTCAGACCGAGATTGACGCCCAAGGCCCATAGCCGGTGACAAGATGCACTCGACGAATTACATACTGGCCGCGGTTTTGACGGTATCCCTGGCGGCAAGCCCGGCCGCGGCGAAGATCAAGATCAAGAAGCCGCCGGAACCGAGCGCGCTCGACAAGTACCTGCAAGAGGCGCTGCGGCAGCAGGGGCCGCCGGTGCAGCCATCGCCGGGGTCGCTATGGTCGCCGTCGGCGCGACTGACGGATGTGGGCAGCGACGTTCGCGCGGTGCATGTGGACGATCTGGTGACGATCGTGGTGAACGAGCAGGCCTCTGCCGTGGCCACGGGCGCCACGCAGACTTCGCGCGCCTCGTCGGCGGTGAGCCAAGTTTCCGCGCTGGGCGGCAAGAAGAGCGTCAACGGGGCCGCGCAGAACCTGCTGAACCTGAGCAGCACGCAGGCGTTGAACGGGGCCGGCACCACTTCGCGCGGGTCCACATTGACCACCACGTTGAGCGCCCGCGTCACGCACGTTTTGCCCAACGGTTATCTGGTACTCGAAGGGACCAAGGACCTCCAGGTCAACTCGGAGCACCAGGTAGTGAGCGTCCGCGGTGTGGTTCGGCCGACGGATTTGAGCACGGGGAACGTGATCGGCTCGAACCAGATCGCGCAGATGGAAATCAAGATCGACGGCAAGGGCGTGGTCAACGACGCAATTCGCCGGCCCAACATTCTGTACCGGATTCTCTTGGGCCTTTTACCCTTCTGAGGACTGCCATGAAATACCTGTTCGCGGCGCTATTGGCTTTGCAAACGCTTGCCGTTCCAGGCGCGCGGGGCGCCACGCGCCTGAAGGAACTGGTTTCGATAGAGGGCGTGCGCGACAACCAACTGATGGGTTATGGACTGGTGGTTGGGTTGGCGGGCACCGGCGACCGGCGCCAATCGGTATTTGCCGCGCAGAGCTTGACGAACCTGCTGGAGCGCATGGGGCTGACGGTTGACGCCGCCACCATCCAGGTGAAGAACACGGCGGCGGTGATGATCACGGCGACGCTGCCGCCCTTTGCGCAGGCGGGGGCGCGCATCGACGTGACCATATCGGCGATGGGCGATGCGCCCAGCCTGCAAGGCGGCGTCCTGCTGATGACCGGTCTGAAAGCGCCCGACGATCAAGTGTACGCGGTGGCGCAGGGCCCGCTGGTGTTGGGCGGATTCATGGTTGGAAGCGGCGCCAGCACGCAATCCCAAAACCACCCCACGGTGGGCCGCATTCCGAATGGGGCCATTGTGGAGCGGGGAGCGCCCAGCGTGAACCTCACAACGCATCTGCGGCTGCAACTGGAACGCGCCGATTTCGCCACGGCCGCGCGCATCGCCGAAGCCCTGAACAAGCGTTTCGGCGATGTGGCTCACGCCGAGAATCCGGCGCTGGTCGCGGTGAATCTTCCACCGGAGTTCGAGAAGAAGACCACGGAGTTCGTGGCGGAATTCGAACGGCTCACGGTGGAGACGGATTCCGAAGCCGTCATCGTGGTGAACGAGCGCACCGGCACCATCGTGATGGGGAAGGATGTGCATATTGCGCCGGTGGCCATCATGCAGGGAAATTTGAACGTGGAGGTGCAGACCGTCACGAGCGTTTCCCAACCCATGGCGATGAGCTCGGGAACGACGCAAGTGGTGCAGCAGCCCAACGTGTCGGTGAAGCAGGAACAGTCCCGCAACGTGATGCTGAGGCAGGGGGCGACGGTGGAAGAACTGGTGCGCTCGCTGACGCAGATCGGTTCGAGCCCGCGCGACATCATCTCGATTCTGCAAAACCTCAAGAGCGCCGGGGCGCTGGACGCGGATCTGAGGGTAATTTAGGAGGAGAAGATGATCGATGCCATAGGCTCGGGAATCCCCGTCGCCGGCGCGCGCGTCAAGGACGACCCCGCCAAGGTGTTGGGCGCGGCCAAGCAATTCGAAGCGCTGCTGATCGGGCAAATGATGAAATCGATGCACGAATCCGACGGCGGCTGGCTGGGGACGGGGGACGACGAATCGTCCTCCTCGGCGATGGAGTATGGGCAGGAGATCTTTGCGCAATCCATGGCGCAGAACGGCGGCCTGGGGCTGGCGAACGTGGTTGCCAAAGGCTTACAGAAGCCTTCCGGCGGTTGAGCGTTGCGTAGTAATGGCCGCGGATTAATGCGGCTGAAACGCACCGCGCGTGGATCCCCGGAGATGGCCCTGGGGCTATTTGCGATGCGCCGCGTGAAACTAGGCGCTCCAGGCGTGTTCGAGGGATTCGGCGGCGGCGAAGGCATACGTCGAGGCGGCCGGAACGGCGGTGGAGCGCCGCATGGCGAGCCAGCCTTCATCGAGCGTCCGAACCAGCGATTCCACTTCGGTCAGCGCCGCCGTGTCCTTCTTCATGTTTGCGTCGGTCAGGCGCTTGCGCATGTACTGGTACAACCTGGCGAGATTCCGGCTGATGGCGCCGCCGGCGTCGTGATTGAGAGACGCTTCCAGCTCGCCGAGGGCGCCCAGCGCCTTGCAGATGGCCTGCCCAACGCCGCGAATATCGTTGGTTTCCCGTGCGGTCCGCGCCGCTCTGACCTGCGCCTGCGCGTGCTCATAGAGGATATGGACCAACTCCACGGGGTCCGCCGTGAGAATGCGGCCTTCGAGATAGGTATCTTTCGGCATGTCGCTTACATTTCCCCTTCGCGGTTGGTTTCGAGTTCGGCCATCATGCGCATGACTGCTTCGGGCGGAAGCTCGTCGAGTATCTCACCGGTTTCGAGGTCCACCAGGTCCACCATAAAGTTTTTCCCCGGCGCTCTTTTCCGCAATCTCAACTGGCGCCCATGTTCGAGCAGCTCGGGCTGGTTTAGCTTGTGGACGGCGGCGACTACGGCGCGCGTCAGCCACAGGGAATCCTGGGCGGGGTCCGCGGCGGTGAGTGCGGCGCCCATCGATGCCCGAGCTAGAGGTCCCATTTCCATTACCGAATCGCCTTATGGCCTTCACCCATCACATCGGCGAGAGCGGCCTTCGATTCGAGGGAGAATCGCATGAAGACAGTAACGATACGGATGCTGCGAGCGGTCTTAGCCACGGCCGCGGCGGCGGCTCCGCTGCCGGCGCAAAACGCCGCCGACGTGCGCGCCGCCATGGAAGCGTCGATCGGGAAACAGCGCGCGGCGGTCTCGGCCACCGGGGATTCGCTGGCGCGGCAGCGGGCTTCCCTGGAGAAGCAAACGGGTCCCCCCGGGCAGAGCCGCTTCTTTCTGCTGCCGCCCCCCGGCGAGCTAGGGGCAGCCAAGGTGTTGGCGAGCGCGGATTGCGCACCGCTGCCCGCCTCCGAAGTGGATGCGCTGGTGGAAAACGCGGCCGAACGCCATGATGTGGACCAGGCCGTGCTGCGCGGCGTCATGCGGCAGGAATCCGGCTTCCGGCCTTGCGCGGTATCGGCGAAGGGCGCCATGGGACTGATGCAACTGATGCCCGCCACCGCGGTTCATCTGGGCGTCCCCAATCCTTTCAATCCGGCGGAGAACGTGGATGCCGGCGCCAAGCTGCTCAAGGAGTTGCTGGCGCGCTACGGAGGAGATTTGTCGCTGACGCTGGGCGCATACAACGCCGGCCCGGCTGAGGTGGATGCGGCCGCGGGCGTCCCCGAGATTCCCGAAACCCAAGATTACGTTAAGCGGATTCTGTCTTCGCTTGGCGCGACGTTTCGGAAGTCGATCAATTGACGTAGGATTTAGCCGAAAAATCTCCCGGGCGCTCCGATAAGTAGTTTGTGAGCGCATTCTTCCGCCGGGCCGAGGAAATTCTTCAAATCGCCACCAATGGATCGAGCGATCTGGGCGATACGCTGGTGGTGCTGGACCGTCAGGGCGGATTCAGGATGCTCGAAGCGACGGGTTGGTCGCTGCCGGCGTTGGCGGCGGAATTCGGGGCGGAGGCGGTGTACAAAGTGGAGCGCCGGGGCATGGCGGTTCGGGTGGAAGGTTGGGACGGATGCCAACGCTGCCTGCTGCAAGGCCAGAGCAGCCGCGACCGGGCGTTGAGCCTGTTCGGCGCGCCGTTCGCCGCTCAGGCGACGATGCTCAGGTTGACGGTTGCAGCCGCCGCCTGATCGAACGAGCGCGCGCCGACCGTACGGAACTCGTACCGGTTCATGCGGACCACCGTGGCTTGGCTGCCGCTACGCAACACCCGTCCCCACACCCGCAGTTCGAGCGGGCACACGTTTTGCAACAAGAACGGCCAATCGATGCGCAGTTCCACATCCGCATCCTGGGGAAGCGGATCCTCCGAAACAAAACGAATGCCCCCACGGCTCAAATCCATGGTCTGGCCGCAGCCCAGACGGCGCGCGCCGCCGCTTGGATACAGGAAACGCAGCGGCATATCGAACGAATAACGCCGGTTCGTTCGACGATCGCCGCGAATTAGATCCACGCTGGGCATAAGCCGCTCTGTGTTTCATGATCCGCCGGCGCGGCGAATTTAGGTAGTACCAAAGGTACCCGAAAAGAGGCCAGTGCGTAAGAGTACTTTTGGGGGATTACGCGTGTGCGGGCGGGCGGCTGTGCGCCTTTTCGCCGGCGGCTTCCATCATGATGCAGAAGCTCTGGCCTTCCGTCGAGGTTCCCGGACGGTTGAACCCGGGCGCGCCGCAGACGCCTTGCACGTAGCCGAAAGCGTCCATCTTGGCGCGGGCGGCGTCGCGCATGCGGTCGGCCCGCGCCAGGTAGCTCGCGGGAAGCCATCCGCCCGAGACGCCTTCATAGACGGCGAACGCCAGCATCTGGGCCAGGTTGGTTTCGACGAACGCGTCGGGGTGATCGACGACGTCGTGAAACAGGCCATCGGGGCGCTGGTACGCCGCCGCGCCGTCCACGATGTCCTTGACGAAGGCCGCCAGATGGGCGCGGTCTTCGGAGCGCTCAGGCGGCAGGCGGCGGATGACGCGAGCCAGGCCGGCGGCTGCCCAGCCATTGCCCCCGCCCCAGAAATTCTTGTCCTTGAACTGCTGTTTGGCGTCGTCCCAGATGTGCGAGAGGAGCTTCTTCCCGGGGTCCCAAAGGCGCTTCCGATAGCCTTCGATTTGCGCCAGCGCCTCGTCATAGAAGCCCATCGCGGCCAGGAATGGCGGGGCGCAGTTGAACCCGTCGGACCACATCTCGATTCCTCCCAAGACGTGCGAGAGGACGCCATCGGCGGCGCGCGGCGCGGTCTTGCGGATCCAATCGAGCAGCCCCTGGACGGCCTGCTGAATCTGCGGATCGGCGGTCCACTCGGCGGCCCGCGCGTAGGCTTCGCCGCCCATCGCGGGGTCCGTGGCGCTGCCGCTGACCACCACGGCGAGGCGTCCGTCGCGCACCCGCTGGACGATGGCCGCCTTGGTGAGCAGGATGACCGCCTCGCGCTTGTCGGCCTCGATCATGGCTTGAGAGAAGATGCCCTGCTCCCAATCGCGGCGCTGCATGGCCATGCCCGCCTGGGTGGCTTTGCGCATGCGCTGCTGGCTCTCGGACTCCTGCGCGGCCGGGGCGCCGGCGGTCTGGCCCACCGCCTCGCGAGCTCCGAGCGACGCCGCTCCATACAAGAAAGACCTTCGGTTCATAGCGCCTCCGAATGAGACACACGATGATAACGCAGCATGGGGCGGCGGGAATGGGGAATGGGAAGGAAGGGCGCCGGCGGGGACGGTTGCGGCGGGGACGGATTGTTCGCTGCGCGGCGGTCCTGGGACGGCCGATCCGGGACAGATTACTTATCCGTGCGCCTGGTTGCGGACCCTGTTGACCATGGCGTATGGAGTGGCTTTCGATCAGATCTCAGGTCTCCCCGACTGGTCTGGGACGCAGGCGTACAGCATGGTCCCGACTCAGAATTGAACGGGGGCTTCGACTTTCAGCCCCGGAGGCCGGTCAGGGGACCGGCCGCGGACCAGGGGGTCCGCCCCACCTATTCCTTCCACAACAATTCCGCGTCGGAGCGCCGGACGTAGTTGGCGTCGAGGGCGGCGGGGTCGCCTAGTTCTCCGCGGTCGAGCGCCTCCAGCGCGATCCGGGCCACTGCGCCGGCGATGGCTTGGGGCGCGGTCACTACCGGCGCGCCCTCGAACCGCGTGCCGGCCAGGGCGGGGCCGGGAAGGGCGGGATCGGTCGAGACGAATTCCAGATCGCCTTCGGGCAGGCGTTCGATCCAGGCGGCCAGCTTCATGACCACTTCCGGCGAGACCAGCCCGCCGGCGGCATCGTAGACGGCGCCAAAGATTTCGCCGCGCCGCGCGTCGAGCACCGTGGCGCGCAGGGGGGCCGAGCCGAAGGAGGCCATCGCGCGAAGGTTCGATACCGCCGCCGCCGGCTTGGCGAGCGCGTCCGCCAGTCCCTTGACGAAGGCCAAACCGACGCGCACGCCGGTGAACGAGCCCGGTCCGGAGGCCGCCGCGAAACAATCGATGTCCTGCACCTTGACGCCGTGGCGCTCGAGCAACGCGGACAAGTGCCCGAACAGGACGTGCGCGAAGCCCGAGGGCGAGTGCAGGGGAAGTTCCTCGACGATCTCTGCGCCGCGCGCCAGCGCCAGGCTGCCGAATTCGTGGGTGGTATCCGCCGCCAGGATTAGCGGCCTCACGACGAAACCGCCAGGTTCATCCCCGTGCTCATTCCTGGAGCGCGCTTTCGCGGAGGATCTTCTCTTTTTGCCCGGCGCGGAAACGGCGGAGTTGTTCGCGCAGTTCGGGGCGGCTATTGGCCAGGATGGCGACGGCCAGCAGGGCGGCGTTGCGCGCTCCCGGCGCTCCGATGGCCAGCGCGCCGACCGGAATTCCGGCGGGCATCTGAACCGTGGACAGCAGCGAATCCAGTCCCTTGAGCGACGCGCTTTCCATGGGAACGCCGAGCACCGGCAACAGGGTGTGGGCGGCGCAAACGCCGGCCAGGTGCGCGGCCCCGCCGGCGGCCGCTACGATGACCTCGATTCCACGCGCTTCCGCCTGGCTGACATACTCCGCCGTCTCGACGGGCGTGCGGTGGGCGGAAAGCACGCGGCACTCGTGCGGAACCCCGAACCCGGTCAGCGTCTCGGCGGCCTGGCGCATCACGTCCCAGTCCGACTTGCTGCCCATGATGACGGCTACCAGAGGCTCGGCCATGGCCTATTGCCCCTGCGCCAGGGTGAACCCGGGCTGGCCGTCGAAGTTACGCAGCGTCTCGGCCATCACGATATCGATGCCGGCATCGGAGATGCGCTGCAGCAGGGCGATGGTCTGGCGCACATCGGTTTGCCCGTCGGCCATGAAGCGGCAGCGGAAGCTATCGGTGCAGAACGTCCAATCGTTACCCCCCGGCCAGACCTTCACGCCGCGGTTATCGATCATGCGCAGGGTGAGCCCGTCGCCGGCATGCTTGCCGATGGAGGCGGCCAGGTGGTTGGCGTCGCGCGACGGCCAGTAGACGAATACGTCGATGCCGAGGAGGTCCATTTTCACCGGCGCGGGCACGGAGAGGGCGAACGGGGCCGCCGCGGGAGGGGCCGCGGCGTAGGCCACCGGCTTCAACTGGTTGGGCTTGCGGCCCAGGCGCTCGATCACGGCGGCGGCGAATTCGGCGGTGCCGACCTTACGGGAGCTGATGCCTTCGGTGAAGACGTCGTAGGTGTGGACGCCGTCCTCAATGGTGCGCAGCCAGGCGTTGTGCACCAGCCCGGCGGTTTCCGGCAGGTTGATGTGTACCAGCATCAGCACGGCGCCCAGCAGCAGGCCGGACGGGTTGGCCAGGTTCTGGCCGGCGCGCCGCGGCGCGGAGCCGTGGATGGCCTCGAACATGGCGCATTGGTCGCCGATATTGGCGGAACCGGCCAGGCCCACGGAGCCGGCGATCTGCGCGGCCACGTCGGAGAGGATATCGCCGTAGAGATTCGGCATCACGATGACGTCGAAGGCCTCCGGCGTGTCGGCCATCTTGGCGGCGCCGATGTCCACGATCCAAACTTCCTTTTGAATCTCCGGGTACTGCGCGCCGATTTCGTCGAACACCTTGTGGAACAGGCCGTCGGTCATCTTCATGATGTTGTCCTTCATGAAGCAGGTGACCTTCTTGCGATTGTGGCGGCGCGCGTATTCGAAGGCGTAGCGCACGATCTTCTCGCTGCCCGGCCGCGAAATGAGCTTGATGCAGGACATCACTTCGGGGCTCATGCGGTACTCGATGCCGGCGTAGAGGTCCTCTTCGTTCTCGCGGACGATCACCACATCCATATTGGGATGCTTGGTGTCGATGAAGGGGTGGTAGGAGACGCACGGCCGCACGTTGGCGTACTGGCCGAGAGTCTTGCGGGTGGTCACGTTGAGGCTTTTAAAGCCGCCGCCCTGGGGCGTGGTGATGGGGGCCTTGAGGAAGACCTTGGTGCGCAGCAGGGATGCCCAGGAGCTCGGCTCGATGCCGGCGCTATTGCCGCGCAGATAGACCTTCTCGCCGATCTCGATGGTTTCGATTTCCAGAGGGGCTCCGGCCGCTTCCAGAATGCGGAGCGTGGCGCCCATGATTTCGGGGCCGATGCCGTCGCCGTGGGCGACCGTGATAGGGATTTTGGTCATAACGGAATATCCAAAATGGTAGCACTTCCGTTTGGCGGCGCCGGACGGCGTTGGTACCCGGCTATACTTGGAAGCGCCATGCAAATCGGCATCGCCGACGCCAAGAAGCGGTTCTCGCAAATGGTCCGCGCCGTGGAACGGGGCGAAACCGTACTCATCACGCGGCATGGCAGGCCCGTTGCGCAGATGTCGCCACCCAGTAACAAACCCGTGCGGCTGGGCGGGATGCGCGGCAGCATCCGTTTGCTGCCCGGTTGGAACGCTCCCATCGACCTCGACGGCTTTCTGTAGGGCAGCTTGTAATAGCCCGTCCGCGCCGGACCCCCCTGGTCCGGTCCCTTCGCCCAGGCCCGTGATATGGTGTAACCAATGCCCTCGGAGAATCCGTTTCAGGACCCCCTGCGGTTTGAGAGGCGCATGCCGGCGTGCGCCATCGTTATTTTCGGCGCGTCGGGGGACCTGACCAAGCGCAAGCTGATGCCGGCGCTTTACCGTTTGGCGTATGACCGGCGGCTGGCGGCGGGCTTCGCGGTGATTGGGGTATCGCGCACGCCGCTGGGCGACGACGGATTCCGCGCGAAGATGCGGGAGGCGGTGCGGGGATTCTCCGAAGACACCAAGTTCGACGAAGGCGTGTGGAACGCCTTCGCGCAGGGGCTGTTCTACGTGGCGGGGGACGCCGGGGACGCCGCGCTCTATGGGCGGCTCGGCCAGAAGCTGGCGGAGATCGAACAGACGCGGCAGACCGCCGGTAATGCGCTGTTCTATCTGTCCCTGCAGCCCAGCCAGTATGCGGCGGCGGCGCTGGGACTGGGCGGCGCGGGCCTGGGGAAGGGGACTGGGTGGCGGCGGCTGGTGGTGGAGAAGCCGTTCGGACACGATTTGGCGAGCGCGCGGGAGCTGAGCGGACAGATCCACCAGGTGTTCGACGAGTCCGAGGTCTACCGCATCGATCATTACCTGGGCAAGGAGACCGTGCAGAACATCCTGGCGTTCCGCTTCGGGAACGGGATTTTCGAGCCCCTGTGGAACCGGCGTTACGTCAACCACGTGCAGATCACGGCGGCGGAATCCATTGGAGTCGAAGGGCGTGGCGCGTATTACCAGGAAGCCGGCGCGCTGGCGGACATGATCCAAAACCACCTGCTTCAGGTGATGGCCACCATTGCGATGGAGCCGACGGCCAGTTTCCGGGCGGCTTCGGTGCGCGACGAACGCTCGAAGCTGCTGCGCTCCATACGGCCCATGACGCCGGACGAAATCCGGGTGAACGCGGTGGCTGGCCAATACGGGCCGGCGCGGGTGGGAGGCGAGAGTCTGGCGGGCTTCCGCCAGGAGCCGGGCGTGGACCCGAGCTCGCGGACCGATACCTATGCCTCGGCGACGTTCTTCGTGGAGAACTGGCGCTGGGCGGGCGTACCCTTCTATATGCGCACGGGCAAGCGGCTGCCCAAACGCGTCACGGAGATTTCCATCGAGTTCAACCAGGCCCCGCTGTTGCTGTTCCACGGAGGCGCGGAGAGTGCGCCCAACTTGCTGATTCTGCGCATCCAGCCGGAAGAGGGCATTTCACTGAAGTTCCTATCGAAACGGCCTGGCGCCGGGGTGGAGCTGCGGCCGGTCTCCATGGATTTCAATTACGGATCGAGCTTCGGGGAGCGTTCGCCCTCGGCTTACGAGACGTTGCTGCTCGATGCCATCGCCGGCGATGCGACGCTTTACACCCGCCAGGACATGGTGGAGGCGAGCTGGGCGGTGGTGGAACCCATCCGCAACGTGTGGCGGGACAGCGCGGCCGATTTTCCGAACTACGCGGCGGGAAGCTGGGGGCCGGCCGCGGCCGGTGAGATGCTGGCGCGCCGGGGACACGTCTGGAGGACGCCGTAATGGCTGCCACGGTGTCCCCCGACCGCATTTTGCGCGAACTGGCCGAGCTGTGGGTGGCCACCGGGCAGGAGCACGCCGAAGCCGGGTCGGGGGTGCTGCGCGCGTGCGCCATGACGTTGATCGTGCTGGCCGAGGAATCCGAGGACATGGCGAGTCTTGGCGAGACGATTGCCGCGCTCATGCCGGAATTCCCCGCCCGCACCATTCTGATCCGGCTAGGCGGGACGGGCGCGCCGGCGTTGGCGGAGCGGGTCTATTCGCAGTGCTGGATGCCTTTTGGCCAGCGGCGTCAGATTTGTTGCGAACGCATTGAAATCACGGCCGCGGACGCCTCGCTAGCGGATTTGCCTTCGGTGCTGGCGCCGCTGGTGGCGGCGGATCTGCCGGTCCTGCTGTGGTGGCGTAGCGCGCGTTTGTTGGGCACGCCGGAATACGGCAAGCTGGCGGCCCTCGCCGATAAGACCATTGTGGATAGCTGCGGCCTGCCGGATGCGAAGGCCGCGCTGGCGCTGCTGGCGGGGATGGCGCAAGGCGAGGTGGTGCTGGGCGATCTCTCGTGGACGCTGCTGACGCGCTGGCGGGAGATGCTTTCGGGTGTTTTTGAGAGCCGCGAGTGCCAGGTCCGCCTGCCCGAGATTTCGGGCGTCGCGGTGTCGTTCGCGGGCGAACGGCCGCCGGTGTTCGCCTGGTACATGGGCGCATGGGTGGCGAACGCGCTGGCGGATGCGGGCGTGCGCGCGGAGGCGGCCTGGCTGCCGCGGCCCGAACTGAGCGGCCGCGCCCTTCGGGTGGAACTGACGGGCGGCGATTTCCGCGTGTCGCTGGAACGCCAGGACGACCGCCTGACCATCCATGCCGGCCAGATCTCTCACTGCACCAGTCTTTCGCAGCCGACCGACTACATATTGATGCGCGAGGAACTCGGAATCGTGCGCCGCGACCCGGTGTTCGAGCGAACGCTGGCTTCCGCCGCACGCCTCGCCGCCGCGTCCCCCGCATGAGCGCCGCTCCCATTGTCGCCGCCGATGCGGCCGGCGCGGCCGAAGCTTGCGCCCGGTGCGTCGTGGCGCTGCTCGAAGACGCCCTTTCGCGCCAGGGCGTGGCCAGCTTCGCCGTATCCGGCGGGTCCACTCCCAAGCTGCTGTTCGACCGGCTGGCGGCCAGCGGA
>Ga0182027_10004480_pt1 | contig 21628 bp, 25 predicted proteins | sample 712E1DmetaG_FD_121300 | JGI IMG/M metagenome (GOLD analysis project Ga0182027, IMG submission 121300) | Permafrost microbial communities from Stordalen Mire, Sweden - 712E1D metaG (Illumina Assembly) | ecosystem: Environmental > Terrestrial > Soil > Wetlands > Permafrost | place: Sweden... | reverse complement strand
GGGGGGGTTGATTTTGGGGGGGTTGATTTTGGGGGGGGCCCATTGTTCTGGCTCGACGGGCAATTAATTCTTCGGCAGATAACAGGGTGCTCGATCTTTGGACAATTACTGGCCGATTAGTTAATTGGTTTATAACCGGCTCTTCAACCGGCTCTTCAATAATCTGGTTCCTGTTGTTAGGGTCACGCCTAGGATGTCCACTTCCGCGCGCGGGTTGCATTAACGGGCCATAGACTGGTCTTGTATTGGCGGCAGTCGGAGCCTGCGTCCGCATACTGGCGTTGAGCCTAGCATAAGCGGCTGAGATGGCAGACGCCGTGGCTGGGGTTTCGAGTGCTTGGTTGACCACTTCGGCACCGGCTCCTCCAGCACTAGCTCCGGATTGTGCTTCGGCAAAAAATTGCAGGGATTGCTGAACCTCGTTCATGTCCGAACTGCCTAAACCTCTTGTAAATTCAGTAGTATAGTATCTCATTGTATCGGGAGGGGCGACCATATGGGTGCGTACTTCGGCCCCCGACCATCTATCCCATGCTGCTCGATGAGCAGATGCGCCCTCACTGGTGCGGCCAAATTGAGTAGCGCCGCCCTGCCTGGCAGCAGCAAACTCAAAATTGCTGACCATGCTAGATAAGGTGGCGTTATCACCGCCGGCTATAGATTGTGCCACATTGCGGACGTCTGCTGAATCCCGGAAACCTATGCCGCCCATTTGGCCAAGCCGCTGGAATGCCGCGATCCGGCTGACACGATTCCAACCCATTGCTTCGCCATTGTCAATTGACCCATTGTCTCTTTGTAATTGTGTATCTGAATTAGCTAAATCTTCCTGTAGTTTTAGATTGGCATCAGCCATAGACATTCCATTTCTTAGATTATTATCGTGTGCTTGATGAGCTTCAAGTTGTCTTTGGCCGTGGCTGGCTAAGGCGGCTTGCCGGGCTTGGTGGCCATTTTCATATCTTGCCACAAAACCCAGCGTACCAGGATCATTTTGAGCCGATTGATAACCAGCATTGTTTTTTTGGAAATCAGCAACAGCGGCGTCTGTGTTTATCTTTCTGGTTGCCTGGCCTCTGCCGTTTGGCAGCCAGCCACGGGGTCCGGATCCTACTCCGGCAGCAATTCGGTTTAACCTTTGCCCGGTTCGGGTACGCTCATTAAAATGTTGTCCAGTTGCTAACTCATGTCGGTTAGCGGCAGCAGTAGCTGCCCTACGTTTTGATAATCCGCCCTGTATCTTGCTGCCACTTCTTGCAACCACCCCACCGACAGCTTGCATCGTACTGCCAGCAAAGCGCACAGTCATGGGTAACAAGAAGTAAGGCAGATAGATAGCAATATAAGCAATAATTTTATCCAAAATTCCCGTACTACCGGCTGAGCTGGCAATTTTTGAAAAGACTGAACCCAGCGCGATAAAGGCTTCAATGAGTGGGAACATAATTAATGCCCCCCAGAAACTGCTCCACCACATTTTCCAAGCCTTTTCAGTTCCGGGAAGGACATACAAAACTAGCGCTATTGGTGAAAGTATAGCTAGCAGGATAACAATAATCTGTCGCAATACTATGATGACTAAACCCGTAAATAAGGCCAGGGCAGCCATCAGGCCGAGTGTTAATATTCCAAAAAGACCTAAAGCTGCGCCAACTCCCAAACCCCCCGCCAAGGCTTCGTCGCCACCCGTAAAATTAACGTTTTGTAAATGCTGGAACGGCGCATATATAAGATAACGGATACCATCACCTAGGCCATTAGAAACACCGATTGCGAACCCGATTAGCGGCCAAGAAAGAGTAATTAAAATAGCAGCGATTATTAAACGGGGCAAGACTTTTTTAACCGTATAAGCATCAAATGGCCCAAATGAGAGTGCTTGAGAAATAACCATAACCAATGCCACAATTGCCAGAAGAGATAGAGCAATGTCGCGGACACTACTCCAAGCCTGATACATTGCCTGCCCAGTTTGATTGTTCCTGCTAATACTAAAATAAGAGCTCGGTATAGTCAGGTAACTGGTAATAGTGCTTCCAACTGAAGCCATAATATCTTGAATGCTTGATACTATTGGACATACGAACCAACTGATTGGATTTAGAAAAGTTGCATTACACACAACAATTTGTCCATTGCAGGCAGCTGAATTAGGGGTGGCAGTACAATCTACTGTGCCGCCGGATGAGCCACCGCCACCGCCACCAGACGTGAAGGAGCTTACGGACTTTAATAAGGTGCTAATGGTATATGGGCTTTTTGTACTCGTTGTAAACGAAAAAGATGTTTGTCCACTTGGTTGATAATCAATTCCATCGTTGTTGTAATTAAGGGTAAGCTTATAGGTATTCGGAACTGGTACATTGGAAGCGATAGCTAATGAATAAGGTTGCCCACTTTTATTGGTAAATGTTAAAGGGATGGCGCCATTTTGAGTATCAGTTTTTGGGGCAAGATTAGAGCCATCGAAAGAAGTGCTTAGTTGTTGATTTGCAAATGCCACAGCACACGATGCATCTGTACATCCAGTTGGTTCATATTTCGCTTCTACATCGACTGCAATTGCTTTAATTGCGGTGGTGCCAAGAGCAAAATCAGAAGTTCTATAAATAGTCGGCTGCTTTGAAGTTCCTATATAGGCAGCACACAGCGATATTTGACCGACAGCGAGTAGGGACTTATTACTAGAATAAGCATTAATAGTAATAAGATTGCTTACATCTCCGCCAGGCAAAGTCGAACAAGTAGAAGATGGTAACCCACCTATTTGCGGTTCGCCGGCATAACTTATAGTGGATGAAAGAAAACCGTTTGGACAACTTTTATTTTGATTATAGGCGTCGAAATTATATGTAGTTGTTTTGGATTGCCATGTTTGTTGCCAAGTTAGTTTGGCGCTTTTAACTTGGGCAGCTGTATCTGAATTGTTGTATGTTGCATTAACACACAGGTGAACGCCTGTCAATATCTGGCCGTTAGCTGGCACCGCATTAGAGCCTTGTAGAGTTTGGATACTAGCAGCACTGGCATTTTTGAAATTAATATTCGCAAGTAGCAGAAATACGACAATGAACGCAAAAATAAACGCGCCCAAAATATTAATTGATTTTTTATAGTTCATTTATATTTAAGTTTACACCAATTATCATTCTACCTTAAGCTTGATCAAACAGCTTGATAATGAGATATAATAAAGTTATAGTAACAGAAAATGACCTTAATATTAAAATATAAAAAAATAATAAGAATTAGTATTGGTTTATTAATAATACCACTGGCATTCGCCCAGTTAATGGCTCATTCTACTCAAGTTAGTGCGGGATCTCCTTATGCCGGTTGTTACGAGGATAAACCAAGCACCAGCAATATAAATATCACCGTACTAACCAAAGTTGATTGCTCCTCTAACCCAAAAGATCTAACCCCAGAAGAGTTAAGCACAAAAGGCCTAGCATTTAAGTTAAATACCGGTGATTGTTATTATATCGAACAAGTTACAGATCCGGCTGGGGATTCTATTACTGCCTATGATCAGGAAGATTGTACAACATTGGTTTGTCAAATGGGGTCGTCAATACCAGCAGGAGTAAATTGCGGGCCATCCGATCCCTGTAACCCTGGAAGCTCTGATTATGACAGCGCACTTTGCTCTAATATTATTCAAAACTATATCAACCCAATAATTCTTTTTCTTGGCGGTGGAGTTGGCCTAATCATAATTATTATGATAGTAATTGGCAGCATCCAATTTATAACTTCCGGCGGTGATCCAAATCATGTAGCTGAAGCTAAAAAACGTATTAGCAATGCTATACTAGCGCTGATTGTATGGCTTTTGGTCTATGCATTTCTGGAATGGATTGTACCAGGGGGTTTATTATTTAAGTAACTATGAAAAAGATGAAATATTTTAAATATTTTTCACAGATCTTGATGGTCATATCAATGTGCTCATTGTTGTTATTCTCACATAATGTATTGGCTGGCGTGGTTGGTGGAACACCATCAGAACCACTACTTGGTCACTCTTGCACGCCCAAAGGCGGTTCATTCCTGGGGCTAGACCCATGGTATCAATATCTTAAGAGTGATTTCTCGTATACCTATAACACTAACGGTACATTAAATTGTGGGTTTCATATCAACTTAATGATTAATTTCACTTGTAGCGACAAAAACAAAATCAATTCAGTTGTGATAGCTGGCACCAAAGAAAAATGTTCGGCGGCCGATATTGCTAACAACAGGGTTATAAGCGGAGTTAGCCAAAGTTCTCTAGGAACTGTCTGGCTTATTGGTCTGGCGATATTTGAAGATTTACTTAGAGTTGCTGGTATGGCAGCCGTGGCCTTTGTTATTTATGGCGGTTTTCGTTATACAACTAGCCAGGGTTCACCGGAGCAAACTGGCGCTGCCCTTGGTACTATTCTTCATGCTCTGATCGGTTTAGCCATAGCTATTATTGCTGCCACATCGGTTGCTTTTATTGCAAAACAATTTTAAATGGAATATGTAAGTATGATGTTCAAAAGCCTTATCACAATTATTGCGCAAGTAGCCAACCCATTCCCCAAAGTTACAGCTAATGGAAGTTTTATTACTAATTTGCTAAATATTATATTTGGTATTTTTGGCGCTGTAACGCTGTTATTTATCGTGATTGGTGGCTTCCGCTATGTTATATCTTCTGGTGATCCGAAAAATACAGCCAAAGCTAAGAATACTATTATTTACGCCCTGATTGGCCTGGTGGTTACCTTAAGCGCAGTGGCAATAGTTAATTTTGTGGCGGGTAAATTATGAAACGCATACTTTTGTCGATTGCATTAGTTGTGGCGGCGTTTACACCAATTTTATTAATGTCGCAGACAAGTTACGCCGTTAATATTAACAAGAGTAATAGTAAAGTTGATTCAATCTGCGCCCAAGCCGGCGCAGCCAGCAGCGCTTATTGCCAGGATACCAAGAGCGCGACCAACCAAGTTTATGGAAAACATGGAGCCATCGTCATTACGTCATATATTATCGCCAGCGTAGCCGGCGTTGCCGCAATTATTGTCATAGTAATCGGCGGGATTAGATTCATGGTGTCTGGGGGCGACCCGAGCTCAGTCGCTTCTGCCCGGAACTCTATTATATATGCCCTGGTCGGACTGATCCTGATAGCGGCGTCAGAGACAATTTTTGTTTACGTACTTGATAAAATTTAATGTATGATTAAACGACTTTTTAGCTACTCTCCCAAAATTGCAAACTTACTAACATCATTAATGGTAGTAGTATTTATTGGTAGTTTTGGGATTGCTTCACCAGTAACCGCTCAAGCCTCGCAGAATGTAGTCTGCCAAGGAGTTGGTACGGCCAGTGGTAAAATTGGCTCTAGCTGCCCAGGTAGTGGCGTAAGCATAAATAAAGTTTTAAAAGAGATCCTAAATATTCTTAGTATCGTGGCCGGATTCATAGCTGTAATTATGATAATCATCGGTGGTTTCCGCTATGTCGTAAGTGGCGGCAATGATACTTCGGTGGCCGCCGCCAAGAATGCAATTATTTATGCGGTTGTGGGAATCATTATTGTTGCTGTAGCGCAAATTATTATTCATATTGTTCTTAACACGTGAGGAATATTAACTGATTATAGGGTTGTGCTAAAGAAATAATAGCCATAACTTGATTAACAAAGTTAAATAGACTATGGTATAAATGAATATGACTAAAGAAAGGTTAAATCAGTATGCTTCGTAAATTAAGAACACTATTAATAATCCCAGCCTTTATGGGTGCATTGATGGCTCCGGTCTTTGTGCCTGTTATTGCGCATGCAAACAACAACTTAGAGCAAACTATAGTAAAAAACGAATGTAGTGGCAGCAACTTTGACCTGAGCGGCAACAGTAGTGGTGGCTGTAAGGCTAGTGGTTCCAGCCTTAACACATTGCTTACGAATATAATTAATATATTCTCACTGATTGTCGGTGCAGTAGCGGTTATCATGATAATCATCGGCGGTTTCCGCTATGTAATCAGTAGCGGTAACGACCAAGCCGTATCGGGGGCTAAAAATACGATTATATTTGCCCTTGTTGGGTTAGTAATTGTAGCACTTGCCCAGTTTGTTGTTCACTTTGTTATTGGTCATTTGTAGCAATATCGAATTGGAACAAAAAATGGCCCGGTTATTCGGGCCATTTTATTTAGATCAGTATCAATGCTGAATTAAGCCTATCGCTGGAGCAACATTATTTATAAATTGCGATAATTGATCAAACTATTGAATTTGAATTTTCTTGACTGTATCCTGCTTGGCTTTAGTAAAGCTGATTGTTAATACACCATCCGTTAAACTGGCTTCTGGGTCATCTTCCTTGACCGGTACTGGTAGAGCGATACTGCGAGAGAATTCTCCCCAGTAACATTCTTGGACAAAATAATTCTCAACATCATCCTCGTTGGCTGAAAGCGTGCCACGGATACTGAGTGTGTTATCGGCAATACTAACGTCCAGATCAGCTTTATTGACTCCTGCCGTACGTGCTTTGACAACTAGTTTTTCCCTAGTCTCGTATACATCAACAGCCAATTGGCCTGGCAATACATTAGTGCTATCATCTTCGTCCCACTCATCTTGTGCGACAGCCGGCTGGGTTGGATCAGGCGTGGTACCTGCATCATCACCCAGGAAAGCGGCAGTCAACTCGTCGTCTTCCATAAGAAGATCATCGTCGCGATTTCGGCGCGCCATAGTTGTTACCCTCCACGTGAGTTAATATTTCAAGTAATTGAGTTTTTGTATTAAAGACAGTATAACTTAGCATGCAAACAGCTCGCAACTGTTAAGGGGTTATTTACAACACATTAAACACAACGTATTTCACAGTAGCTTGGTCGGCTGTTATAATTACCCCTGTTCTAGCATATCTTTAAACCATAACAACCGTTGTGATCAAATATGTTAGTATGACAACAATACTAAAAGTTATCTAATTTAAAACAAATGGAAGGGTGTCCGAGTGGTTTAAGGAGATGGTCTTGAAAACCATTGTAGGGAAACCTATCGTGGGTTCGAATCCCACCCCTTCCGCCAGATAAATTGTGGAACTTTTTTAAGAGGCCAAAGATCATAATAGAGGTAGTAAGGGCTTGACAGAAGCACTTATTTTGTTTCACAGACTCGTTTTTTAACCTATACCACCTGGGTATGGAAACGCGTAAATACACCTTAAATCCCCGAAATTGTGGAACTTATTCATTAATCTACTCCTCATGTCATTTGTTTCAATCCTCCAGTGCCAAAACAGACATACTAGAATCTAGATAGAACCAAGCATCAGGTCTGGGATGTAAGAAAAGGATTCGTCAAGAGTCAGTAGCTCATTATCCATCTCGAGTGCTATTGCAGCTATCCACATGTCATTTGTACCAATCGGTTTACCTTTTTGGCGAAGACTAAGATAAATCTGTGAGTATATTACAGTAGTTTTGTCGGTTATAGTCTGTACATAGACATTGGGGCTATCAAGAAACCTTTGTAAAAGTTCTTCGTTTATTTTACGTTTATTACCTGCAGCAAAGCCGGCGCGTAGTTCGCCGATCACAATAATTGGCACAACGATGTCATTGTCTGAAGTAAACCACTCCCTTAAACGCTTATCCCCGCGGTTGAAAGCCGAATATGCACTAGTATCTAACGTAAAAGACATGTGTTTATTGCCAGAGTTTCTTATCAACCCTTGAGATATCTTTTATAGCTTCGTCAAAAGAATCATCAAGGGTATTTTTATTATATAAGAAGTCAAAGTCATCATCTTTAGTTATTTCAGTAGTGCCAAAAGTTTGCAATGATAAAAGATCCACGACCGTCTGATTAAACGAACGTCCAGATTGCTTTGAGCGCTTTCTAATAACCTTGTCAACTGGTACTGGAATGTTTCTGATGGTGTATTGAATATTTCTCATGTATACATAGTATGCTATGCATGTATAACTGTCAAGGATCTTTATTTTTTCTTTGCTCATAATCTCCGATTTGTTAAACATTGTAAGTAAGTCAGGATATAAAGAGTTCACAAATAATCACTTTGATATCCTTTAATTATGGGCTAGTATAGGGCAGGTCGTGAATAACAATACAGTATATTAGGGTAGTTCGAATCCCACCCCTTCCGCCAAAAATAATCTGATGAAATTATTAGTTTATGCTTTTGAACCATTCGGTCAGAATGCGGAAAACATCAGCCAACAAGTACTTAAACGACTTCGCGGGCGGAAGAATGTTATGAGAATGACCTTGCCCGTTAAGTTTAATAGCACCTTTATTATCGATGCTATAGAGAATACAAAGCCATACATTATTTTAGGGTTGGGCCAGTATCCTAGAGGTAAAAAAATTCGTATAGAAAGATTAGCCAAAAATCAACAGAAATCCAAGGGCCATCTACAAACGAGCATTACAAAAAACGGTTCAGCAAAGGCCGTTGTTACACTTAAACTTCAGCCCGATATCAACTCGTGGGTTTCATATAATGCCGGCAGGTATGTTTGTAACTATTCGATCTATGTTTTACTTACCAATGCAATCACTAAAAATATACCGCTTGCATTTCTTCATATACCCAAGAAAGTTGACGTGATCAAAGCCACTGATATGGTCGAGCATAAAATCGATGAAATCCTCGCGATAGTTCAAGAATAGGAAAGCTCCAGACCTGTCTGCTCCGCCAAGAAAAAAGTAAAAGGACGCTTTATCTACTTCAAATACTATTTTTTGAATTGATCTATTTGAAAGTTGCATTGTATTTTTCTAGTTTCATACTTGTACAATAGACAGTGATACATGAAACAAAACTCAATAAAAACTGTTCGGACTGTTGATTTCCGGCATAGCCTGCAAAAAAGTTTGTTGATTGGTGTTTTGATTGGTTGCTTACTGCTAATAATCACGTTGTTCACTGATCGTCTGTCTAGGAATCTTTGGGGAGATATCTATGGTTACGCTTACGATGCCCATGCCATGCTCATGGGACGCCTACCCTATCATGGTCTGGCCCTAGAATATCCACCTGGTGTGGTGCCATTTATACTATTAGCGGCGGCAATCGGGCATTTGGCTAAGTCATATCTATTAGGGTTTATAACGCTTACCATGATTTCGATGGGGCTTTTCTTGTGGCATTGCCATTGGAAATTCGGCTGGAAAAGAGTGCTGCTGATGGCGCTGCTAATTCTCCCGGTATTGCAGTTTACATTTTTTTGAGTTGGATATCTTTATGGCACTTGCTTTGTACGGTGCCGTTTACTATTTGCAAAAACACAATTACAAACTTTCATCTATACTGCTTGCTGCCAGTACACTTATCAAAATGTATCCCGGAGTCTGTCTGCTTGGTTTAATTTGGGTAGTGCCAAAATCAGAAAGAAAACGATACCTTTCAATCTTTTTTGGTATCTTAACGGTAGTTTTATTGCCAGTGGCTATCTTGGCGCCAAGGGGGTTATGGTATGCGCTGACTTATCAAACGGGGCGGCCGTTTGAATTTGAAGCGACCGGCGCCGCAGTTGGTTATACTCTGCGCGCCCTAGGCCATACTGCCCACGTGATTACCAGTCATTGTTCCTGGGCCGTACTTTATCCTGGGTCCGATCTCATCAGCACGCTGAGCACGGTTGTTATGATTTTGGCATTTCTGCTAATCATTTATTTAATTATTCGCAATAACTTACAACTTAAGCCAGCGGTCCTTAGTCTAATATTTTTGTTAATTTATATATTGTTTTTTAAAGTCGGCTCGCCGCAGTATATAGTTCCTGGATTGTTTATAACCCCGTTGGTTATGGTCGAGCTTAGGAAACAGCTTAGGCCATGGTTGGTGGCTCGCATGGTATTGCTAGGGGCTGTACTGTGGTTACAATTTAGCGCATTTGTGAAACTTTTCCTGATTGAAACAACGGCAACTCAGGGATCATTCGTTATTATGTCAATACTGTCTGTTGTCCGTACCTTGCTAATAGCAGAAGCTATCTTTTTCCTGATTCGTTGCCTGCGACAGAATTCTGACGTCCAGCTAAAACCTGATGGGAGTGCTTAATTATCAACTACTTTCCAAACTATATGTACGCTCATCCAATAGTTCCAGCTTAAAGCTAGCACAATTGCAATTAGATCAGCCAGTATGTAATTCAAGCCCAGAATTTTAAAACCAATGGCAAAAATAATGAAAGATATTGCCGCTCCGCCCAGGGCGACCAGATTATACTTGCCGAGTTTGATAAAGATTGATTTGGGTGGCTCTATCCGAGTAATTCGCGGAGAGGTAAAAGCGGCTCGAAAAGTATAGTAATGATTCATATAAAAATTAGATATTACGCTAGACTCTATTGCCACGGCGTCAGAGAATAACACTACTTGATGTAACAAATGAACCATGGCAAAAATTATCAACAAGTTTACTAATGTCCCAGAAAAACCAACTAGGCTGAAACGAACTATGCGTCGCAATCTAGAGTTCGGATTAAGCCGGTAGGTGATATAGAAAAATTCAATGATGTCGCGGGGGTGTCTTTTTGAATGTCCGCTACGCCGGTTGTTAAATATTACCGGCACCTCTTGGATAATAAAACCACTTCGTGAAAATTCATGCAATAAATTAACCTGGAAGACATAACCGCCAGAATGGATACGGTCCAAATTAATTTTTTCTAAAGATCGGCGACGAATTGCTTTAAAGCCGCCAGTTAAATCAGTTACGTCATTAATATCAACAAAAATACGCGCTACGATGTTGGCTACACGACTGTTGATTAAGTTCAATTTTGGCCAGTTCTTAGCGGTCTGACCGCCGGAGACATAACGCGATCCTATAACATAATCAGCGCCGCCGTCGATGGCCGCCAGTAGTGTTGGTATGGTCGCCGGATCATGCGAAAAGTCGGCATCCATCATAACGAATGCGTCAAAAGAGCTATCTTTTAAACCATGTTTGAAGCCACGGATATAGGCCTTGCCCAAACCAGCTTTTTTACCGGAAATCAGATACAAATCGAGATGCTTTTTTTGCAATTTCTTGACAAGTTCAGCTGTCCCGTCGGGCGAGCTATCGTCGGCTATCAACACTTCCAGCCGCCAACCTGGGATTCGCTTCGAAACCTGGAATATCTCCTCGATTATCTGTTGGATATTACCTGCCTCGTTATAGGTTGGTAAAATTACCAGAGCTTTATTTGTCTGCTTTTTGGGCATGGTTATTGTCAAGTATAAATGAGTTTATATCAGTCACGAAGGAAAGATTGGTTTTTTTGATGTATTTAAAAAACTAATATTTAATATTCGATGGCGCAATAAGCAGCATCGACTGATTGGCGTTAACAATCACTTGCCAGTGCTTATTTACCAAATCTATTATCATCATCGCATACTGAGGGTCATTAGTTACGATAGCGCAACGGATATTGTATTTGGCAAATTGGGCTAGTTGGAGATTTTTATTTTCGAGCATATTTAAATAAGTTGAAAGATAATATACGCCATTGTTATTCCGCCAGATTGCCATTCGGCCGTCAATATATACTGGTTCCTTGGGCAACTTCCAAATTAAATAACCACCATAATCATAAGAGTTGAAGAGATTGCCAGGACAGGGATGATGAGTTAAGTATGATACTGCCTGAATTGGGTATAATTGTTTATTTGATGGCAGAATAACGCAAAAACCGGCGACAGTAGTCCCAATGAACGCAAATATTATCAGCGATAAAACCCATTTTCTTGAACCATGAAGAGGTTTGGGTAATCGACGGCGGATATTATTTAAATAGTCTTTTGTATCTTGGATGGAGCCGCTGACAAAAAGCGGAAAGTTCCGATTTGCCGACAGCGCGGCAGCTAAAAGCACTGTACTAAAAGGAAACCATTCCCAGAAACGTCGTTTAGTATTTGATATATAGGATACGTAACCAACCCCCCAAAGTATTACGTAGGGTACGGTGGCGAGCTGAATACTGAACGGGAACCATTCTTTTATTTCACTGTGCAGTGACGAGTCAGACAGAGTGCGCCAAATCTCAACATATAATCGGAGACCGTAAGGATTGCAAAAGCTAGCTGCAACTGCAAACAGCAGCATAAATCCCCAAAATAATTTATGTTCTTTTATGGCAAGATAAGCGAGATAGACAAAACCGATGACAAAACCAGCGTGCAAATTAGCCCAAGCCATAAACAACAATGGAATAAGCCAACGGATATATGGGGAACGACTATGAGTTAGGCGGATAAGCAGTGCTAAGCCCAGAACAGTCCAAGTAATAGCCCGGACTCCGGCAAAAGGTGTCAAGGCAACTGCCGCGACAAACAATAGGCTAAACCAAGATTTAGACCCATTTATAAATAACGAAAGCGTCCAAAGCAGTGCGAAGACGATTGAAAGCAGCCAATATTTACCTACTTGGTAGATAAACGACACAACAACGTCATTGCCCCACTCATGGTCAATCCACCGGAAGTTACGGGCTGTATATGTAAAAATATCATGAGCTGGGATACCATACTGGCGGATATAATTACCGGCTTGTAGATGCCAGCCAAAGTCCGGGTCTAAATGCATCCAAGCGATAATCCAGAAAATTACAAAAATAGGTAAAAATTTCAGCAGTTTAGTAATTGTAGGATGCCGTTTACAATAACTTAGCCAACGCTTCACTATGAGACTAACAGCCGTAAGATTAAAAATATCTAGATTAAACAAATTATTTCCTTTTGAATAATTTTTATCCCCACAAAATAACTACAGTTCTATTTTAATATATCGTCAATTTATCTGGTTAAGTTTAATTATTTCTGAGATATCCTTGGGATGATAGTGTTAATAGTAACCCATTAGCAGCAAACTTATAGTAAAATAAGCAAGTCAGGAGAGGTACCCAAGAGGCTGAAGGGGGCAGTTTGCTAAATTGCTAGGGGGGAGTAATCCTCCGCGAGGGTTCGAATCCCTCTCTCTCCGCCAGACAGAAGTTTGGAACTATGCTATTAGGGAGTAGTGAACATCTGCCAAGATTACCTATTTTGTCCATGGGACAACAACTGATAATGAGCAACATGTCTCATCTGGGTGGAAAGAAGTTGATCTTTATAACCTAGGGATCAAACAACCAGGGGAACTTTTCTCTCAAAATACCGATAAATTCGATACCGCATTTTGTTCTGACATGAGGGGAGCAGTCCATTCAGCAGAGCTTTCTTTTAGAGATAAATTTCAGACCCCTTTATCCCACGACTTGCCACGTGAGTGGTTGATTATAAAATCTTTAGGTATACAGCTTACAAAACACTTGTAATATTCTTTGTTATCATGTAAAATATGAACTATAGATAACCTTTAAAGTTATGAACAGTAACAATACAACTAAATTTCCCTCAAAAGGCGAATACCTAGAAACTATATTAAGGTCTACTCAAACAGTTTTCTCTACTGAAGATGCTGCTCTACTTTGGGGGGAAGCTAGTAGAGATACAATAAATCATCGACTAGACAAGTACGTCTCTAAGGGTAAACTTTTAAGACTGCACCGAGGGCTTTACGCAAAAGATGATCAATATAACCCACTTGAGCTAGCCACTAGGATATATAAACCATCTTATGTAAGTTTCGAGACAGTTTTGACTACTTCTGGCATTAACTTTCAGTTTTACAGTAGTATTTTTGTAGCTAGCTATGTTAACCGGGAATTACAAGTTGGCAAACAGCATATCATATTTGTCCGCATGAAGGGCTACGTACTAAGAGATATTACCGGTATTGAACACTATGATGGATTTGCTATTGCTACCCCTGAGCGTGCCTTTTTAGATAGATTATATGTCTCAAAAAACTACCATTTTGACAATCTGACTGTGCTTAATTGGGATAAAGTCTTTGAAATCTTACCGATCTATCACAATAAACGAATGACCAGAGCAGTTAATAAATATTACAAGCAACATAAAGTTGAGGAGTCGGCATGAATCTCGATTATGCTAAACATAAAAGCATCATGCTGCAAATTCTAAAAGACGTCTACTCGGATACCTCTATAGCTCCTTACCTAGGTTTTAAGGGTGGTACTGCTGCTCTGCTTTTTTATGGTCTACCTAGATATTCAAATGATTTAGATTTTGACCTACTTAACTTAAAGCAAGAAGACGAAATCTTCGATAAGCTCCATAAAATTTGTCTAAACTACGGTAAGGTAGACCCCTCAGTTATTAAGCACTATACCCTACTTAATATAATTTCTTACGCCAATGGAGCTCAAAGGATAAAAGTTGAAGTAAATCGACGTAATTTTGGTTCGAGTTTTAAGCCTAAAACACTGCTTGGTATATCAATGTTGGTTATGACTAAAGAAGACATGTTTGCCAATAAACTAGTAGCCATGAAAGAACGAGTCGGCAAGACTAGTCGAGATGTTTTTGATGCTCACTATTTCTTAAAACAGGGTTGGGGTATCAATATAGAGCTGGTTGAAGCAAGAACAGGCAAACCTTACAAAGAAGTATTAAAAGACTGCATCAACCTGCTAGAAAAGCTAGATAACAGACATATACTAGATGGTTTAGGTGAACTTTTGACCGACGCTCAGAAGGATTGGGCTCGGGCTAAATTAAAAGATGATACCATGTTCTTGTTAAAAATAGCAGCTGAACAAAAATCTAAATAATGATACTGTAGTGTCTGATTTTGTTAAATAGGAGGAAAAGACTAGACCCGAGTGCTCCGCCAGATATTACTGTATTCCTACCCGGCAAGCGATGTATTAATTGAGCCCGAGCAATAGCGAGTGTACAATAGCGCTTGTGAACGATAAGCAAGCTACCGACGAAACTAAGCCTAATCAGAACGAGGAGCCTAAATCAGATCAGGCTCCAGCTACCGGTTGGCAATTTGTATCAGATAATAGCCCAAAAAAAGATAATAAATCAACCACAGAACCCAAACTGTTATTGGGCGAGGCAGCCAAACCGGTAACTTGGTCGGCAGCTGAATTTATTGCCCATAAAAAATCATATGGCTGGTATTTACTGCTTGGTTTGGCGACAGTTATCATTGCTGGGATAGTTTATATTATTTATAACCGTGATCTATTTTCGGTAATCGTTATTATCATTGCCGCAGTATTTTTTGGCATTGTAGCCAACCGGCAACCCAGGACACTGGACTATAAAGTGGATGACGTTGGCCTTAGTATTGGCGAAAAACTTTATGCCTATGATAGTTTCCGGTCATTTTCAATCATTGACGAAGAATCAGCCTCAAGCGTTATTTTTAAGCCCCTTAAACGCTTTATGCCGTTAATCACGGTTTATTATCCGCCGCACGACGAGAAATCAATTGTCAACGTTATTTCCAAACATTTGCCGATTGACACTCACCAATTAGATCCAATTGACAGTCTAATTAGGCGGATACATTATTGAGGATAGTTTTACGATAATTTTGGTAGTACTGTTATAGCTAAACACTAACATGAAAAAAAATATCATCGAGAAAACAATTGAAGCTCCGGCCAGAGCCTTAGAATATGGCCTGGAGAGTGGTGAAAAATTAGCCAAAAGCATACCGCTGTCTGGACGCCAGCCAATTAAAAAAGCCAAAGGTTTTTGGTATTTACTTGGCCCCGGGCTGACTACTGGCGCTTCCGATGATGATCCGTCCGGCATCGCAACATATTCACAATCTGGTGCCAAGTATGGCTTCAGCCTATTATGGCTGGCTGCCTTTACCTTCCCGCTGATGGCCATTATCCAGGAAATGTGTGCCCGTATCGGCTTAGTCACTGGCCGAGGATTGGCTGGTAATATCCGAATACATTTTGGCAGAAAAATTCTTTACATGAGTACCCTGTTCTTATTTGCCGCTAACACATTTAACATTGGGGCTGATATCGGCGCCATGGCTAATGCAGTTCAATTACTGGTACCGCATTTTAACTTCACACTACTAGTTATCGGCTTCATGCTATTAATTCTTCTGCTGCAAATATTTACTCCTTATACTAGATATGCGAAATATCTGAAATGGCTGGCATTAGTGCTTTTCGCATATATCCTATCGGCCTTCTTAGCTCATCCGGATTGGGGCACTATTCTCAAGCACTCTGTGGTACCGCATATTACGTTCAGCAAGGACCAGATATTACTTATCTGCGCGGTCTTGGGGACAACTATTACACCGTATCTTTTCTTCTGGCAAACATCCCAAGAAGTCGAGGAAGAGATTGCGTCCGGTGAAACTACCATCAAATCACGAACCGGCGCTGGGACAGAGGATATCAGGAAAATGCGAATCGACGTCTGGTCGGGAATGTTTTTCTCCAACATCGTGATGTTCTTTATTATTGCGGCTTGCGGCAGCGAGCTCTTTGCCCATGGGATTACCAATATTAATACCGCCGCCCAGGCCGCCCAGGCATTGAGGCCATTTGCTGGCAGTGCTACTTTCTGGCTGTTCGCTGCCGGCATTATCGGTATGGGACTGTTGGCGATTCCGGTATTGGCCGGCGCCAGCGCTTACGCTATCAGTGAGAGTATAGGTAAGCACCAGGGTTTGAACTCCAAACTAAAACAAGCCTCGGCTTTTTACGGGGTCATCATTATTTCGATGCTGATTGGTTTGTCGCTTAACTTCTTAGGCCTTAACCCGATTAAAGCTTTGATTTATTCAGCCGTTTTAAACGGTATCGTGGCGCCGATCATTTTGGTGTTAATTTTGTTGCTCGCCCGCAACCAGCACATTATGGGTGAATGGAAGAACGGCAAGATATCTGCTGGCTTTGGTTGGATACTGGCTATAGCCATGGCCGTTTCTGGGATTGCTGCAATTTATTCGCTTTTTCCGTAATAACTCGAGTTATAAATAGCAGTTTAATTAGAAAAAATAATTTATTTATTCAAGCGGTAACCGACGTGCCGCTAAATCTTGTTTTTATTTTTACTATCTGGGCAATTCATTGATGTAAGAATTCAGACTGTGATTTTCCAGAAGATGACCATAATAACTGTTAATTGAGAGAAAGAGGTATGAACAATGGATGAACAATTTGTACAATCGATCAATCGGCCGATAGCCGATTTACGTTTGCGACGCCAGTTATTTATTAGACGGATGCAACGCAAGTTAGCTATCAAACAAGCAACCTATACCGACGGCGAGAATCATCGTTTTCCCAGCAAGGGCTTGTCTTTACCTGTCGATTTTTCTATATGAGCTGTTAGGCTGCTGCCAGCGCTGTTCGCGTTTTTCGTAAAGATTATAAACGCGGATATCTTGAGGTGTTGGTTGCCGATGGTCAAGACTTCTTGGCCATAGTTTGAGGCGGCGCACGATTGCCGCCTCAAAAACCAGCAGCAAAATCAGAACTTGTAAATAAATCCAAAACAGCAACCCAAGGACGGTTGATAGTGTACCGTAAAAAGGACTCAAGCGTCTTAGCTCATGCGTCATAATATAACCGCCTAGGACTTGGAGCAGCTGCAGGCCGATTGTTGCCAGCAATGCGCTGATAACAACGGTTTTAGCAGCCAGGCGGGCTTTGGTACCGGCCTGATAGAGAAAAGCTATAACGCCGAAAAGCAACACAACGCTAATACCGTCGGCCAACAGACGAAACGTCAAACTATGATTTAAGCTGGTGGCCAAAGTCGTTAAACTGGCCGCCAGCAGTAACCCGCTGCCGCCGATCAAAATAATATATAGATTCCGGAAAATTGCCCGTGGTTGGCCTAAACGCCGTAAGCGCGGTACAAAGCAGATATTATCAAGCGTATAGCGCCAAGCACCGGCTAATCCGCCAGCACCGTATACGGTGATCAGCAGGCTAATTAATAGTGCCAAACCGGTCCGGTGCAGACTGTGAATATTGTTCTGCAGTTCTGAGCTCATAGCTGGAAAGTAGTGGCTGATAGTCGAAATGATCCTTAATTTCATAGCCTGGTGGTGCCTGAGCAGCAATTGCATGAAAGTTACGGCTACGATCAACAATGGGAACAGCGCCATAAAGCCGTAATAAGTTATCAGGGCTGCTTGGTAACCAGTATTGTCTTCTGAGTATTTTTTTGTGACGGCGTAAATAAAACCACTAAAGCGATGATTGAGCTGATGATGGTTTAAGCGGTTAATAAAAGCCGACGCCATATGTTCCACCCCTGGAAAACTTTGTTTTAAGATGCTTTAGCTTAGTCATGTATAAAAGATTACAGATAATTTCTTAATTATGTCTAAAATTATAGCTACTCTTAAATGTATGACAAGGAGAAGAATCAAATGGCATCTAATAAGCTTTTTTTACATCAATTAGAAGGTATATCAAGCGAAAAATACTTACGACGACAAAAATTCATGAAAAGATCAGATTATCAGAAGCGCTACAAAAGAGCCCGCGACGGTCTTTTGAGCCAAGTCCGATAACTAACTAGACCCGACTTTCCCCAGAGAATATCCTAGAATACAAATTCTTTAGTTTTAGTACTTAAGTTTATTTCAAAGTGCTGCTGGCTGCTTATACCTAGCATTAGGTATATTATTTATTATTGTCGGTCGACATTTATAATCATTTTTTAGGGAATAGAGTGGCTAGCAGCTATTGGGCTAATTATCGTGGCTGTTATCTAAATATGGCAGTTGTCAATCGGCTTGATGTCGATTTTCTTATTGCTAATAGTGTTACAATTAACTACTATGCTGTCTGGCCAACTGCAGCGATTGAGGCAGGAAGACTTTTTTATGGACGCAAACATTTGCCTGATACTATACTTAGCCTATTACCCATTTGTTTCAGACCCTAGGCGCGTGCCTAAAGTTGAGGAAGTAGTATAAATCATGGACCAAAAACCAAACTCACTATATCTAAAAGTAGTTCAAATTACGGATCATTATTTTGGGCCGACAGCGGATCGCTTTATCCGGCGCCAAATTGAGAACCATCTTAATAAAAATCCTGAAGAGTTGGTAAAAAGCGACCTTAAAGAGCTTACCGATTGGATTGAAATGTCAATGACAGTATTGACTGATGATAATCGGGTAATTGGCGAATATCTGTCTAAGTTACACTCACTTATCTACCGAAACTGGTAAAGCAGTATGGCCGATAGCACCAAGGAACTAATCAACAAGCTAGAGTCCCAAGCCGCGAGAGTGCTTGAGGAAAAAGCTAATACCGAAGCGCTGTTTTCCAGCATTGGCGAAGGTGTCATTGCCACCGATATCCATGGCACGATTATCCGGGTTAATAAGCCGGCTCTGGCGATACTCGGTTTCCAAAAATCGGAACTTGTCGGGCATTGGTTCTCAGAAGCAGTGACAGCGGTAAATGAAGACGGTTCAATTATCGACAATCGGCAGCGGCCGATATCCAAAGCCTTTCTAACCGGCCGCACAATTACTGAAAGAGTCAATTATATGAGGAAAAACGGCAACATTATCCCGGTTTTGTGCAATGTATCGCCGGTTTTACTGCGCGGTAAACCGATCGGGGCAATTATGGTATTCAGAGACATTAGCGATGATATGCAAAACGATAGGTTAAAAATGGATTTCATCGGTATTGCCTCTCATCAGTTGCGTACTCCTCTGACAGCAGTGGTTACCTATGCCCATATGCTTGAAGAAAATTTTGGCGGTAAACTGAGCGATATCCAGCAGTCATTTGTAAGCGTCATTATTACCGCCAGCAGAAGAATGAATGAACTAATCGGTACGCTGTTAAATATTACCCGGATTGAAGCCGGTAACATCCGCATCGACCCCAAACCAACCCAAGTCGCAAATATCATCCAAGAGATAATAGATGAAATAAAACCCGAAGCCGATGGTAAACGGATTAAATTAAAGCTAGAGAATAAATCAAAACAGGAGCAGATTAAAACCGACAGACTACTGGTCCACGAAGTATTTTCCAATCTAATATCTAACTCAGTGAAATACACGCCGCCGGGCGGCAATATATTAATAACCATTAATGAGCGCTATAACGACATTATTATCAGCGTCAAAGATAACGGTTACGGCATTCCAATTGGAGACCAACGTTTTATCTTTACTAAATTTTTCCGTTCCACTACAGCTATGAAGCACGATGTCACCGGTACCGGGCTGGGCTTATACCTGACAAAGATTCTAGTCGATAATCTTGGGGGAGATATTTGGTTTAAAAGTATTAAGAATAAGGGCGCGACGTTTTTTGTGTCATTACCAAAGTCAAGCTTAGAGAGAAAATCGGGTCAGTTTAAACTCGAAATATAACCGCGGATTTCTCTGTTGTCAGGCTTATCACTATCCATAATGTGATATATCCTATTGCACTTCGGCCGGACAATTGGCATAATTTCCCTGTAATTATGTAATATAATTGTATAATTGGTATACGATGGCTGATATTTTAATTGTTGAAGATGATCATGATCTGAACGCGGCCTATAAACTAATCCTGGAAGCGGCTAGTCATCATGTCATCTCGGCCTTTGATGGCCAACAAGCCCTAGTTAAACTTCACGATTTCGAGCCTGATTTAATTTTGCTCGACCTGCTCATGCCGGTAAAATCGGGCGTTGATTTTCTTCATGATTACAGTGAGATTCATAAGAAAAATCCAGCTCGGATACTGGTATTTACTAACCTGGAAAATTCCCCGGAAATTGATGAAGCTTTTCGCTTGGGTGCCGATAAATGCGTTATCAAGGCCTGGACAGCACCCCACGGGCTGGTGAAGGTCGTTAACGACGTTCTCCAGACCAAGCCCAAGCAGTCTATATTGTAATTTTTTTCATTTCCGACAAGAACTGGTCTGCTAACAGTATGTTAAGCTTGGCGGTATTTATTTGATAAGGGTTATGGGCGCGGTAGGCGATAACCCCTTTTCTCTTTAGATTGCTTAGCTCAATTGCCACTGTCTCGCGGGTCAAACCGGTCAAATTAGCAAAATCTTGCTGGGTTAGGATTATATTGAGTTTGATCTGGTTAACATTTAGCGGTGTGCCGTGGGCAATGGCGAAGTAATGAAGTGTATTTACTAGCTTAGCACTGGCTTTTGGCTGCAACAGTGCATTTAAGCGCAGGGTGATGGCAATTATGTGCCGGTTGGATCGGTTAAGTTCATCTTTTAAAATAGCTTGATTACCATTGATAAAAGACGAATAGCTATCCCGCGGCAGACAATAGATTTCGCAATCAGTAAAAGCTTCGTAGTAATACAAAGAATTAGGTACCTGTCTAAGTAACCAAGCCCGGGGGAAGATATCGGTCGGCGTACTTAAAAACACTAACTGTTCGTCACCCTTGGAGCTTAGGTTGTAGGTTTTAACAATCCCTTTTTTAACTACATAGCCGTATTTTGGCACTTCACCCTGGAAAAGCATTACTTCGCCCTTTTTGAAGGTTAATACCCTAAAGTCCCTGAGGAAGTCTGTCCATAATTGTGTAAGCGGTTCATCCATGTTGCTATATTAGTTTAAAACAGATAGAGGTAAATTACGAGCCCTTGAACGAGTTCACCACATTCCGTACACTTGACTCACTGTTACTTTATGCTTTCATAGTACTCGCATGGAGTCTTCATGCCTAGTGCTTCATGGGGTCTAATATTGTTGTATATATAGTCCTGG
>Ga0182027_10004478_pt1 | contig 21630 bp, 25 predicted proteins | sample 712E1DmetaG_FD_121300 | JGI IMG/M metagenome (GOLD analysis project Ga0182027, IMG submission 121300) | Permafrost microbial communities from Stordalen Mire, Sweden - 712E1D metaG (Illumina Assembly) | ecosystem: Environmental > Terrestrial > Soil > Wetlands > Permafrost | place: Sweden... | reverse complement strand
CAAAGACATTGATCCAAGACCAATTGATTGCAAAATATATCCCTTTGTTGTGGATTGGGATTCTATAAATTTTGATAAGAAGATAGTAAAACTTTATTATTGGGACAATGAATGCCCCTTAGTCGTAAATAAGTCTATTCCTGAAGAATTTAGAAAAGAAGCAGTACATATCATCAAACGCGATTTCGCTGTATTATTCTACGGAGCAAGATTTGAAGTAAAGATCATTGATGAAGTCTATAAACCACATCTGAAGAAAAGTTAAATACAAAACTATGCTACAGTAATGCAATTACAATGCACTTGTGCATATAACCCCAATCATTTTCATAAAATATATAAATGAGACTCTGATAAATGGTCAAAGGGGTGTTTAAGTAACATAAATTTTATTTGACTATTATTTAAATAAAATAAATTATGATTACTTAGTATAACATTACCGAGGTGGATTAATATGGGTGAAGAACATAAGAAGCATGAACACGATCATGCTGATCACGAAGGACATGAGCATAATCATGAAGAGCATGAAGCACATAAGCATGTATATATGGAGCATCATGAACACAGTAAACATCAATCTTATAAAATTGCTACATGGATACTAGCTGGAGTTTCAATCGTATTATTGATTGGTTTGATTATAGCATTGGCAGTACCACATGGAACAAGTTCCAGTACAAAAGCAATTTCAATCACTGACGCAAAAACTCAGACTGAAACATACTTGAAAAGTATTGCAAATGGAAATGCATCAGTTGATAGTATAACAGATATAGGCGATTTATACAATGTCAAGATAACAGTATCAGGTAGAGCATACGAATCATACGTTACTAAGGACGGTAAATTATTATTCCCTCAGGGAATTGATATGACAGCAGCAGCAACACCATCTACAGGTACAGCAACTAATACACAAGCAGCAGCAACTCCAACTGTAGTTCCAAAGACAGACAAACCAACAGTTGAATTATTTGTAATGTCATACTGCCCATACGGAACACAAGCAGAGAAAGGAATATTGCCAGCAGTAAGAACATTAGGCGACAAGATTGATTTCAAAGTAAGATTCGTATATTATTCAATGCACGGCCTAAAGGAAGTCAAGGAAAACTTGAATCAATACTGCATACAATCACAGCAGCCTGATAAATATACAAAATACTTGGCATGCTTCTTGAATGATAGTGTTGGACAAGGCAGCGATGCAGCAATAGCATCATGTATTGCATCCACTGGAATAGATACTACAAAATTAGAGGCATGTAAAACTGCAACAGACACACAATTCAATGTAATGAAGAACTACAATGACCAATCATCATGGCTAAATGGACAGTTCCCTAAGTTCGACATTGATGCAGCATTAAACACAAAGTATAGTGTAGGCGGTTCACCAACATTAATAATAAACGGTGTTGAATCAAATGCAGGAAGAGACAGTGCAAGTTTCCTATCAGGAATCTGTGCCGCGTTTAACAACGCGCCAGCAGAGTGCCAGACACAACTAAGTGCAGTACAGCCAGGACCAGGATTTGGTTATGATAGTGTAGGCGCAGCAAACGCAGCAGGATGCGGCGTATAAAACGCTAAATATTTTTTTTATTCTTTTTTTTATTTCTTTTATTAAATTTCATTATTTTATTTCTATAATTTCTGATTATTCTTATTCTAGAACGTTATTTCTTTGAAAAGTTCATAAATCATTTAAACTCCAACATACACTCTAATTGTATGACGAAACCTGCACAAGAAAAAGAAGAAACATATGTTATGATTTGTCCTAAATGTAAATCTACAGATGTAGAGATGGATACATCAAATCCTGTGCAGCCGGCTTTCGGATTACCCCCTATTTATATATGTCATAAATGTGGTCATAGTGGAAACGCATTTCCCGAAGTCCAGATGTCTGAAATAGAAGGATTTGAAAAAGAAGCCAAAAAAGAGGGATTGACTAATTCCAGTCCGGATAAAACTCCTAAAACAGATAGTCGGTACGGAAATTTTGGAGTAAGAGTACTATGGAAAATCAGCGGACCCATATTATTATTGTTAGGAATTGTTCTCCTATTCATACGACCGATTTTTGGAGCGATTCTAATACTGCTCGGCCTATTAATGATTTATATCACTTATTTTAAGAAGAGAAAACTTCGCGGTGACTGATTCTTAAAAGAAATAACTTCTATGTAGCTTAAATTTTCCATTAATTTAATAAATGGGTACCTATAAACCATATCATGATTTGCATATTGGCGATGATTGTATTCGGAATCATGGGAATTTTCTCTGCAAAATACAGGATTATTGCCAAGGAAGCATTTAATTGCGTCTTTAAAAAATTAACATTTAGAAAATGTGATACTGGACTCGATACAAGATTAAAGTCACAGATCACTGGTAAGTTCTTGAAAGTCTCTCCAAGACTCGGGAAGACTGTCTATAAATATTTTGAAGTATTCTCATGGATATTTTTGATATTAACACTTGCCTCAATATTTTTTGTAGTCAAAGGAGTATACTTTTACGCAATATACGGAAATTGCAACGGTCCTAATAGCACTCAATTCTGCATATTTGATCCTCTAGGAACGAATAGGCCGGCAAATGTCACGAGCGGAAGCACATGTTCAATTCCTGGTCATGTAGAAAATAAGATATTGACTCCTCCGCCAATAGGAGAATTGCAGAGCGGATCATACTTAGGCAATCCGAGTGCAAAAGTTGTTATTATAGAATTTGGTTGCTATTCATGCCATTTCACAAAAGAAATTGAACCGACTGTAAAGAAGGTCTTGAATAAATATGGCAATCAAATATTATACATCTATAAAGATTTCCCGTTAAGTATAACACATGCCACGGCATTGCCTGCTGCAGAAGCTGCACATTGCGCTTTGGATCAAGGTAAATATTGGGAGTATAGAGATTATTTGTTTGCAAATCAACAACAGCAATTAAAGGAAGACTTGATTGGATACGCGAAAGCTCTTGATTTGAATATTACACAATTTTCAGATTGCTTAAACAATGGAAAATACGCGTCTATAATAAATGAGACATACAATGAAGGATTAGAATCAGGAATCACGGTAACACCGACATTTTTCATAAATAATCAGACTATCGTCGGAGCAAAAGATTTTAAGGAGTTCAAAAAGATAATAAATTCCGAACTCGGAATCAAATGGTGGCAATTCTGGAAATGGTATGATAAAGTATGAGTTTATCCCTCCTGAATGACAACTAAATAGAAAGGTTTATATAGGGAGGAATATGTATATGTGTACATGAGTATTGCACCAAATGATTTGGATAAAATAGTACTAGTCTGTGAAGATAATTCTACATGCATAGGAAATGCTCTACATGCGTATATCAATATGAAAATGTGGGAGAGCATAAAAAGTACGAAATTCAGCCCAGTGAGCATATGTCGATTAATAGAAGCATTAGCCAAAGGATCAACATACAGCATACCTGAAGAGACATTGTCAAGAACCGCAATCGATGCTATAAAAACTTTGGAAAGCAAAAATCAAATACTTGAGCCGAATATAGAATATGTACACACATATTCTTCCCTATCAACTAACGATAAATCACCTGTAGAATTAGAAATTGCAGCACTAGAAACCCAAAGCTTGTCGGGAGATGCACGGACAGAAGTTAATAACACCATAAAACTAATAACAAAATATGCTGCAAGCTCAAAGAAAAGTTCAGTATCAGAACTGAAAAACGTAATATGTAAAACTCTAGAATACGCACACCAAAACGGACTAAATATAAAAACCATCATTTATGATGCCATTGACGCAGCAAACTCGGCAGACACTAAGAATACAAAAAATAAATCCACTCTTGCTCAACAAGATATGAAGATGAACCGTACAGGTCTAATAAGAGGAATTCAACTATTCAAAGAAAGAATTAACTTAGAATTTCACCAATACTCTCCTACATATAGTGTGCAAGAATTATGTGATAGAGTTATAACTAATAAATATCATAGGTATAATTGATATAAGACCTAGAATCCTCTTCCAATAAACTAATTCTCCAAACGGAACATCCATAAAACATATAAATCACGTTATTATCTATAATTCTATGAACATCCATAAGATTCGAGAGGATTTTCCAATTCTGGATAATCCAAAGAAACCAATCATATATTTTGATAACGCGTGCATGACTCTACGTCCAAGGCAAGTCGTAGAGAAGATGAACGAATATTATTATGAATATCCTGCATGTGCTGAAAGGAGTCATCATAGACTTGGAAAGAAGGCGACTGAAGAATATCACAATGCACGTACGCAGATAAGAAAATTCATCAATGCAAAATCAGACAAGGAAATAATATTCACAAAAAATACGACCGAAAGCATCAATCTTGTCGCTAAATCTTTTGGATTCCGAAGAGATGACGTGATAATAAGCACGGATAAAGAGCATAATTCTAATTTAATACCATGGCAGATGGTTGCACGCGAAAAAGGCTTACATAGAGAAAGAGTAAGTACAAGCTACGAGAATGACAAAGCGGGATTTGATATGATGACGTACGAACAACTATTAAAAAAAGCCAGAAGCAACAGCAATAGAACATTCGTTTCTATGGTGCATACAAGCAATATGGACGGCACGTCAATCCCTGTCAAGGAAATAATAAAGACAGCGCATGATTATGATGCTATCGTCATGCTTGATAGTGCACAATCAGTGCCTCATAGACCAATCGATGTAAAAAAACTTGATGTAGATTTCTTGGCCTTCTCGGGACATAAGATGCTAGGACCTTCTGGAACAGGAGTTCTTTATGGCAAAGAAGAATTGTTGAAAAAAATTGCACCATACAATGTAGGTGGAAGCACAGTAAACGATACGACGTATGATAGCGCAGAATTTACTGAACTGCCAGAAAGATTTGAAGCAGGATTGCAGGATTATGCTGGATTCATAGGCCTTGGAGAAACAGTAAATTACTTGAAGAAATATATCGACGACATACACGAGCATGAATTGAAATTAAATCATATAGTGACTGAAGGATTGAAGAACCACGTGAATATACTAGGACCTCTTGATTCGAAACTTCGAAGCGGAATATTCTCGTTCAATACAAAGAATAAGATGGACTTCCATGAAGTCGCATTGATGCTTGACTCATACGCAAATATAATGATAAGAAGCGGAAGGCATTGCGTTCATTCTTGGTTCAATGCAAATAATATTGATGGCTCTGCACGAGCTAGTTTCTATCTGTACAATACAGAAGAAGAAGCGAAATTCTTCGTCGAGAAATTGCATGAGATAATGAAGATGAAGTGACCTATCCCTTTTCTAATTCAAGGCCTTTTTTGAGTGTGGGATTATTTTAGAACACACATTAAGTATATGCCCAAATATTCCTGCAATTCCGAGCAGTTTAAATCCATCTTCAAAAATATGCTCATATGGCAAATATTGCCCAAGTTTAACGTCAATAACAATGCTGCAAGCCAAAAAGAATGCTGCAGTTAATAATATCCAATAATTTTGTTTCATCAAGAATTTGCCATTATATTTAATTATCAATATAATGATAAAGGCGTACAATAAATATACAATCCTTTCAGAAATCCCGAATAAGGGTAACAGACCATCATGCATCATGAACAAATCGTCTATTAGAAGCCAAGAGATGAATAACCCCATCGTAATAAGATATCTTTTACTTTCTCCATTACACATCCTTGATGTAAATAGCGCAATACTTGCTGCAGCCGCCCATAATACTGCCCCTAATGAACTAACCCATCCTGCATAGAATGGCAGATTTGCAATTGCTGCAGGATCTCTTGTGAACATATAATCAGGAATATTGAAATGAATTTCTAAAAACAACAATGCAAGTAAAAGAACTACGACAGGAGCATATATAATAAACATAAATTTGGATTCATCAAGAAACTTTCGGAATTCAGTTGCAAATTTGCTCATGAAATTAAATAATACCTGGTATTTAAAAAGTTATCACCTTGAGCAACATGATAAAAGAAAAATATATCATTTTCGATTAAATAATTAATTCTAGATTTTCGTCAATAATTCATCCAATTCCATAAATTCCTTGTTGCTCAGTTCGTAAAGTTTCTTGTCGAATAATGGATGTTTCGTCAATTCCTTGACCTGCCTTTTTGTCTTTTCGAAAAAGATCTTCTCGAATGCATTCTTCAATTTTCTGTCGTCAAGCATTATCAACTTTACATACATATCGCTTAATGCATCAGACTTCGGTTCTAATAGTATCACTTCAGAATCGACGCGTGGTGGAGGACTGAAAGATCTAGGTTTTACGGTTTTTAACAAATCTATATCGTACATATGGCTTGCAATAATACCAATTCGATTGTCATTTCTCGTCAATAAATCGGCAAAATGTTGGCCGATAGTCAAAACAACCAGTTCGAGTTCTTTATGTTTTTTAAAAATTAATCTCATCAACGGCTCTGAAATATTATAAGGGATGTTTGCGACGATCTTGTTGAATGTATATTTTTCATATAACTCGTTGAATACCTGCAAAATGTTGTCATTAATGAATATTACATTTTTTGCATCCTTTACATCAAACTTATACTCTTCAGTATCGACAGCGATGACCTTGCATTTCTTGAGCAATTCTTTCGTCAACGAACCCTTGCCGTAACCAATCTCAAGGACAATATCATCCTTCTCAAGTTCTGCATTGTTGACGATGAATTTAATCAGGTCAGGATCTATCATATAATGCTGCCCAGTCTGGTCCAAGTTTCTTGCATATGATTCATCCATGGCTTTATGATAACGGATTTAAATATAAATCTTTTTAAACATCCATATAGTATAGCAATATATAATATATTGTGAGGTGTTTAACATGGAAAATTACAAGAGTTCAGTAGTCGATGTCGTTGCTGTAACACTAGGAATATTTATGGTCATCACCGTAATGTTTCTGATATTTGCAAAAACAAATCTGGAAACATTAGTACCTATCTCATGGGCGTTCATGGTCGTAGGAATAGTCGCAACAATTTTCCAATATAAATTATTGATTGGACAAAAAGATAAAAAGAAGTAATATCAAAAGAATAAATAAAACCTTTTTAAAGCAGCAATAATTTCTTTTTTCATCATGGCGGCCCTGATGTAGCCTGGCAGCATAGAAGACTGTGGATCTTTTAGGGCGGGTTCAAATCCCGCGGGTCGCCTAGAATTTTTTACAAAAACGCAAGGAACTTTTGTTCCTGCGCCCAAGAAATAATATTTCTTTGGGAATCCAGTAAAAGTGATGAACATCACGAAAACCTGAGTTCATCATAACGTTAATGTCGGTTACGACCTTTTTTTCCGAGGTTTTTTCTTAAAAAAGCTCAGAAAAATCCCGCGGGTCGCCCTAAAACTTTTTTAGAAAAAATGGACCACGTTGCAATTCTCGACAAGAAACGAAAACTTTTGCCTAAAATAATCTCTGGTGAAAAAACCATCGAGTCAAGATGGTATCAGACAAGACGAACTCCATGGCATAATATACAGATGGATGATATTATTTATTTTAAGGATGCAGGAGAAATGATTACAGTAAAAGCACGAGCGAGTGATGTATTATTTTTTGACGGCCTGAATAAAGAGAAAGTTGAGAAAATATTACAGAAATATGGGCGAGGAATTGCTATGGAAACTCTGGAATATACTTCTTATTACGATAAGAAGAATTATTGCATCCTAATATTTCTAAAAGATGTAAAAGAAATTACACCATTTGACATTGACAAGACTGGATTTGGAAATGCATGCGCATGGATGAGTTTCAAGGATATAAAGAAAATTCGTGTATGAACAAATATAATAATCGCCCTAGAATCTTTTTATAGAACCTAATTTACACAGGTATGTTCTATTCTCTTTGACTTTATAATATACAATAACCATATCACACCAAAAACTAATTGTATGAGTATAGAACCTATTTGATAATATTCTGAGGATAATAAATAGTATGTAATCGACATAAGGGCATCAAATATTATCAATGATTGGAATACTATCGCTAATGCCTTGAATATTCTTTTCTTTTTCCATAATAAAAATAATAATATTATATCCAGAACGAACAGCGCTAACGGAAAAAAAATGAAAATAGTATGCATTTCTTCATCAACTGCATTATAAGCGCAAGCTAGCAGGCCAAAAAGAAATAAGAACAATGAAAACAAGTAAAGGAATAACCAACCATCAATACCTTCCAACTCTGTACGTTTTTCAGGCATGATATCCTATAGTATAATAACTATTTAAAGTTGCTTCTTCTAGCAGCTATATAAATTTCTTCGTCGCAATTGCAACTTCTTTAGGTCTATAAATTAATAGTGCGTGATCATCATATTTTAAACGTAATAAATTCCAGTTATGTTTTTTTGCCACCCTGACATATCTTTGTCTTCTAAATAATGTATCTTTATTACTTACTATCATCATTATAGGTATCTTTATGCTTTCAGGAGTTCTGCATCTATGCGTGTTCCTGATTCTTCCTCGAGGTCTTATCGCAGATTTCACAGTCCGCAAATATACTTTGAATTCGTCGCTGTCGAGCAATTTTACCAATCTCTTCTTCTGGTCTTCTTTCCATCCGAACAACTCGCCCTTCATAATTCTCTTTGATATTCTTTTACGAAATTTTTCTCTTCTGATAAGAGGATTGACAAGCAGCAATGAGAATTTAATGTTTATTCGCCTATCAAATCCTGCAGGGTTAACTAAAACTATCTTGTCAACATATTTTTCTAGCCATTCATGACCAAGAGCTACAGCAATACCAGACATCGAAGTAGCTAGAATGTTAAATTTTTTTCTTAGAATCTTTTTCTTGATAGCTACTAGTATAAATTGCTTCAAAAATGATATCATGTAATCTTCATCATAAGAGTCTTGTCTTCTTAGAGGCTTGCTTGACTTTCCATAACCGATCCAGTCTATCGCTACAAGATTATAGTTCTTCATGAATTTCGCCACATTTTGAAATCCGACCTTGCCGCTGCTGGCAAATCCATGCAGACATAATACTTGTTTCTTTGCATTCTTTAGACCATATATTAGAACATGGACTTTGATATTCGTGCCCTTAAATTTCATTGGCAAAAGTAATTCATGACATGTCATACTATTCGTACATAGGACTTGTTTTAAAATATTGTTATTACGAAGGTTATTGTTAAAGTCTGCGCCCGGCGAGTCATTGACTTTATATTCGAGACCAAATAACTCGAAAGCCAATCAAATTAAGAATAGATACGAGCGCGCAACGTTAGATATACAATTACATCAATAATATAGAATAACATAGAACTATAAGAAAAAAAATAAAAAAATAATTTATTTACTTGAACAAATGAACTATCGTCTTATCGAATGCAAGGAAATATATTATTACACCATATATTACAATTCCTATTAATCCACTTGGCAATCTCAAAAGTGATGATATTATGCCTAGTGCAGAAAATATTATTACGACGATTCTTGCCCAATTCTTATGATTCCATAGTGCTTTTGCTACAAATATACCAACAACTCCAGCTATTACCATCAGGATAGCCATCGTTACTGCATATGCGCTTACTAAAGCCCAGCTGGCCGAATACATTATACCAAGTCCATGTCCGAAAAGCAATACCATCAATCCACCCAATATTGCAAGTCCTGAACAAATATATCCTAAGATAGCAAGTATCTTAACTGTCAATTCCGCGTTTTTCTTATCCATAATTAACACCCCACGATAGATTTTAAGTATATGCTTGGGAACTAGTATATATAAAGTTGATGGTAATAAACCTTATCAATATATAATTTTGGCAATATAAAATTTATAAATCATCCAATTATTCTCATTCATAGTCATAGATATAAGAGACAAAAATTATTAATTTAGTATATGAAGACAACAAAAAATATTTTGGGAGCGTATAGAAATCGAATACTTTCCTCGCTGACGTTCGGAACTATTTCGTTAATACGAAATATTTATAAATACCCTAAAGTTTCTCTTTTATATTAACCCGAGTTCCAGGAGAGCGATTTTAGGGTTGTCAAAATTTTTGTGTGACAATGTTTCGCTTTCTGCTTGGTTTAAAATTTAAATTATATATAAAATATAATTTTTTATATGACAATTAAAACGTGATTATTATGGCTGAAGATAAGACTCAAGCAAAAAAACCAATACCAACTGGAAAACCGGTTTCCACTAATGCTGGAAAGCCTGTGTTCGGAAGACCAACAACAACTAATGTTTATGGTGATAAGTATGGACCTGATTTCAGGCACATAGTCAGAATTGTAAATACTGATTTGAAAGGTGAAAAACAAGTCGGCATGGCAATCCAGAAAATTAAAGGCGTAAGCGTCATGTTTTCTAATTTCATTTGTTATTCTGCAAAAATTAATCCTAAAGCAATCACTGGAAAATTATCTGCTGAGGACATTACAAAATTAGAGGATGTAATGAAGAATCCTGCTAAATATAATTGTCCATCATGGATGATGAATAGAAGAAAGGATTCAGAGACTGGTCAGGACATGCATATCATAACAACTGATTGGGATATTACTATCGATAATGATATCAAGAAGATGAAGAAGATAAGAAGTTACAGAGGAGTAAGGCACATGATTGGCCAGCCTGTAAGAGGCCAGAGGACAAAGAGTAACTTCAGAAAGAACAAGGGTAAATTATCTTTGGGCGTAGTTAGAAAAGCAGCACCAGCACCAAAGAAAGATTCAGGTAATAAAGGAAAATAAACTAGTAATTAAAAATAATAATCAAAGGTAAAAATGGGAGATGTCAAGAAAATACGAAAGAAATATTCAAAGCCTAGTCATCCATGGAGAATAGAGAGGATTACTGAACAAAACCTGATAACTAAGGAATATGGAATTCCAAAGAAGACAGAATTATGGAAAGTAATTGCAAAGCTCGAATCATTCAAGCATCAAGCTAAAGAATTATCTGCAAGAAGTGATTCACAAGCAAAAATTGAAAGAGAAAATTTAGTCAAGAAACTAGTATCATTGAATCTTATCAAGGAAAGTACATTGGAAGCAATATTAAGTGTTAACTTAAAAGATGTCTTGAATAGAAGATTGCAGACAATAGTTTACAGGAAAGGTTATTGTAAGAGTATGAAGCAGGCACGACAAATGATTATCCATAGACATATATTAGTCGCTGGAAGAATCAACAGCAGCCCATCATACATCGTAAAATCTGCTGAAGAAGCATCAATTGAAATAAGTCCTAAATCACCATTTTATGACACGAATCATGCTGAAAGAATAAAGGAATCAACAAAGAGAAAACCAAAACCAGCTGTTGATAAAAATAAATTTGGCAAGAGAGGCCGAAGAGGATAAAGATGAATGATAATACAAGATGGGGTATATGTTATATATTTTCATCCTATAATAATACCATAATTCATATCACAGATATTAGTGGTACTGAAACATTAGGAAAATCAAGCGGTGGAATGGTCGTTAAGTCTGATAGACTTGAAAGTTCCCCGACTGCTGCAATCATGGCAGCAAAAGCCGCAGCTGAACAAGCAATGGAAAAAGGAATATCAGGAATTCACGTTAAGATAAGAGCTCCAGGTGGACATAATGGTCCAACAACACCAGGTCCTGGTGCACAAGCAGCAGTCAGAGCATTATCAAGAATAGGTTTAAGGATTGGATCTATTGAAGAAGTCACACCAATGCCGCACGATACTTGTAGAAAGAAAGGTGGAAAACGTGGACGACGTGTTTAAATCTTTGAAACTTTTTAGAAAAAAGTTCCACCAAAAAAAGGCCGCATCGGCGGCGAGGATATAAAAAAATGGAAGTTAAACTTGTTGAAAATCAGGATAAGAAGAACAGGTTGATATTTTCCCTCAAAGGAGCAGATACAGCTTACGCTAACACATTAAGAAGAATCATGGGATTCGAAGTTCCTGTAATGGCAATTGAAGAAGTAGAATTCAGGAAGAATACATCAATATTATACGATGAAATGATATCTCATCGTCTTGGGTTAATCCCTTTAACGACTGATTTAAAATCATACAATATGATGAGCGAGTGCAAATGCAAAGGTGCTGGCTGTGCGTCATGTACTGTAAAATTGGTATTGAAGGCACAAGGACCGTGTACAGTCTACTCGTCTGACATCAAAAGCAAGGATCCAGAAATCAAGCCGATAAACGGGAAGATGCCAATAGTAAAATTACTTGAAGGCCAAGAACTTGAATTTGAGGCAACAGCAATATTAGGTCAAGGAAAGGATCATTCAAAGTGGTGCCCAGGACTTGTATTTTATAAGATGCCTAACGTTGACAGTGATGAATACATATTCACAATTGAATCATGGGGACAATTATCACCCAAAGAAATAGCAGTAAAAGCTATTGACATGTATAATAAGGAACTAGAAGAATTCGCAGAACTCGTCAAAAATAATGTGGCAAAAGAATAAGTCGAGTAAAAACGCGAGGGTGGCAGAGCCTGGTCAAATGCGCTAGCTTGAGGCAGTCATTTACGGCAAACATATGCCAACTTCAAAATGCTAGTCCCTTAGTGGGTGCGCGTGTTCGAATCACGTCCTTCGCATTGAATTTTTTACAAAAACGCAAGGAATTGTGATTCCTGCGCGCAAAGACAAAGTCTTTTGCGAATCCAGTAAAAGTAAATGAACATCACGAAAACGTGAGTTCATTGGTAACAATAATAATCAAAAATCATAATTAAACAAAACAGAATTGATGTAAAATGGTATTAGAACATAAGAACGAAAAATTGCAGGAACTCATAAGTAGTTTGAAGAAGCAATCAATAGAACAAAAATCTGGTCTATGGAAGAGAGTTGCTTCTGAACTCGAGAGATCAACAAGATCTCATAGAGTCGTAAATCTATCAAAGATTGAGAAATTTACTGAGGAGAATGATGTAGTCTTGGTTCCAGGAAAATTATTGTCTGGTGGAGAATTAACGAAAAAAGTCACAATCATAGCATACTGTTATTCACAAAAAACTTTGGATAAAATAAATGGCAAGGCACAAGTAATAAGCATTGAAGAAGCCTTGAAGAAATATCCTAATGCTAAAGATATAAAAATTATTGGGTAAATAAAAATGATAATAGTTGATGGCAAAGATTTAATTGTTGGACGAGTAGCAAGCTTCGTTGCAAAACAGGCACTTAATGGCGAGACCATAAAAATTGTGAACTGTGAGCAGATGTATGTTACAGGAAGCAAACTATTCTTATTAAATGAAATTCATAGACGAAGAGATCAAGGAACTTGGTCAAAAGGCCCATTCTATTATAGAAGGCCAGATATGTTCATCAGAAGAGTTGTCCGTGGAATGATTCCATACAAGACCTCAAGAGGATCTCTTGCATATAAGAGAGTAATGTGTTATATCGGATTTCCAAAAGAATTAGAGCAACACAAGACTACAACAATTGACAAGGCTAACGTTAACAATATCAAGAACTTAAAGTATATGACTGTTGCAGAACTATGCAAGCATATGGGCGCTAAATTTTAGGAGTAGAAAATGAAGAACATAATCACAAGTGGAAGAAGAAAGAAATCAATTGCAAGAGCTGTTCTTTCAGACGGCACAGGAAAAATTACAATCAATCATGTTAATTTGAATAATCATAATCCAGAATTATCAAGATTAAAAATAATGGAACCATTGATGCTGGCAGGAGATGTTGTATCAAAAGTCAATATCGACATTCTTGTAAGCGGTGGCGGTTTCATCAACCAAGCAGATGCAGCAAGGCTTGCAGTTGCAAGAGCACTTGTCCAATACAGTGGAAAATTAAAAGAAACATTCCTAGATTATGATCGTCAATTATTAGTAGCAGATATCAGAGTAAAGGAAGTCGGCAAGCCAAACCATCACGGACAGGCAAGAGCAAGAACACAGACTTCATACAGATGAAGTTTAGATAACTTTATTAATTTTATATTTATAAATTTTAAATCAGGTGTAAAAAAATGATAATCCCAATAAGATGTTTTTCATGTGGAAAACCAGTCGCACACTTATGGGAAGAGTACAAGGAAAGAACTTCCAAAGGCGAAGACAAAAAGAAAGTTATGGACGAACTTGGCCTTGAAAGATACTGTTGCAGAGCATTATTCTTGGGACACGTCGACTTGATAGATACTGCAAGCAAGTTCAAGAAGTTCTAAGGGATTATTTGATTTTATTCTTAGGCTCTTGAAGTTCTGATTGAATATTTTTATTTTCAAAATTCTAAATTCGTTTTTACTTTTGAATGGTTAAATTTTTATATCAAGATATACTCTTAATTTTATGGGAGATAGCTACGTAGAATTGGTACCGGCAGCAATATTACTGGATAATCCTGGTTTAACTCGAGAACAATTTTCTAAAAGATTATTTGACTTGAGACACCTCGGACTTGTTGGACATAACAAAGGACTGCATGGTTTGGCAGAAATATTAAAATTGAATTACACAGAAAAATATCTCAATTTTAAAAGATCAGAAATAAACAAATATGATAATCAAGGATTACGTTTGTCTGAATTATTTTTCTATTCAACAGCATCTTCTGATAGGGTAAATAAGTGGAACAATCATATGGATCTAAAACATATACAGTATAGGGTTAAACAGCATTTAGAAAATATTTTAGGCGAAGAAAAGAAAATTATCGATTCGACGCTAATACCTGTTAAAGAAAATGGAATTTTCCGTCCCATTCATGGCAGTAGAGGTCTTGTCATAAAAATAATTGATTTTAAAGAAGAAGGAGACTTCGATGGACACCCTCTATATAAGGCAGAATTGATTGTTAGACCTATACGAGAGATTGGAAAGACGCACACATTCTATTCCATCAATACACTAAGTAAAGATTTTCCTATGTTTCATCCAGATTTTATGTTTGATTTCAGTCAATCAGAAGGGATAATAAGCACGGGCGCATATCAAAGTAGATGTTTTTGGATTAAAAAAAACAATAAATATTATCTGGATAAAAATAAAACATTCGACAATATACCTGTTAAAGCAGAAGGATCTATGTATAATGAAAGCAATCCAAGAAAACTTGGATATACTGATTTAATACTTACCGCTGAGGGTATAAAACAAAATTATACACCATTAATAAGCAGCCTGGGAGGACCAAAAGATAATAAAAATCCTCTTCTGGAAAAATCTCCAGAATCTCTTGCAAGATTTACGCATGCAGTATGGGAAGGATATGTAAGTATGTTCGGAAAATCAGTCGGATTGACTAATACAGAATTATTGCGATACATGAGTATCGGCAGATTTATGCCTGGAGAGTATAAAGATATATCTTTCTATGATAAATCAGAAGATATGATATAATACTCTTATAGAAGGGGCACGTTAATTAGTTATTTCTTATCATTTATCAAAAAATATAGATAAATGTTAATTCATACGCATTTTTTCATTTCTAAGAATCAAATTTATATAGTCTACTTAATATAATTAACATATCGAATAGGCATTTATTGTAATTTACTGGTATTTATTGGAGTTCAACATGAATACTGACGTAATGATGCAAGTAACCCATTCTCTGGACGAGTATCTTAAACAGAATTATAGTGCATCAATTGAAAATATTTCTTCTGAAATTTACACGCGGCAAGATTATATTGAAAATATTTTGTCGACACATGATAAAAAATATCAAATCATCGACGGTACAATATCGTTTAAAGAACTTGGGATAGGATTATGCGCTGTATGTGGAGATTTCCAAGATTTCGACTCTGTAGCTGTAATCCTGCCAAATAGATTATTGACGAATAAAAAACTTGATTCTAGGCTGATTGAAGGTATATATGGTCATAAACCATGTTATAGTAAACTAAATATGTTTTTTAGAATACAGGACATCATAACACTACCAAAGCCTGTGACCTGTATAGATTGTAACTACTTTCATGAAGAAGAAATAGCAGAGGATGAAATGCTCGAGAAATGCTATAAACTGAAAACTGAAGAATCAGGAATTCATGGAATCATCGCTAAAAATCCCATCTGCAACTTTTTTGATTCATCTTATAATTTCAAAACAGAACTAAATCCAAAAGAACAACAACAATGGGTTGATATTCGACAACTTACCGCGCAAAAAACAAATCATGGATACAATAAATTACTTGAAATATTGCTGAAAACAAAATTAATCACAGACAATAAATAATTCTTTAATTTTCATCCTATCCGGTCTATTTTCTCATAATAATCTTTAAATACTAGTGTCTTATTTCTAATTATAAGTATATATTGTGGGTGTAATATGGCTGATTTTAAATCTATCCAGGATAAGTGGCAGAAGAAATGGAAAGAATCCAAAGTGTTCAAGGTTACAGAGGATAAGCACAAGAAGAAATTTTATTGCCTGGAGATGTTTCCATACCCATCAGCAAGCTTTCTTCACATGGGCCACGTCAGAAATTATTCAATAGGAGATGCAATTGCAAGATTTAAGAGGATGAATGGCTACAATGTACTTTATCCTATGGGTTATGATTCTTTTGGACTTCCTGCAGAGAATGCTGCAAAAAAGGCAGGCATGCATCCACGTGAATATACTGAAAACGCAATCAAGAAGATTACAGCATATTTTCAGGAGCTCGGATTAAGTTATGATTGGGACAGGATGATTGCGACACATGAACCTAAATATTATAAGTGGAACCAATTCTTTTTCATAAAATTTTACGAGAAAGGTTTAGTTTATAGAAAAAAAGCCAAAGTCAATTTCTGCAATACATGCAACACAGTACTTGCCAATGAAGAAGTTGAGAAAGGGAAATGTTGGAGATGCAACAATGATGTTGTAGACAAGGATCTGGAACAATGGTTCTTCAAGACGACAGCATATGTGGACCAATTGCTAGAAGATATAAAGAAACTTGAATGGTCTGAAAAGATAAAGACAATCCAAGAAAATTGGATAGGCAAAAGTTATGGAACATTGATAAATTTCAAACTAGAGAATGGAGAATTATTCCCAATTTTTACGACGAGACCTGATACAATATTTGGAGTAACATTCATGGTCATAGCATTGAACCATCCTAAACTTAAAGGATTGATAAAAGGGACTCCGTATGAAAAAACTGTGGCTGACTTTGTCGAGGATGTAAAGAAAGCAGAGCAGGCCGAAGATACAGATTTTCTCGAGAAATCAGGAGTGTTCACAGGAGTTTATGCAATAAATCCACTTAATAATGAAAAAGTCCCTATATATGCAGGAAACTTTGTCGTCGCAGATTATGCTACTGGAATGATAATGGCAGTTCCGGCACATGATGAGAGAGATTATCAATTTGCAATAAAATATAATATTCCGATTAAAATTGTCATTCAAAATGATATGCATTCTCTTGAAGTATCACGCATGACAAAATCATATACAGACGACGGTATCCTCGTCCATTCCGAGCAATTCAACGGCATGAACAACCGTGAAGCAATAGACAAGATGACTGAATTTATCGAAAGAAGCGGTCTTGGAAAGAAGACTGTGCAATACCGATTAAAGGATTGGCTCATCTCTCGTCAACGTTATTGGGGGACTCCAATACCAATGATACATTGTCCGCATTGCGGCATAGTTCCTGTGCCAATTAATGAATTGCCATTATTATTGCCTGATGATGTAAAATTTGATCAGACAGGAAATCCACTTCTTACAAGCAAATCGTTTGTAAATTGCAAATGCCCAAAATGTCATGGCAAGGCATCTAGAGAAACGGATACTATGGGCGGATTCATGGATAGTTCATGGTATTTCCTGAGATATTGTTCTCCAGATACAACAGATGTTCCATTCGACAGGAATGCAGTTAATTATTGGATGCCTGTCGATCAGTACGTCGGAGGAATAGAGCATGCAGTAGGACATTTGATATATTCAAGATTCTTCACGAAAGCACTCCGAGATATGGATATGCTCGATGTTGATGAACCATTCAATGCACTCTTCAATCAAGGCATAGTCTATAAGGACGGGCATAAGATGTCAAAGAGCTATGGAAATATTGTTACACAGGTCGAATTTGCAGATAAATATGGTATTGATACAGCAAGATTATTCTTGTTATTTGTCGCGGCTCCAGACAAGGAAATGGAATGGAGCGACCAGGGTGTAGAAGGAACCTATAAATTCTTGATGAAGACTTATAAATTATTTGAGGATAACAAGAGTAAGACAGAATCTTCTTCTGACATCAAGGATGCATATCTCGTGAGCAAACAGAACATTGTAATCAAAAGCATCACGAACGATATTGATAATTTCAAACTGAACAACGCTGTTGTGACGCTCATGGATTATGTAAATTACATTTATCTAGTAAGGGAGAATGTAAGTTCTCGAGTATTGAATGATGCACTTTATGCACTGGCATTATTATTGAATCCATTCGCTCCGCACCTGTCAGAAGAATGCTTTGAATTGATAGGAGGCCGCGGATTTTCATCGACTACAAAATGGCCTAGCGTAGATGAAGAAAAGATTGACTTGAAATTGCATTATCTAGAATCATTAGTCGATAATACAACTAAAGACATAAGGTCAGTTCTGGAATTAGCGAAAATCGAGAATCCTTCCGAGATTGAAATAATTATATCTGAAAATTGGAAATACGAATTTTATATTCGAGTAAAAGAATTAATTGCAAGTGGAGTTCGAAATATCAACGAATTATCAAAGCATATAATGAATTCGGACTTGAAAAAACACGGGCAAGATATAATGAAGGCACTCCCGAAGCTCGTCGATAAATTGCCTGAACAAATCCTTAGTCAGGATGCAGAGAAAGAAGCGTTCATAGCTTGCCGAATAGATTTAAGTTCTCAATTCAAGTGCGATGTAAAAATCGTTGTTGCAGAAAATTCTAAAGAAGGAAAAGCAAAACAGGCAGTTCCAGGAAAAGTCGCAATTGTAGTCAAATAACAAAAATTCGCTGGGCGCAGACTTTTTCAACAGAGCCTCAAATAAAGGTTAACTTTAAAAATACCTTGTCTTAAGATAGTATAATTATGGTGAGTAAAAAGAAGGTGAGCAAACGAGTAGTTGTTTCTGGCAAAGAGGATGCTAAAAGATCTGGCGATAAATCCATAAGCAAGAAGACTATACCTTCTACATCTCCGCCTACACATATAAATAATCCAATAGATAATAAGCCTTCTGCAGTTTTATTGAATATAGCACCGCCAATTCAGGATCAGGCATCTATATCGTCTGCGAGCGTTACAAAAATTGAAACTATTGTTCCGACCAGAAATCCTTCTGAAGAATCGATTATAGACACAAATAATAATACCGACGACAAATTAAATTCAATATTTGCTGACGATAAGGTGCAGCCAAAACCTGAAGCGCAATCTAGCCTTCTGAAATTTGCAGTATTGCTTTTTTTCAGCGTAATAGTATTATTCTGGCTGACAGTAGTAGTATTATCTATTGATGTACACACAGGACCTCATATTGTAGAACAAAATGTCAGCGAGATACGAAAGATTCCAATAAACCTATCATTTGAAAGTATGATTGCTTCTCAGAATACCAGTGGAGAATTATCGCTTCAGGGAATGCTGAGAAAAGAAGTTGTACAGACAAGTAAAAATAGCAGCAGCACGATAAATTATATTGTCGATGATTCTGGGAAAAAAATAGTTGTGAGAATAAAACTTTCCCAGACGAGTGATTACGATAAATTATTCACAAACAATACAAAAGTAAGAACAGCATATACTGTTACAGGAACTTATAGATATTCGGCCGATTTTAATGAATTTATAATTGATCCTATTTCATCCATTCAACCATTTACTCGAGAATTAATGGAGGTTTCCGAATGGAAAGCAGAAAACATAACAATTCCTGACACGAAAGGAATAAAATTCGACATTTCAAAAGGATGGGCGAAAGTAAATAAGATAATATAAAAGAGTATAGACTTAAGTAGCTCTTAATATTAATTTCTGATTCTTTCTTGCAAGCATCATCTCCCATGTCTCTATCTGTTTATCAAGCATATTATTAATATCATGCTTTTTCAAATTTTGAACTCTGGCTCTCTGCAATTTTATTCTCTTAACATCAGTAGATAATTTATAGAATTTTATTGCTTCTCCAACACCATACTTTAAACCGCCATGATCATAATCATTGAATACCCATCCATTGCCTCTATCAGGAAATCTATCATAACTAATTATTCCATCGACGCAATTGTATCCTATAGTCCAAGTACCATAGTTCGGCCCTTCCAATTGTGGCAAGCCTCTCGGCTCATACAGCGAAGGCATCATGATAACATCAGTTCCTGCTTTTCCTAACTCACTTAATTTACGGTCAAAGTGTTTTATGGCTACACGACCAGGATATCTTGATTGCAATGTTTTAGCCCAATCCACATATTTAGAATCGCCATTAGCTACGAATGCTATCTGTAATCTCTCGTTTGCATAATCATGCATCAAATCATCTATTGCACTCAAGAAAAATCCTGAACCTTTCTGCGGGTCAGTCAAACGGTGCGGCCAATATATTATAGGGGCATTTACATCAATATTCAAACCCATCTGCTCCTGGAATTTTACCTTATTTTTCCATTTGCCTGAAATAATATCTTTTGTACCATATTTATAGTCCAGTAATGGATTAACTTCCGGATTTGCATTCCTGCTTGGTTCATTTGGAACAGTGCCTACTTCATCAGGATTATTGTTATGCCTATATATCAACATTTGAGTCATCTTTTCTGACATTACACCAATATCTTTCAGTCTCCAATTAAGCGCTTCTTTCAATATATTGTCTCCTACTGCAGTTATTTGGTCTGCATCCAAAAATCCAGTCGTCAAGAAATAAGTGTATAGGCGATACATGTCTGCATTGTGATCATATGACGGAAAATCATTATAGAATAATTTTTTCCAAAAATTCTTTGTACTATATCCAAGTTCGTTCTGCCTCACTAAAGGACGAATAGCTTCATAAGAATTGTGCCATTTCATCTCTGTAAGAAACCTCTTATTAATATCTTTAAGCAGGGGCGATGCTAATGCTGTCGACCAATCGTTCAATTGAAATATTTTAGCTGCCTCAGGATAGTATATGTCGAGATCAATTCCCACTCCTTCAATACCATTTACTAAACGTATTGCCCTTCTTTCATTCATCCTGATTAAACTGTAGCTATCATCATCATATACCCTGTCTGCATGTTTGAATAATCCACTAACTATCAAATGAACATTCGGATGGGTCATCACTCTATGTAATGCAGCAATATAATCTTTATCAGGAAGTTTTGATAATTTTTGAAACAAGTCAAAATATTGTGGAATAACTATATGTATGTCAATGCCTCGATTGTAAGCCTCTTCAACTTCTGAAGCGGTAACTCCGCCAAGCCCTCAACCACCACAATACCTTCTTACCCTCTTTGGTTCTTTTCTTCTTGCCGGATATCCTTTTTCCTTGGGTTTTATAACTAT
>Ga0182027_10004476_pt1 | contig 21631 bp, 16 predicted proteins | sample 712E1DmetaG_FD_121300 | JGI IMG/M metagenome (GOLD analysis project Ga0182027, IMG submission 121300) | Permafrost microbial communities from Stordalen Mire, Sweden - 712E1D metaG (Illumina Assembly) | ecosystem: Environmental > Terrestrial > Soil > Wetlands > Permafrost | place: Sweden... | reverse complement strand
GTCCACTCCCACTATAGTTTATTGGACGGTCTGTCGCAGATCGATCCGCTTTTGGACAAAGCCAAGGAGCTGAAAATGGATTCGCTGGCGATCACCGACCACGGCGTTCTTTATGGCGCGGTCGAGTTCTATAAAAAAGCCAAAGCTCGCGGCATCAAACCGATCATCGGCTGCGAGTTTTATGTGGCCCAGGAAAGCATGTTGCAAAAACGCAGCGGGATAGACGACAAACGCTATCACCTGCTACTCTTGGCAAAAAACGAGGTTGGCTACAAAAACATCGTTAAATTGGTGACCAAGGCACACCTGGAAGGCTACTATTACAAGCCGCGCATCGACGATGAACTGCTGGCAAAGCACTGCGACGGATTGGTTTGCCTGTCAGCCTGCATCCAGGGCCGCATCCCCCAACTGCTGCTGTCAAAAAAAGACGATGAGGCGCGCGCGCTGGCCCTGAGGTATAAAGAAATGTTCGGACAGGATGATTTTTACCTGGAATTGCAAAGCCACCCCAATATTCCCAGCCAAAAGATCGCCAACGAGAAGCTAATCGAGCTGGCCCGCAAAGTCGGCGTCGGACTGGTGGCGACCAATGACTGCCATTATTTGAATTCCGACGATGCCGAAGCGCAAGACATCTTAATGCTGATCAACACCGGCGCCGATATCAATGACCCGGAACGCCTGACAATGAAAGGCGACGATTTTTCTCTGCGGACCGCCGAAGACATGGCCAAAACTTTCGCCGATGTCCCGGAGTCGATTGAAAACACGCAAAAGATCGCTGGGCGCTGCAACTTCAACTTTGAACTGAAGGTAACCAAGTTACCGTATTTCGCGCCCCCGGCCGGCCTGACAAACGACGAATATCTGCGCCAGCTTTGCGATAAAGGCGTAGAAACCCGTTACGGTAAAACCCCCGGCAAAAATGTCATTGACCGCCTGGAATACGAACTGGCCGCCATCAAACAGCTGGGATTCGTGGCTTATTTTTTGATCGTACAGGACTTTGTCAACTGGGCCAAGAATAACCGCATCGTTGTCGGGCCCGGACGCGGATCGGCCGCCGGATCCATCGTGGCCTATCTGCTCAACATTACCGACATTGACCCGTTAAAATATGACCTGCTGTTTGAACGGTTCTTAAACCCGGGACGTTCCGCGGTTTCACTGCCCGATATCGACATGGATTTTGCCGATCGCCGGCGGCCTGAGGTCATCAACTATGTCGGCGAAAAATACGGCCACGACAAGGTGGTGCAGATCATCACCTTTGGGACCATGGCCGCCCGCGCGGTCATTCGCGACGTGGGACGCGTTTTGCAATACCCTTACAGCTATTGCGACCAAATGGCCAAGATGATCCCGTTTGGAATGGACCTAAAAGAATCCCTGGACAAGGTTGATGAGTTAAAAATGCTGGTTGCCACCGACCCCAAGGCCAAACGCCTCATTGGCTTCGCCAAAAAGCTTGAAGGCTGCGCCCGCCACGCCTCAACCCATGCCTGCGGCGTGGTCATTTCGCCCATTCCTTTAGACGAGATCGTGCCGGTACAACACCCGACGGCTGACGACGCCAGTCTGGTTTCGCAATACGAACACCACGCCATCGAAGATCTGGGCCTGTTAAAGATGGACTTCCTGGGTTTGAAAAACTTGACCATTATCGAAGATACCCTGGCGCGGATTTATGTCGTGCAGAATAAAAAAGTTGAGCTCAAGGATATCCCGATCGACGATAAGCCAACCTACGAACTGATGCAGCGCGGTGACACGATCGGCATTTTTCAGTTGGAATCCAGCGGCATGCAACGTTATTTAAAACAACTTAAACCAACGCAGTTCGAAGACATCATCGCCATGGTCGCGCTCTATCGTCCGGGGCCGATGCAATTCATCCCCGATTTCATCGAAGGCAAGAATGGACTAAAAATTCCCAAATATCTTCATCCGAAATTGGAGCCGATTTTGGCGTCGACCTATGGGATCATCCTCTACCAGGAACAGACGATGAGGGTTGCCGTGGATTTGGCCGGATTTTCGCTGGCCGAAGCGGATACCTTGCGCAAAGCCATCGGCAAAAAGATTCGCGACCTGCTAATGGCGCAAAAAGATAAATTCATCAAAGGCTGCGTCAAAAACGGCATCGAAAAAAAGGACGCCCAAGAAATCTGGAGCTGGATCGAGCCCAGCGCCGATTATTCGTTTAACAAATCTCACGCCGCTTGCTACGCCATGATCGCCTACGAAACAGCGTGGCTCAAGGCCCACTATCCGATCGAATTTATGGCCGCTTTGCTGACCAGCGAAGTCAACGACGTCGAGCGTGTCGGATTTCTGATCAGCGAATGCAAAAAAATGAGCCTGGAGGTTTTGGCGCCCGACGTCAATGAAAGTTTTCACGGGTTTACCGTGGTTCCGGGCACCAATAAGATTCGCTTTGGCCTGGCGGCGATCAAAAATGTGGGAGTGAATCTGGTGGGTGAGATTGTGGCCGACCGCAAAAAAAGCGGCCAATTTGCCGATATCTTTGATTTTATGAAACGGATACCCTCGCACACCGTCAACAAAAAGTCGCTTGAGGCTCTCATAAAATCGGGCGCCTTTGACAACATGGAAGAGCGCAATACTCTGCTTTTCAATATGGATAAACTGTTGGAAATCGGAAGGGCGGATGAAAAAGCCAAAACCAACGGCCAGCGCGACCTTTTTGGCGGCGTCATCAAAACCTCGGCTCCGACTCTGGCCAAGACCAAGCCGGCCACAGGCGCCGAAAAACTGGCCTGGGAAAAACAACTGCTCGGCCTGTTTGTGACCTCGCACCCCTGCGAAGCCCACAAAGAATTCATGGCAAAAAATTGCTTAAAAATTTCAAGTTTGAAAAACAATCCCATGGCCCAGCGGGTCAAAACCGGCGGGCTGATCTCAACGATAAAAAAAATTATCACCAAAACCGGCAAGCCGATGCTGTTTGTTACCTTAGAAGACACCACCGACAAAATCGAACTGGTGGTTTTTGCGACCACCTTGGAAAAAAACCCGGGCGCGTTCGTGGAAAACAAAGTAGTCTTCGTCTACGGCCGCCTCGACAATCGCGACGGCGAAACCAAAATAGTCGCCGACCGCGTTGAAGAAATCACCGAAGCCAGCGAATCGTCTTTTAATTCCCCGAAAGAATTTTCATTTGGCCCGTCATCCCCGTCCACGACGCGCCCCGACAAATTCCTGTTTTAAAACTGGATCTGCTTGAGGAACGCGACTCAATAATAGTTAATGAATCTCCCCGGGCAAACGCGACGGGGTATCTTTTCCTCGATATACTCGGGACTCATTATAATCGCTTAAACCATCTTCCGCTTCACTCCAGGCGTTTAATCAATATATATTTCTTAATCGAAGTTCCCCGCCATGGCGGGACCAGAGGATGTTTTCTCGAAGATTACTTCCGCTCCGTTAGGGACTCCTCATTAATTGTAAACCACCCCGCCAAAGCTGGGTGGTTTACAATTAATAAAAAAGCCTTAGGCGCCCTCCCACGATTGTGTAACACCACCACCAATATGATGTGTATGGGTTATATTGTATTCTCGTAGCTTAGGGCTGAATCTAAAGCAAGCTTCCTTAACTAAGTCTAATTTTTCTTTTAAGGGCACTTTTGTGTTCTCCGGCATTACACGCTCTAAAAATACATCCAGGTTTCTAAGTTCGACCTGTGCGTATTCAAAGATCGCAATGATATCGCCAACTTGTTGTTCGACCATGGCTTCAAGGTATGCCAGCCGGGCGTCAAATTTATTAATTACTTCCTGCACATATACCCGCATCTTTTCTGTTTCCGCTTCAGAACAATATTTGTCGATATCAAGATTTAGAATTTCTGCGGTTTTTTCCATTTGCCATAGATCGGGCAACCTTGCCCCGCAAATATGATTCTTATCCAAGTTGAACATTCTGATTTTTTCACTATCTTCAAGGAACGATACAAGAAGTCGCGCCTGATTAAGTATGTCTTCCTGTCCCCGATATTCTTCTTTTAAAACAACCGTCAATTTTTCTTTTTTTCCATTCAAGGATTTCACTCTCCATTTGGTACAAATATTTATATATTTATTTATGTTTTTAGTCAACAGCTGGTTAAATTGAATTTTATGATCCGTTATGGTATATAATAATCGGGTGAATGTTGCGGCTACCAACCGCAAATCCGTATGGATGCTCCGCAAACGGGCCTAAACCCATTAGAATGAGTCTTCATAGGCAGGATCGGAAATTAAGAGCCTGCCCAAGGAGAAAGCTAGGTGGAACCGCGCGGCTAATTTATACAAGCCCCGCCCTAGTGTTAAATTAAGTTTTAACATTAAGGCGGGGTTTTTATTTATCGCAAACCGATATGAAAAACAAAGATAATAATTACGCGTTTATTGACAGCCAAAATCTGCACCGCGGCGTTAAAAGCTTGGGTTGGAATTTGGATTATAAAAAATTCCGCGTTTATCTTGCCGAAAAGTACGGCGTCAAGATCGCCTACTTGTTTATCGGGTATGTCCAGGAAAACCAAGATTTATACTTAGCAATGCAAAAATACGGATATGTAACCATATTCAAACCGACATTACCCGATAATGATGGCAACATTAAGGGAAATGTTGACGCAGACCTCGTTTTGCAAACAATGATAGAATCTCAAAAATATGAAAAAGCGATAATCGTGACCAGTGACGGAGATTTCTATTCCTTGGTTAAATACCTCTATGAACAGAAAAAACTGAGAACGGTCATCAGCCCCTACGTAAAAACCTGTTCGTCCCTTCTCAAAAAAACCGCTAAAGAAAAAATCGTTTTTATAGACAACTTACGGCACAAACTTGAATATTTAACAAAAAACACCGCCAAAGGACGGAACCTTTAGAGGTGTTTTTTATATGTATTCTAATATAATATTAGCTTATATCGATTATTTGTCAAGCAAAAAATTATGGAAAAAGAAACACAAACAATTGAAGTTGCGCGCCATTCCCTGGCGCATGTTCTAGCTTATGCCGTGCAAGAGCTTTATCCCCAAGTCAAACTTGGCATGGGGCCGGCGATTGAGAATGGGTTTTATTATGATTTTGATTTTTCCGGCACCGGAACCACCTTGTCGGACAAAGACCTGCCCAAGATTGAAAAACGGATAAGAGAAGTAATGAGACGCAAACTGGCGTTTGTTTGCGAAAAAACCGCGATCGCGGCCGCCAAGGAACTTTTTGGCAACCAGCCGTTCAAATTCGAGATTGCGAGCGATCTGGAAAAAGAAAATAACGAAGTTTCCATTTACCGCACCGGCAAATTTGTCGACCTGTGCGTCGGACCCCACGTCGCTTCGACCGATGAAATTGCCCCTGACGCGTTTAAATTGACTAAAGTGGCCGGCGCCTACTGGAAAGGCAGCGAAAAGAATCAGATGCTGACACGCATCTATGGCGTGGCGTTCGCGACCAAATCTGAATTGGACGAATATCTAGAGCGTGAAGCCGAAGCCGAGAAGCGCGACCACCGCAAACTTGGGCAACAAATGGATTTATTTGTCTATTCCGATCTCGTTGGCAAAGGCTTGCCGCTCTTCACTGAGAAAGGATCGATCATCCGCCGCGAGCTGGAAAATTTCATCGTTGCCGAAGAGATTAAACGCGGCTACAAACATGTATATACGCCAGAATTGGCCAAAGTTGATCTCTACCGGGTTTCCGGCCATTACCCCTACTATAAAGACACAATGTATCCGGTAATGAAAGTTGACGAGGAGGAATTAATCCTGCGGCCAATGTCCTGCCCCCACCACTACCAATTGTACTCGGCCAAACAGCGATCGTACCGCGAGCTACCGTTCCGCATCGCCGAACTGGCCAAGCTTTTTCGTTACGAAAAATCCGGCGAACTGACAGGGTTGGTGCGTGTCCGCTCGTTCTGCCTGGCCGACGCGCATATCATTTGCGCCAAGGACCAAGCGGTCAAGGAGATTGGCCAGGTTTTGGACCTGATCGAATTTTGCTCCAAAGCCTTGGGATTAAAAAAAGGCAAAGACTACCGCTACCGCTTGTCGCTGGGCGACCGCAACGACGATAAAAAATATTGCAAAGACGATGCGGCCTGGGATTTTTCGGAAAACCTTTTGCGGGGAGTCCTGCAAAAAAGAAAATCCGATTTCTTTGAAGCGCCCGATGAGGCGGCGTTTTATGGACCCAAAATCGATATCCAGATGAAGAATATCGCCGACAAGGAAGAAACCGCCTTCACTGTTCAATACGATTTCGTCGGTCCAAAACGATTCGCCATGTCCTACATCGACAAAGATGGGACAAAACAGGAACCAATCGTAATTCATCGGTCATCAATCGGCGCCATTGAGCGCACACTGGCTTTCCTCATAGAGCATTATGCCGGTGCCCTGCCTCTGTGGTTAATGCCGGTACAGGTTCAAGTTTTGCCGATCGGCATGGACCACAAAAAATATGCCAAAGAGATAGGACAAGCTCTTCGTGAAGCCGGCGTCAGGGTCGAGGTAAACGATGCCGACGAAAGCGTCGGCAAAAAGATCCGCGAAGGCGAACTGCAAAAGATTCCCTATATTCTGGTCATCGGCGACAAAGAAGTCAAATCAAAATCGATCTCCGTCCGCCAGCGCGGCAAAGGCGATTTGGGAAAAATGAAATTGAAAAAATTCACCGCGCAAATAACCGACCAAATTCAAACCAAAAATTAAAAAACTCCCCGGCTTACAGCCGGGAGTTTTTATTTATCCACACTCATTGTACTCCCTGCTTTTAATGATATAATTTATTAATAACAAGTTTGTATCGATTTTTGCGTTTTTTGTTTGGCAACAATATTGGTCGACAAATATTCCGTCAAAATCAAAAACACTACAATCAATACAAACACAAATTAAAATAATCTCCCTATGTGTTTAAAAAATAAAATCATCGCCGTTACGCTATGTGCCCTGGCGGCCAGCATCGGCATCACAGGTATCCAAGCCGGTGTTGCAAACGCCCAATCAACAATAGGCGCCACCGTCAGCAGCTCCCTAAGCATTGAACAACTACAACAAACTGTTTTGAATTTGCAAAACCAGATCGCGCAAATATTGCAATTGATCGCACAAAAACAAGCAACAACGTGCGCTCAAAATGGAGAAACAATAACAACAAGCGGCAAGAAATGCTGCGCGGGCTTGACGGCGATAGCCCCGGCCGGATGCACCGCAGCCTCGGGATGCGTGACTGATTCATGGGTCTGTCAAAAACCTCAAACTCAAACGCAAGCCTGCGCCGATATTTGCAAAGGACAAGACTATGCGGGTAGCCAATGCAATACATACGCCATCAGTTTGGCGGGATTGGCCAACCAGTGCGCGGCGGGATATGTCAATTCAAACATATCAGCATCGGATTGTGCGGTAGCATCTAATATTGTCGGATCAGGCAAAGCCTGCTGCTGCCAAGAACAAAAAACTTGCGCCAAAACCGGCGAGATATTCTCTGATTCTGCGCGTCAATGTTGCGCCGGATCGACAAGAACCGCCGTGACCGCTCCTTGCGCGACCCCTATAAATACTAGTACCGCAGGAACAGGAACTGCCGCATGCTCGGGTACAATCGAATACACTTGTACCAGCACTGCCATACCGGTTTGCGGCAATGGCACCTGCGAATCGAGTGAAACTGTTAAGAATTGTCCTGCGGATTGCGCGCCCACTATATGTTCCGTAGACAGTGATTGTGTTAGCGACAGCGGCACCTGCCATAAATGCTTCAATAAAACCTGGTGGGTGGCGCAAAGCTCCAGCGTAAAAACAAAATGGATATGCGATGGCATCGGCAATGCACTCTGCAAATGCCAAAGCGGAACTTGTGCCGTGGCTTCGATCTGTGGCAATTTTGTTTGTGACACTGCCAAAGGGGAAACCGCGACAAACTGCCCGGCGGATTGCGCCAGCACGTCGTGTAAGGCTGAAGGATCAACATGCAATACAACGTATATTAACGGGACAACAAGCAGCGCACAAAACGCCTCCACGCTTAATTGTTGCGCGGGAATGGTCTGTAAGTACGCTAATAATGTGGGAACTTGCGTTAAAATATCCACCTGCGGCAACGGAATCTGTGAGGCTGGAGAAACCGCGACCGGCTGCCCTCAAGATTGTTGCAAGCCGCAAGTCAATGAACAAATTTCAATGCTTCAAGGGCAACTCGCCGCATTAAACGCGCAATCGTTGCAAAATTCATCCGCGACAACAGGAAAACAATTGGCAGAACAGATTGCCACTTTGCAATCCCAACTATCCTCATTAATGACGAGTTGTACCAATACTTCTGTTTGCGGCAATGGCCAATGCGAAGTCGGCGAAACCGCGACCACCTGCCCGGCGGATTGTAAATCAAGCGCTTGTATACCGGCTGGTTACGAATTAACATCCGGTCAAAATTGTTGCGCCGGTTTATCGTCGCTCGTAGAAAAATATTCTCAGCTAACGGAAAATTGGACTTGTCTGCCAATGCCAAATCCACGCTCGCTTTGTGCAAAATGTGGTGATGGCATCTGTGGTCCCGGCGAAAGCTATTGTAGCTGCCCGCAAGACTGTTGTACGCCCGGCACTGTTTCTGGTTGTAAAGTTTGCCAAACCAATCCCAGCCAAGTTTGGAAAGATGATAACTCTAAATGTACGAGTGGACAGGTTTGCAAAGCCGGGGCCTGTATTTCGTCGAGTTGCGGCAACGGAGTCTGTGAATCCAGTGAAACAACAACCGGCTGCCCGGCGGATTGTGCGACCAGTGCTAACTTCATACCGGTAAGCATCGTAACTTCATCGACACAGCCAGTGGGCTCGGCACCGGCAACCTTAACAAATACATTTAATATCCAGGTAACAGCCACGAATGGCGATGTATACATGCCCAACGCGGGCGCATTCACGGTCGCGGTGCTTAAAGACAGTGAGACTGATGCCACGAAATATCACATCGGCAGTATTTACAGCCAGCCTTCTGGCACGGTGTTGGTCGGAAGCTCATATAAAATACCGCAGAATACCACCGCAACCTTTTCGGCCACAGCCACGGACTCGACTACAGTTGCCGGAAACTATCATTTACAGATGGCTATTATCAGCTGGTCAACTTTGAATGGCGGCGCGTACACCAATTGGGTCCCCGCTATCCCATCAATTTGGGCCGGCCAAACGGTTTATCTTCAGGGAAGCAACACACCGGTTTGCGGCAACGGAATCTGCGAAAGCAACGAAACCGCAGCTAACTGCCCCGCGGATTGCGGTGGTTCGACTTGCGTTACCGAAGGAAATACAACAGGTATCTCTCCGAGCGCAGCAAAGTGCTGTTCCGGACTTACTGCAAACTCGGTATTCGCGGTCTGTTCCGATGCAACCCAATCGTCAACCGGATTATCAAGCGCTCCCATTAAAATCCCCTCGTATGGCGTATCGGTCTGCACAAAGTGCGGGGACGGCATCTGCGGCCCGGGAGAAAACAAATGCAACTGCCCCACGGATTGCAACACCACATCATGCAAGGCTGAAGGTTTAATCTGCAACACAACGTATATTAACGGGACAACAAACAGCGCACAGAACACCTCCACGTTCAATTGTTGCGCGGGAATGGTCTGTAAGTACGCTAATAATGTTGGAACTTGCGTTAAAATATCCGCTTGCGGCAACGGAGTTTGCGAGGCTGGAGAAACCAACGCAAACTGCGCCAAAGATTGCCCGGCGACGACTTGTTCCAGCACTCTGACGAGCGACGCCTGCGCCAAAGCCGGCGGACAAATGTTATGCAGCGCTTATTCGGCCCTGTGTCTGACGCCGATTATGAGCGGATCGAGCGCGCCAACGAATTGCGGCAGTAACGGCACAAGCTCGTGCTATTGCCAATGTGGCAGTCCGGTCGTTGGTGGGAATTGTACGTATAAGACTTTCCCCGGTAAATGCACTATCACAAGCCTCGTCCCCGACAGCGCCGGATTTATCACGGGTAATTACACCTTCGTGCCTTCGGCAACGGTCGATATCACGGGAACTTTCTTAAAATCCCCCAACGATATCAATCCTTATAACGGGAACACGGCAGCGTCGGGATTTACTCCGGGAATGGTGGCCGCTTGCAATCTGAACGTAATTACAGGCGGTACGTGTACACCTATAAATGTCAGTTTCCCGACGATACCGACAACTACGATCGGGGGGTCGTCGTCGCCGATCAACAAAACAAGCTCGTTGCCGTTCAGCCTCGATTCGATTAGCGCCAGCCTGAGCCAGATAATCGCTCAGTTGAACGCGCTGCTTGGAAAATAATATCGGCAAAATCAGGAACTTAAAACCCCGCCATGGCGGGGTTTTAAGTTTGGCATTTTTTGCTAAATCGAATAAGTGCTTCGATATGAAATATTATACCCTCACATTCGAATAACGGATGAACCAGTCGAATAGCGAGAGAATCGCGACGTTTTTTGAATCGATGGGCATAGCCGCCGCCAAACCTTAAGGTACCGATATTTATGCTCAGCGCGTCAAATGCCTCTAAACAGGTTTTCAGTTTGGAGAAAAATTAAAACAAATCAAAAAAACGAACCCAGGACTTAAATCAATACCAACCGGCCGCGTAGACAATCACGATGTTGAAACCAAGATCGTGACCGACAGCGTGGAAGAAGTTTCGTTGATTTAAAAATGAAATACAGTATATAATAAATTTGTAAAAGAAAATTTAAATAACGCACCAAGAAAAGTCGCTTTGAATAGGTTTAAATCATCAATAAATAAAAACCTAATAATTTAAAAAAACGATGTGTCTAAAAAATAAAATCATCGCGGCGACACTGTGTGCGCTAATCGCGGGAATCGGCATTTTCGGAGTATCGACAAATTTTGCGCGCGCTCAAGTTACAACCACAACCACAGCATCAATGAGCATTGACCAGCTTCAGCAAATCATAAACAGCCTAATCCAGCAGATTCAGCAGTTGATCCAGCAAATCGCCATATTAAAACCATTGGAAACCTGCGGCAACGGCATCTGCCGTTTCGGCGAAACCGCTACCAGTTGCCCTGCGGATTGCGGTGATATACAACCTCGCTGTGAAACGACGCCAATTGCGTCATGCATTAGTGGCACAGTGACAACTACCAAGGATGGTAAGGGCTGCCCAGTTTATAGTTGCACAAATTCTGTTTGCGGCAATGGTACTTGCGAAACCGACGAAACCGCGGCGACCTGCGCCGCTGATTGCGGGACAACAGCTTGCGTTTCCGAAGGGAGTCAAATGGGCGTTTATTTAAATTCACCGAAGTGTTGCGCTGGGCTAAGCGCGATTTCAGTTTTCGCAGCCTGTTCCGACGCAATCCAATCATCAAGCGGAATATCGAGCGCTTCAATTAAAATCCCCTCGTATGGCGTATCGGTCTGCACAAAGTGCGGCGACGGCATTTGCGGCTTGGGCGAAAACAAATGCAACTGCCCCGCGGATTGCGACACAATGGCTTGCGCCAAAAAATACGAGCGCATACCAATCGGTTCAACAAAAACATGCTGTTCTGGATTGATAAAACAAAACGAATATCAAGAAAGCCCGCCTTGTACATCAATGGCGCCTTGTCCCATCTCACCAATCATTGGATACTTTTGCGATTCGATGGCAATTTGCGGCGACAGGTCATGCGAACCAACCAAAGGCGAAACCGCGACAAATTGCCAGGCGGATTGCGCAACTTGCGCCAACGAAGGCGAGGTCTTTACCGGAACTTCACGCCAATGTTGTAGCGGATTGGAAATGGTTTTAAGCAACGAACAGCAAGCCTGCCCAATTGGTACGGCTTGCCAATTTAACACGAACTACACTTGCCAAAGCATACAAAGCCAAACCAGCACGCCGACTTGCAACCAAAATTGCAAGGCCAAGGGATACACGGGCAGCTATTGCAGCACCTATGGAAGCGGACCGTTTGGAGATGAAAGCAGTATACCTTCCGCTTGCGCCAGCGGCTGGACCAACACTGGAACCACAAATGATTGCAATGCAAATAACCTAATGGACGCCGGAAGAACCTGCTGTTGCGGCGCAACGACTTACCCTGTCTGTGGCAATGGCACTTGCGAGACCGGCGAAACTACGGGTAATTGCGTCGCCGATTGCGGAAAAACCTGCCAGCAACAATGCCTTAATATGGGTTATATTTCTGGAGTCTGCCGTTCTTGGACAAGAGAAACGACCATCCGCGGTTGCTTTAGCGGCGAAACCAGCAACGGCCCTTCCGCAAAGGATTGCAACGATTTTGGGCTATCTGATGGTGCTTATCAAGCATGCTGCTGTGCCGGGAACAATAACTTACCCGCGATACATCGATAATATAGGATTTAATAAAAACTTAAAACCTGGCTATCCGGGTTTTAAGTTTGGAAAATTTTTGCTAAGGTATACAATAATACCAGCCAAAAAATGACCTATTTCATTCAAATATTTGGTTGCCAGATGAATCGATCGGATGGCGAGAGGATCGCGACGCTTTTTGAATCGCTGGACATGGTTGCCGCCGCCAAACTCGAAGACGCCGATATTGTCGCGGCCGTGATGTGTTCGGTGCGCCAAATGGCGACCGACCGGGTTTTTGGTTTGGAGCAGAAATTCAAACAGATCAAGAAAACCAATCCTGGCTTCAAATCGATACTAACCGGTTGCATTGTGGAAAACGACAAAGAACGATTTTCCAAAATATTCGATTTTATTTTGGACATCAAAAAGTTGAATCAATGGCCTCAAATTATCCGCATACGAGTTCGCAAAAGCAAGACATCTGCGAACTCGCAAATGTCTTGCTCCCGCGAAACTGACGATTATTTTTCAATATTGCCCAAACATTCATCAAAATTTTCCGTGACGATCCCAATATCCAAGGGATGCGATAATTTTTGCACCTATTGCGTGGTACCCTATACCCGCGGGCCGTTGGAATCGCGGCCGGTAAATGATATTTTAAGCGAAGTACGGCTCGCCGTTGCCAACGGCGCCAAAGAGATCTGGCTTTTGGGCCAGAACGTCAATAATTATCACTACGAAAAATTTGATTTTGCCAAGCTGTTGCGCGCGGTTAATGATATTCCCGGCGATTTTTGGATTCGCTTCACTTCGCCGCATCCCAAAGATTTTAACGCGGCCGCGGTCAATTCCATGGCACAATGCGCCAAGGTCACCCCTTATCTCAATTTGCCCATCCAAAGCGGCGATAATGCCATCTTAAAGGCAATGGCACGGCCCTATACAATAGAATCATACAAGGCATTGGTTAAAAATATCCAGGACGCTTTTAAAAAATACCGCAAAGGATTGGAAAAAAATGTCGCTATTTCCACGGATGTTATTGTAGGATTTCCCGGCGAAACAAAAACACAATTCAATAATACGGCCAAAGCGTTCAAAACGATCAGATACGACATGACCTACATTGCCCAATATTCAAAACGGGCGGGCACGGTCGCGGGCAGATTGGATGATAATGTCCCAAATGCAGAAAAAAAACGTCGCCAAGATTTAATCAACAATATCGTGAAAATCACCGCTTTAAATCATAATAAGAAATACGTGGGAAAAACCGTTGAGGTTTTGGTTGATTCGACCAAAAATAAAACTTTCGGCCTTGGCAAATCGCGCCACTACAAAACCGTTAAATTTCTACTCTGCGATTATCTCATCAAACCGGGCGATTTTGTTAAAGTAAAAATAACCAAAGCGCAGTCATTCGGCCTCATCGGCGCGCTCGTCCGACAATGACAAATAAACTAATTGTCATTGTCGGACCGACCGCGTCCGGCAAGTCGGACCTGGCCGTAAAATTGGCCAAAAAATTCGATGGCCAGGTGGTTTCGGCCGACTCGCGGCAAGTTTATAAAGGAATGGACATCGGATCGGGAAAAATCACCAAACAAGAGATGCGCGGCATCACCCATTATTTGCTTGACGTCGCCAGCCCGCGCGGACAATTCAGCGTCGCCCGATACAAAAAACTCGCGACCGCCGCCATAAAAAAAATTCAAGCCGAAAACAAAATACCCATACTTTGCGGCGGCACGGGCCAATACATCCAATCGGTCATCGATGGCATCGTAATTCCAAAAGTCAAACCCGACTGGAAATTACGCAATAAATTGTCCCAAAAAACCCCGCAACAATTATTCGCTATTTTAAAAAAAATCGACCCACGCCGCGCCAAAACGATCGAGAGATCAAATCCGCGCCGGCTTGTGCGAGCCATTGAGATCGTCAAAAAAACCGGACAAGCCGTTCCCGAACCAAAAAAACAGCCCCTGCCCTATCCCTTTTTAATGGTTGGAATAAAAATGACCCGGGATAAAATCGCCAAACGCATTTCCAAAAGGCTAACCAAACGCCTAAAATCAGGCATGATCGCCGAAGTAAGCCGTTTGAAAAAATCGGGATTATCCTGGAAAAAACTGGAAAGCTTCGGATTGGAATATAAATTCATCGCGCTGTATTTGCAAAAAAAGATCTCCAAAACCGCGCTGATTGAACTGATTCAAAAAGAGAGCGAACATTACACAAAACGCCAACTGACTTGGTTTCTGCGCGACGAGCGGATAAATTGGGTTTACAATTATTCAAACGCGCAAACGCTGGCCCGCGCGTACATCCGGCGCTAACCGATACTGGCAGAATGCGATCCGCCAAGTTTAGCCAAGCCGCCGAAGCAATACTTCCCTTAAAACATCGGGATTGGCTTTGCCTTGGGTCGCGGCCAATATTTGGCCGATCAAAAATTGAAACGCGTTCTGCTTGCCGTTTTTGAAGTCCTGGACGGCTTTTGGATTTTTTGCCAGAATCCCATCGACGATCAAAGCAATCTCATTTTCGTCGTTGATCTGGGCCAGTCCTTTATTTTTAATGATATCGGTCGGATCGCCGCCGTTTGAAACCATTTCCGGCAAGATAACCTTGGCGATCTTGGACGATATTTCTTTTTTAGCGATCAGTTTTATGAACTCGGCGAAATTTTCAGGCGTGACACGAAACTTTTCTTCGTCAAAAACAGCGCCCTTGAGCAACCCGATGATATCTGAAGTCAGATAATTGGCGGCGAGCTTGGCCAATCCCTGCTGGTCTTTGGTATTACTGTCACCGCCCTCCTCGGCATTGGTCCATTCCTCCAATTCACTCATCGTATTCTCAAAATAATTTCCCAGACCCCGGTTGGCCACAAATATCTCCGTGGTCGCCATATCCAATCCATACTGCTTTGCGAAACGCGCGCGCTTACTGGCAGGCAACTCCATAAGGCACGCTCGCAAATTGGCGATCTCGTCTTGCGAAATCACCATTGGCGGAATGTCGGGTTCCGGAAAATAACGGTAATCAAACGCCTCTTCTTTTTCGCGCTGGGAAAAAGTGACGCATTTGAAATCGTCCCATCCGCGGGTTTCCTGAACCACCTTGCCGCCGCCTGAAAGCAAAGCACCTTGCCGTTCCATTTCATAAGCGACCGCGCCCTCCACCGCTCTCAAGGAATTGAGGTTTTTAACCTCGACTTTGGTTCCGAGAATCTTTTTTCCGTCGTCGGCGATTTTGCCCAAGCTAATATTTACCTCAACCCTCATTTTGCCTTTTTCCATATCGGCATCGGACGCGTCTAGATAACGCAATATCAATTGCAATTCTTCGACAAATTCCCGGGCTTCGTTGGCACCGGCAATATCGGGATCGGTAACCAATTCCATCAAGGGAATGCCGCCGCGGTTAAAATCAACCAATGAGTGATCGGCGCCCTCGGGATGCATCAGCTTGGCTGTATCTTCCTCCATGTGTACCCTGGTGATATTGATAGTTTTGGGTGGATTTTTACCGGAAATAAATATGTCCAAACGCCCGCCAAAACACAGCGGCAGATCGTACTGCGATATTTGGTAGCCCTTCGGCAAATCGGGATAAAAATAATTTTTCCGATCGAATTTCGAGTATTCCAATAACTTGGAACCAAGCGCCAGACCCACGAGCCTTACTTTCCTTATGGCCTCGGCGTTCGCGACTGGCAAAGTTCCCGGATGCCCCAGGCACACCGGACAAATATTGACGTTGGGATTTTTCTCTTCCGGATTATTCGCGCAACTGCAAAACATCTTAGACGATGTTTTAAGCTCGGCGTGAATCTCCAGCCCAATTATTGGTACGTATTCCATGTTGGTTAATTTGGTTCCTGTCTATTGCTAGATGTTAAATCGTTAATCACCGCCTGTCAATCAGATTCGCCCTTGGCAACCACCGCCCCATTTGACATTCCCAGAATATCGGCGCCGGCCTTGATATAAGCCTTGGCTTCTTTGAGGTTTTTAATATTACCCGAAGCTTTTATCAACAGGCCCGGAGCATTTTTACGCATAATCTGCAAATGCCACGACTTCTCTTTTAACTCGCGTTCTTCGAGTGGATCTTTGGCGGTGGCGGTTTTGACGCAAATAGCCCCCGCCTGCTTGACCAAGCGCGACACCAGGGCGATTTCCTGGTCAGTCAAATATCCCGATCCGATAATAACTTTGGTTGGCAATATCTGGCAGATATCGCGCAGATCGCGGTAAAGATTGTCCCACCGTTCGTGTTTTATGTCGGAAAGCGAAGCCACAACGTCCAGTTCGTCGGCACCATCTCCCATGGCCATCTTGCATACCTGCATCCTCTCCTCATGCGAGCTGTCACCGATCGGCGCGTCAACCAGGCAGATGACTTTGACATCGCTTCCATTAAGCTGCTCCTTGACCGCGGCGATCCATTGCGGTTGCACGCAAACTCCTCGGAATTTGTACTCCAATGATTCCTGGCAGGTACGCTTTATGTCTTCGATCTTGGATTTGGCATCGATATTGGTTTGATCGATACGCGACGTTACCGGTATACGGATAGTTCTGGGAGCTTTTTCTTTTTTGAGGGTTTTTTCCATAATGAATTATTTTGCGGCCGTTTGCGCGGCCTTTTTTGTTATCATGTTATCTATAAGGGTCGATATTTGCACTGCGTTAATATCAATGCCCAACCCGCTATCGACGTTGACAAAGGAAATTTTTTTGAATTCTTTTCTTTTGAAAACCACTTCGTAGTTTCGCGCCACCTCTTTTAAAATACTTGTTTTCTCGAAAAGCTCGACGGAAGTACGTTTCGTTTTTATGCGTTCAATACAAGCTTCCGGTGACGCCTCCATATAAATAACCAGATCAGGCTCAAGAAAGCGCGAATTAATATCGATCAGCCAGTCAAGATCGTTTTCGACCGCGCCATACGCAAACGACGAGAAAGCGTATCTGTCGGTTATCACGCAGTCGCCTTTTTTAAGCCGGGGAATGATTTCTTTGTCCAAATGTTGGGCCCGGTCAGCCGCAAAAAGCAGTTGGAGCGCCAGGGGAGACGATTGCCGCTCTCCCAGGAGGCAGGCGCGGATTAAATTGCCAACGGCCGAACCGGATGGTTCAAAGGTAATAAACGCGTTCTTCCCCGTCTTTGACAAATGCCGCGCCACCGCCGAAACTTGCGAGGATTTGCCCGAACCGTCAAGCCCTTCAACTGCCGCAAAAAGACCCGGATATGAATTATTTAACATCTTAAATTTGTTTTTCCAAATTGGTAGCGCTGACGCGGCCGCCCTGCCACTGCCCGCGATACTGATTCCCCAGCCCCAGAACCTCGTGAAAAGTGATATGAACGACGCGGGCGCCAAAAGAAACCTTGATTGTGCTTTTCCCCAAGTTACAAACGCCAAATGTCAATTCCCCCCGGTACCCCGGCTGAACAATGCCGTTAAACAATGCCAGTCCGGAACGAAACATTGTTGTGCGCGGAAAAATAATTCCCGACAGACTGACCGGCAAATTTACCTTTTCAATGGTTTTGACCAAATAATAGTTTCCCGGTTTGAATTCGAAATAGTTTTGGTCTTCGCTTTTTTGCGAATCATGCTTGGCTAGCAACTTGGCTTCCGGCGTTTTGCGTTCATCGACGCCCAAAAAACCATCGCCGCTAATGGCGTATACCTCACCCAGGCGCAAATCAAACCCCGCTCCCTCCGGCGAATTCAATTCCCGGTCGCACAACTCTTCAACCAATTTGATTTCTTTAACCAATTTATGAAGTTCGCTGATTCCCAATATCATATTTACAGTTCGTTTAGGATATTTTTAAACTTTATTTCCAGGTCGGCATGCATTTCTTTGTGGAAATTTTCATCGTAATCCGGGACCAACGCTTTTACCGCGCCACACGTCGATCCTTCAAGACAAAATCCGGCCTCTTGGCACTTGGGAACAATGTGTTTAGCCAACCAGCCAAGATCTTTTTTATCCAAATAATCCTTTATGGCAGCAACCTCCCAGATAGTCATCCGGCGCAATTCTTCGTCAACTGTGGCGCAAAGCCGCAGTGGATAATAGCCGGTAATGAGGTTGTAAAGGTTGTAATCCTGAATGATCTGCAATTTCAATGCCCGCGGCGCCACAAAAAGCGCGTCGCGCTCTTTGATGCCCATCTTAACCAGCTTGTCATAGGCTTCCATTGAATCCAGGGCCCGCTCCAGATACGGATAAAGATAAGCAACGTTGTTTCTGATGGTTGGCGGCAACGACAAACTGTCATTGATGGCATTAAGCTCGTCTTCATTTAAGCTTTTGCCAACAATCTTTGATCTAAGATCAATCAACGTCTTGGCCGTGCTCCGGGCGCTGTAATAGATCGAGTCCACCACCATGGGCACCGTACGATGCCGCTTTTTTTCGCTCCAGACGCGCCAAGCGACCGACGAGAAAACCTTGATGGAAGAGGAGAGCGCGTAATCCCGAGTAATCGCCTGCCGATCCGCCAATAACCCAAGCCATTTGTCTTTTAAGCCGGTTTTCTGCGCGACCGCGGCTTTAATGTCGCCATCCAATTTTTCAAGCCGCTCCTTCAATCCGTCTGTGACCAAAAAATCGCCCGATATTATTTTAAACGCCTCGCGCTCTTTTCGTTCCTGGGCGACCTCCCTGGCCAGGTTTGATACATCCGGGTCCCGGAAAATATTGGGATAAGGATAAACGTTTCGGGGAGCGATCACCCGGGTGGCGTACAGCAGATCCACACCCAAATGCTTGAGCTCTTTTTCGACAATTTTAAAGAAATAACCCATCTCCTCGGGCATCCAGTCGATCTGCGCGTCGTATTCGCGCTTCAAGGAAACTATCGATTCGATCGGCAATTGAATAATGCCCGTTCCATAGATCCCATATTGCAGAATCTTGCTCGTCTCATCTTTTTGCACCTTTTGCGCCAGCAGCCAATTGAAAAAATTGATATTTTTCTCCGACGCTTCGCGATAAATCTTTAACGCCTCGGGGTTGTTTTGGATGGCGCTTGGATAATCAATGTCTGCAATAGTCGTGTCGGTGCGCCTGCCCGAGGCCATGATCGACGAAGAAAAGATCAACCCGGTCATGGCCGAATCCAAAAACTTGCTGCCCTCGTAGGAAATGGTAATAACCGGCGTGGTGGCCATTGAGGCGTGTCCCTTAAGCGACGAGGCGCGCAAGATGCCGGCCATCCTTTTGTTCATATCCAAGCCCTTGTCGAGCGCCTCTTTGTGGATAATGTCAATCGACCGTCCGCTATAGGTCAAAAGGCCGGAAAACGCCACCAACTGCTGGGGCGTCAGAGTTCCGGTATCGTCGCTCAACACCGGAGTAATTCCCAGAAATTTAATTTTTAAATCTTTAGTCGAAATCATAATGATTTTTCTTTACCAAACATCAAAATCCTTTTGGCAAACCCGCCATTCTTTTCACGTTTCTCGTTTTGAACGGCATTGATATCTTCTCTTGTTTTTCCTTTCAATTTCAAGATATTGTCGGTCAGCTCGAAAATGTCGGCCAATTCTTCTTCCAGATTCCCCTTATTAACGGAATCTTGCAATTCAACCGCTTCTTCAACTATTTTTTTGGCCAAATATCCCAAAAATTCGGCGTCATCATCCAGCGATCTCGATCTGACACCAACACCTTCTTTTTCTTTAATGATCTCGGGTATCCGGTCGCGCACCAGCTTCGGATACTCGTTCTCAATTTCCAAATTTGTGTGTTTGAATTCCATGTTACTTTCCAACTCCGTCAAAATATTTTTTGTAGGCTAAATAAACTTCATTATTATAAAAATCATTCTCTCGCAATATAATGTCGCGTTTATCAATCCATTCGAAGTTGGTATGTTCGCTTGACAGCTGGACTGTCCCGCTTAAATAATCTGCTTCATAAACACTTATAAAAATATGTGCGCCCGTTTGGGTTAAGACTCGAAACTGAAAAGCCAGATCGCCCAGTTTATATTTAAGATCCGGACCTAACTCCTCGGGCACTTCCCGATTAATGATATCGGCTAGTGGTACGTTGCGTTCGTCATCATTGATTCGACCGCCAGGCAGATCAAATTTACCGCTAAAAACATCCGTTAAAAACAGATATTTGTCCCCTTTCCTGACCAAAATCTTTAAGCTTACCAGATAAGTGGCAAAATCCATTTTTTTGTTACTTGTTACTTGTTCTCTTCGGTGATCTTGGAGCCAACCGCGCCCGACTGACCCGCGTATTTATGGTCGGCTTGCTTGGTGTAGGGAATATCGGCCGGAGCAGACAAGCTTTCAAAGGTCATGGCGCAGATGCGCATACCTGCGTAAAGAATTATCGGTTTAATCCCCATGTTGCCAAACTCTAGGACGGCCTTGCCGTCCCAACCAGCGTCAAACCGGCCGGCAGTCGAATGCACAACCAACCCCAGGCGCCCCAACGACGAGCGACCATCCAGGCGCCCCATAATGTCAGCCGGCAGAACGATCCGCTCCATAGTCACGGCAATAACAAACTCCCGCGGCTGGATAATAAACGGCGCGTCATCTTTGACAACGATCTCTTCCATCAACTCGTCGGAACTGTGACCATTGTAAACATCAATATAAGAATAATTCGACGGCTTGAAAATCTTGAAGGTGTTACCCAAACGCAAATCCAGCGAACACGGCCCCAGTTGCTTGGCATAATCCGGCCCCGGCTCGATAACAATTTTTCCTTCGGTAATATAACGTTTAATATCTTTGTCGCAAAGTATCATAATTTTGTTTTAGAATTTTGATTTGAGGTCAGTCCTCCTCCCGGCAGGTCTGGTCTCTCCAGGCTGGATTTCTAATTTAATACGCAATTTTTAATTATACCCTTTTGATAAATTCTTGGAAACCTTGACGCAAACTAACAATTCTGGTATGAAATTTGACGGTGGTTGCATTGGCAAATTTCTTGAAGATCGATGGTAATAAAACTGCTTCAAAGCAGATTGAAACAGACTTAACCAACGCGGAGTTGTATGATCGTCTGAGAAAAATTTTTGTAGAAAAGTTTCCGGACCTCAAAGATAAAAATTTCTATATCCGGCGATTCGACAATAGAACCGTTACATTTGCATCCGATAATCACATGAGCGGGATGATAAGCTTGGAGCATTGCGAGGAAAAAATCTTCAGTTTAAATTAGTTTTTTCCTTTTTTAGTACAAAACCCCGCGTTACGGGGTTCGATCAG
>Ga0182027_10004475_pt1 | contig 21636 bp, 15 predicted proteins | sample 712E1DmetaG_FD_121300 | JGI IMG/M metagenome (GOLD analysis project Ga0182027, IMG submission 121300) | Permafrost microbial communities from Stordalen Mire, Sweden - 712E1D metaG (Illumina Assembly) | ecosystem: Environmental > Terrestrial > Soil > Wetlands > Permafrost | place: Sweden... | reverse complement strand
GGCTCACGCCCAATCAGGTATACTTCCATCGCCTGCCAGAGTCCATGGCAGCCTAAACCGAAAAACAGAACTTCCACTTAAGAAACAACAAAAACTGTCCAAACAAACGGAGCCACCTCATAGTACTACTCTACGCCGACGTCGCGAGGAACGATTATCGGTCGATTGCGGATCGCCTTCGCATTCGCTCTGGCCCCACTGGGCGGGGTGTGGCACGAGATATCAAGCGCCCCTACGGGGCTGGAAATCATATTGTGAATGCATTCCCAGGGTTGCGCTTCGCTCCACCCTGGGCTATTTTCCTTTCCTCCCTCCGGGAGGATCGGGGTGGGCTCATTGAAGTGCATCGAATCCCACCCTAGCCGCAAAAACAAAGACGCGGCGAGGGTGGGGGACCCATCGCGAGTTTAAAACAGCCAATCATAGGCCGAGGGTGGGCCAGAGGGCGTCGATTTTGGCTTTGGTGGCGCGGTCCATTTCGATCATTGCCGGCCAAGGGCGCTCGAAGCCCTCGGCCTTCCATTTACGGGTGGCGTCGATGCCCATCTTCGAGCCGTAATTCGGCAGCCGCGAGGAGTGGTCGAGCGAGTCTACAGGCCCCAGCGTGAACTGGATGTCGCGCTCCGGGTCGATGTTGTTGGCGACGCGCAGCACGACCTCGCCCACGTCCTGCACGTCGCAGTCCTCGTCCACCACCACGATGCATTTGGTGAACATGGCCTGTCCCAGCCCCCAGATGGCGCTCATCACCTTGCGCGCCTGGCCGGGATAGCTCTTGCGGATGGAGACCAGCATCAGGTTGTGGAAGACGCCCTCCACGGGCAAATGTATATCCACAATCTCGGGAATGGTCATCTTCATGGCGGGCAGGAAGATGCGTTCCACGGCCTTGCCCATCCAGGCGTCTTCCATCGGCGGCTTGCCTACGATGGTGGCGGCGTAGATGGGGTCCTTGCGGTGGGTGATGCAGGTCAGGTGGAAGACCGGGTACTCGTCGGTCAGGGTATAGAAGCCGGTGTGGTCGCCGAAGGGACCCTCGCTGCGCAGTTCATTCAGCTCCACGTAGCCTTCAAGCACGATCTCCGCGTGCGCCGGGACTTCCAGGTCGACTGTCTCGCATTTCACAATCTCGACCGGCTTGCCGCGCAGGAAACCGGCGATGAGGAACTCTTCGACCCCGGGCGGTGCGGGAACAATGGCCGCGAAAGTGGTGGCCGGATCGGTCCCGATGGCTACAGCAACCTCCAGCCTTGAGCCTTTCAGGTTCCCCAGGGCCACCTGGGGTAGCCCGCCGATGGGACCGTCCGGAATGGAGACCGCGCCACCGGCCGACTCGGCCATCGCCGCCACACCTGCGGTGCGCGGATTTTCGGTGGAGTGCATCGCCGCAGCGTTCCGCAGCGCCTCGCGGTAGTGCTCCGCGGCGACCTTCTGCCGCTGCCAGTGCATGCCGGTAGTGTGGCCGTCGTAGACCTGCATCCGGTACATGCCGATGTTGCGCTTGCCGGTACGCGGATCGCGGGTGTGCACGCAGGGCAGGGTAATGAACCGGCCGCCGTCGTGCGGCCAGCATTTGAGGATCGGAAACCAGTTGAGGTCGAAGTGATCGCGCTGAATCACTTCCTTGCAGGGGGCGTCTTTGGCGTTGACGGTCTTGGGGAAAGCGCTGGCCAGCGCGCCCAGTTGGGGCAGCATCTTGAGCTTGCCCAGTAGGCCCTCGGGGGCTTTCACGTTCATCAGGCCCGTAATGCGCTCTGCAATCTCGGCAAGATTATCCACGCCCAGGGCCAGCGCCATGCGCCGCTCGCTGCCGAACTGGTTGATGAGAACCTTATGGCCGGGATGGCCTTTCACGTTTTCAAAGAGCAGCGCCGGGCCGCCAGGAGAATACCCTCCTGCCGCAACGCCGCCCCGCGCGCCGATTTTGGAGACGCGGTCGGTGATCTCCGTGATTTCCAGCTCCGGCGAGACTTCTTGTCGAATGCGCTTCAGTTCGCCGTGATCTTCAAGGGTCCTGATCCAGTCGCGCAGATCGTCGTAGGCCAAGGTGTTCGCTCCCGTGCGGCAGAGGCCGCGCTCATTTCTCACTAACTGATTGTGGACCAGAGCTTGGAACCGCCGAAAAGTCCTTTTGTTGTACCGGAACCGCATCGTTAATTCCAAGTTCTTTACGAATTGCGGCCCGCGCCGCCACTAGGCTCTTAAGATAATCACTTTTAGAATTGATATAAGCTTCGAAGTCGTTCTTGCAGATTTTCACCATTATTGTGGTCCCAATTGAATCAAATTGGTCGAACGCCGTTATGATTTCTCTTTCGCAGACGATTTCAATGAGGAGCCTAGTTTCTTGGAATTCTGTTGAAGCCTTATTCCACCTATCGTGAATACGGTTCTTTTTCTCTTCCCAGACTTCGACATTCTGCCGATGCGCAAGTTTCATGACTGAACTTAGTTGGAGCAACGCATCGTCAACTTCTGCCAATCGCCTTGCAGCTTCGAAAAGCACTTCCCGCTTTAATTCCCACCTCTTTTGCCTGTCCCACACATCATCCGAGATTGCCGCCTCAATCGATTTCGTCGTTTGAGTGACCGCAGCCACCTGTTCAACCAGCTTGCCGAGGTCCTCGTGTGTGGCAAGATCCTCACCTTTTTTCTTCAAGTACGATCCAAGGTATGCACCAATCCCCGCGAAGACAAGCGATGTGACGGCGATTCCGGGGTAGGAATAATCGATGGCTACCAGCATCTCGGAGTCCTCTCTGCGCCGATCAGCATAAACGATAGACCCATCTTAGAGCGTCTTACAGGATTTGCCCGGGTTCAAGCGCCGGTTTGGCCAATTGCACTGCATCAAGCGGAAATCCCAGCCGCTTCCACTCGTCGTAGCCGCCGCGCAAGGGGCGCACGCGCTCGATACCCAGCTTGTGCAGGGTCATTGCGGTTTTGGCTGCCGTGGCCTCGCTGGGACAGGTGCAAAAGAGCACAATGTCGCGGTCGCGGGGAATCTCGCGGTGCCGCGCGGCCAGTGCGTCCGGCGAGAAGTGGAGCGCGCCGGGCAAGGTAAAGGGGTCCGACAGCAGCTCCAGCGGATGGCGCAGGTCCGCGATGTAGACCGGCTCGCCGGCATCGAGCAGCTTCTTCAATTCTTCCGGCTCCAGCCGGGATGCAACCAGCTTTTTGAGGACCATGCGGCGGCGATAGACGCGGCCCAGGAAGAAGCCGAGAACGCCGAGGATCAGAAGCGCTCCCGAAAACCTGCCCACCCAGTTCAGCAGGCTGGGTTCGCGCTTGAGCAGGTCTCCAAAGAACCTGCCCACAACCAGCAACCCGCCCAGCCATAGCGTGGAGCCAATGCCGTCGTAGAGGAGAAACGGCCAGTAGCCCATACCGTTCTGCCCGGCCACGGGAGGCGCCAGCGTGGCCAGGCCGGGCACGAACTTGGCAATGATGAGAGTGCCGGCGCGGCGGCGGCCAAAGGCGTCCGTGGTGCGGCGCACGCAGGTCGTGGGTTCCAGCGACATCTTGCACAGGATGCGGAGTACGTGGTGCCCATACCTGCGGCCGATGAAGAACCAGGCGCTGTCTGCAATAAGCGCTGCGGCCAGTCCGGCAGCCAGCGCCAGAGGAAGGCTGAACTCGTGCTGCGCGGAGAGCGCCCCGGCAGCCAGCAACACAGGCATCGCCGGCAGCGGTACGCCAAGCTGTTCCACCAAGACCCATGCGAAGAGCAGCAAGTACCCGTATATCAGCAAGATATGTGTCGGCAATGCCATGGGGAAGGCTCCTGTCTTGGGGTGCGTGGTATCGGATCGCCGGACAAGCGCAAGCGAAAGCCGCGGGAGGTCTCATCCTATCCGATGATTCAACGGCAAAATCGCTTCACGCGATGGAGATTATGCACACATATGCCAGAAAAGCCGCCCTCAGGCGGCTTTTCGGTGGATCGCTGCATCCGGTTTGGAGGTTCTACTGCTGAGCCGCTGGAGCCGAAGCTGCCGGCGCCGAAGCTGGCGGAACAGAAGCAGCCGGCGCAGCAAGCTGTATTGCGGCAGGCTGCGGTGCGGAAGCTGCCGGTGCTGAAGTAGGCAGTATGGCCTCGGCCTCCAGGGAATTCTTGTCCACGAAGTAGTTGTGATCCCAGAGATTCTGGTAGAACGCGCCGGTCATCTCGGCGGCGCGAGGGCCGAAGGTGGGCCGGCCGCCTTCGAGGAAGAAGACCGTAACCAGGCTGCCCTGCGGCGAATCGGAGTAAGAGGCGAACCAGCCGAAGCGGGTTCCCTTGTCCGAGCAGGTTCCGGTCTTGCCGAAGACGGGCAGCTCGTTGAAGTTGGCGCGCAGCCTCCGCGCGGTACCGTACTCCACCGCGCCAGCCATGCCGTCCTCCAGGTCGGGAAGGTATTTGGCGATCTCCAGGGTCCGTTTCACTTTAGGTTCCAGCTTGGCGGCTTCTTCCGGCGTATTCGGGTGCTGTAGGTAATAGAGAGTACCGCCGTTGGCGATGGCGGCCACAAACGCTCCCAGTTGCAGCGGGGTCAGGGAAACGCCCTGGCCGAAGCTGCACATGCGCCCCACGCCCCCTTCGGCGGCGGGCAGTTCCTTGTCGGGATAGGCGCCCAATTGTTCGCCTTCGATGTTGTAACCGGCCAGTTCACCGAGCCCGAACTGGTTGGCATAGTGTCGCACGCGCTCAAAACCCAGTTCCCGGCCCAGTTCCTCAAAATAGAGGTTGTTGCTCTTGGCTAGCGCTTTGGTCATGTCCATGCGGAATCCGGCAAGCTGCACCGGCGTATCGCGCTTGACGAGCCCCTCGGAGAGCGCAGCCAGGGCCACGGTCAACTTGATGGTCGAGCAGGGCTCGGCGCCTGGCGAAAGAGCCAGCTTTTGGTTGACCATGGCCAGGATGCGCCCGTTGGCAGGATTGATAACGACGACTGTGCCGTTCATGTCGCCCAGCGCATCGATTGCCGCCTGGCGCACAACCGGATCTTCGCCGGCCGTCAAATCGCCTTCGCCGATATCCCCTTTGGCAAAGGAACTGGCGGTAAAACGCTCGTGGTAGCGATGGCGGCGGAATGTGAGGGCCGCTCGGCGCACGCTGGCTCTCGCCTTGCCTCTCGCGGTGAGCCTGGCTTGCTGCTTAGCTGGCGCAGCCTTTGAAATGACGTGAGCCGTTGCTGTATGGGTTGCCGTAGCGTGGGCTGGAGAGGACTTGGGTGCAATCTTGTGTGCTGATTTGGCAGCCGGTTTGGCGACATGCGCAGAAGCGCTATGACCGCCATTGCGATGGGGATCTACCACATGACGGTCTGCGGTTTTGGCAGGATGCAACGAATGCGGCGCATTCAATGCCGCCGCGCCTCCTGCGCCAGTCAAAATCAATCCGAGTGCCCAAATGCAAGACAACTTCATCCAGCCAACATCCTCTCAACAATGGACTTCGTGCCGTGCATCGGCCCTTGGGCAGCGCACTTCTTACCTATCGGCCATTCCGCGGGCAGGTTCAAGTCTTGACCGCAGATAGAACTCTTTATTCCAGAAGCTCCGGCCTGCCGGATGTGATCCCAATCACTATCAACTCCGGGTGTTGATTATCGATACAATATCCGGAAAAGCAACACAACTGCCTTGCTGTTCTGCAATAGCCACTTGCTTTTTAGAGCTATATTGCACTATACAGCCCCAGGGGCCGAATTGATATGCCCCGCAAGTGTCAGATCTTAGTACGACGACCGGCGCATCACCGTTGGAACGTCCAGATCCCGTTGCGCCTCTTCATCGGCTTCTGTGAAGAGCGTCGACCCCGGTTGGGTACGGCGCTCCTCCACCGCAGTTGGAACCCGCGGCCCGCCGTCAAAATCGGAGGCGTAATCCCTGGGCAGCGGGGTGTAGGGCGGCTCCTCGCACAACTCCTCAAATCTCGGCCTCTCCGGTACTGCTGCCGGTTCCGGCTCCTCGGTTGATATCGTGTCCGGCGCCGCAACATTCACGGTCGTGGCGACTGCCGGCGTCGAGGATGAGAAAAACAGCGCTTCGTCCGCTTCTGCCGTCTCTTCTTCCTCCTCTTCGTCCTGGCTCAGGAAGCGGGACAATTCGGGCGCGGGAGTGGGAGCGGCGGCAATCTCCTTGAACCAGTTATCGGGCGTTGCCACGGGCACCGAAACCACCGGCGCCTCTTCCACATTCAACATGCGCGATCGCCGTTCCGGCATCTGATCGCGGAAGCCCGTCGCAATCACCGTGATCTTGACCTCGTCGCCCATCTTCTCGTCCTGCACCGCGCCGAAGATGATGTTGGCGTCCTCATGCGCGGCGGACTGAATCAGCGACGAAGCCGCGTTGACCTCGGAGAGCTTAAGCGAACTGGAGCCGGTGATGTTGATGAGGATGCCGCGCGCGCCGTCGATGGCGCCGGCCTCCAGCAACGGCGAAGCCATGGCCGCCTGCGCCGCTTCGATGGCCCGATTGTCGCCCGAGCGCACCGCCGTACCCATCACCGCATAGCCCATGCCGGCCATGGTGGTCTTTACGTCGGCAAAGTCGCGGTTGATGATGCCGCGGATGGTGATGATGTCAGAAATGCCTTGCACGCCCTGGCGCAGAACATCGTCGGCGATGCGGAAGCTCTCAAAGAAGCCGGCGTCCTTGGCCACCGCCAGCAGTTTTTCGTTGGGGATTACGATCATCGTGTCCACGTTCTCGATCAGCTCCTTCAGGCCGCGCTCGGCCTGTTGCAGGCGGCGCTTGCCTTCAAAAGCGAAAGGCCGCGTGACCACGGCTACCGTCAGCATGCCCAACTCGCTGGCCAGCGAGGCGATCACCGGCGCGGCGCCGGTGCCCGTGCCGCCGCCCAGGCCGGCGGTGACGAAGACCATATCCGCACCCTCCAGCGCTTCGATGATCTTCTCCGAGTCTTCGAGAGCGGCTTGGCGGCCGATGTCGGGGTTGGCGCCGGCGCCCAGACCCATGGTGAGCCGCACGCCGAGCTGTATCTTTACCGGAGCCTGCGATGCCTTGAGCGCCTGCACATCGGTGTTGGCGGCGATAAACTCCACGCCTTCCATGCGGGCGGCAATCATGCGGTTCACTGCATTGCCGCCGCCGCCTCCCACGCCGATAACCTTGATGCGGGCTCCGCGCACGCTCTCCTCGTGGTATTGAATGCGCATCTCGCCGGCTTCATTCTTCTCGGTATTCATAGGGTCTCCGTCTCCTGATTCACCTTTTGCTAATAACTGGCTGCAAAGATGGCGCGCAGCTTGGAACGCAATCCGTTGTTCTCCGCCGCGCGGGTTACGCGTGTGCGATGGGCATATAACAACATGCCGATGGCCGTGGCAAAGCCGGGATGGGCCAGTTCTGCGGGCATATGCGAGAGCCGCACCGGCATCCCGGTCCGGGCCGGAACCCGTAATTGGCTCTCGGTTACATCCAACATGCCCGGTAACATGGCCCCGCCGCCGGTGAGCACGCAGCCGGCGCCCAGCGCATCCACCACGCCGCCCTGACGCAGGCTTTCCCTTACGTAATAGAGCAACTCGCGCGCCCGAGGCTCCAGAATCTCCGCAATCGCGCGCAGGCGCAGAATCTGCGGCTGGGGATTGGTAAATTCAATGGCCGCTTCCTCGGGCACCGCCGTCACCACACAGTGACCGTATAGGCGCTTCAGTTCCTCGGCCTCGGCTACCGGCATTTGCAGGCACACGGCCAGATCGTTGGTAAAGTGCGCCCCGCCAATCGGAACCGACGCCGTGTGGGCCACCGCGCCCTCGAAGAAAACCGCCAGGTCGCTGGAGTGGGCTCCGATGTCCAGCAGGCAAACGCCCAGCTCCCGCTCGTCGGCCGAGAGCGTGGCCTCGGCGGCGGCAATCGACTCCAGCACCGCTTCTGAGACTTCAAGCCCCGCCCGGTTGGCGCAGGTCACCGTGCTTTGCAGCGCGCTGCCGGAGCAGGTGGCAATGTGCAGGTCCACCTCCAGGCGCACGCCCACCATCCCTACAGGGTCGAAGATGCCGGGCTGGTCGTCGAGGATAAACTGCCGGGGCAGAAGGTGCAGAATCTCGCGATCCGGAGGCCGCTCGACCGCGCGCGCTCTCTCGACGGCGGTGCGCACGTCATCCCTGGTAATCTCGCGCGGGCGGCTGCCCAGATCGAAGCCGCCGTTGGTATTGAGCCCGCGAATATGCGGTCCGCCCACGCCCACCACGCACTCGTCGATGTTGACGCGAGCCACGCGCTCGGCCTGTTCGTTGGCCGCCTTCACCGCTTTAGCCGCCGGGGCAAGCTCGGCGATGAGTCCCTTGCGCATCCCGGCCGACTCCACCATCCCATGTCCGAGATAGCGCAGCGCGCCCTCGTTCAGGTCGGCCGCCAGCACACGGGTGTACGCGCTGCCAATGTCCAGCACTACGATCGTGTTGTCTTGTTTCTGGCTCATCGTTTCGCGCTCACTCACCTTGCCGCGCAAACGCCACAGGGCGGGTTTTGGGGGCAGGTTTCTGCCGGTTCGCGCCGAGCGAGGTTCGTTTGGCCTCCGCGCGCTTCTTGCTATCTTTTGCCGTTGCGGCCTTCGGCTTGGAAGATGCCGTGGTGATCGGCTTAGCGGCCGGCTTGCCGTTCTTATCCTTGGCTACTAACTTGCCGGAGGGCGTCTTGGCGGCCTGAGCCGGCTTCTCTATTCCTGTCGGCTCCGCGGCCGATGGCTTCGCCTCGCTTTTGTCCGGCGCCGTTTCTCCGCCTGCCGTGACTTGTTCGCCGTTCGCGCCAGGTGTCATTTGCAGCACGACTTGCTGGTCGTAGCGCAAATCCACCGCCGCCAGCTTGGGATATTGCTGCCGCCACTCGGCAATGTGCGCCTTGTAGCGCTGATAGCGCTCCAGGAACCGGTCTTCGCCAAAATGAGCCAGAATATCTGCGCCCTGCTCCGGCATCAAGACGCGGGCGTCCTCGGAATCGGTCAGGTCGATCTCGGAAATCTGCTCGGAAAGATGCTGGTTGTTGGCGTCCAGCTCGGCCAGCAGGCGCCCGTACACCGCCATGCGCCCTTTACGAGCGTCAAGCGGGTCGCGAGGGTCGATCCCGGTCAGCACCGGGAACGAGTAGTGGTGCTGGGCCATCATGGCCGCCGGCATGGTGAGTAAAACTCCGTTGGCGTCAACCAGGCCAATTTGCTGGCCCTCGCGCACGAAGGCCACCGGCTGGCGCTCCACTACCTGAACGCGAATCCGGTCCGGGAGCACGCGCATCACCGTGGCCCGCTCCACCCAGGGAATCTCTTCCAGTTGCCTGCGCCGCTCAGAGAGGGAAACAAAAAAGATGTTGCGCCCAATGTCTTCGCCGAAGACCGGCAGCATTTCAGCGCGGCTTACCTGGGTCAGGCCGGAAGCTTCTATGTTGCCCATCCCAGCAATGCGAAAGCGCGCGTCGCGCTCCAGGTAGGTTTTAAGAACGAAGGCGCCTGTGGCCAGGCCGCCGAGGACGATCAGAGCGCCCAGACCCAGAAACGCACGGCCCCACACGCTCGATGGCCGCCACCAGGGAGTGTTCGGCCAATCGCGGTGCGGTCCGTCGAAACGGCCTCCACCGGAGGATCCCCAGACAGAGCCAGAGGCGTCGTCGCCTTCGGGGTCGGTCATCTCGAGAGGCATGCCGGGTCCGCCGGGGCGGACGCGCCCTGTAGGGAGCACACTCGGCTGCACGCGCCGGAAGCGAGGCTCCGCGGGCGCTTCATCCTCCCATGCCAGGGGACGGGTTGTGTTCCTGCTTTGAGTCGTCACGCCTGAGCTAGGTCGTGAGAGTCGCCAGACTTCACTATAGCCCGTGGCCACCGGCTTTTTTCCGCAGGGGCGAGGGGGGAATCCGCGCCGTTACGGGCTGTCTCGCTACGAGGCAGTGGACGAGGATCAGGGACTAGTCCGGAATATGCTGAATCGCCGGAATTGAATCCCTGTTGAGTGCCTGGGAAACGCTGGCCGTTCACTGGCATAGACCTGTATCCTCAGCCCATGCACGAAGACGCATCCCCAACGCCGGCTACTGCCAATCTGCTTGAAAATGCAGCCTCTTCGTATCTGCGTTCGGCGAGGCATCAGCCGGTCAAGTGGCATCCGTGGAACGATGCGGCCTTCGCCCGCGCCCAGGCCGAGGATAAACCCATCCTGCTCGACATCGGCGCGGTCTGGTGCCATTGGTGCCACGTGATGGACCGGGAATCGTACGAGGACCCGGAGATCGCCGCCATTATCAATGAGCATTACATCGCCGTGAAGGTGGACCGCGACGAGCGGCCCGACGTGGACGCGCGCTACCAGGCGGCGGTTTCGGCTATCACCGGGCAGGGCGGCTGGCCGCTGACGGCGTTTCTCACCCCCGACGGGCGGCCCTACTTTGGCGGCACGTATATTCCACGCGAGGAGCGGTACGGGCGGCCGGGCTTCGGGCGGGTCCTACTGACCCTGGCCCAGGTGTGGCGGGAGCGCCGCGATGAGGCGCTGGAGACGGCACAGAGCGTCATGGCCGCCATCGAGCACAACGAGAGCTTCTCAGGCCCGGGAGGGGAACTGACGCTGGCCCTGGTGGACAAGATTGCCGGCTCGATCATCGGCAGATTCGATGCCCGCAACGGCGGCTTCGGCTCGCAACCCAAATTTCCCCACCCGGCGGTGCTGGATTTGCTGCTGGAAGTGGCCATGAACCGCGACAACGAAGAGGCCCGCGAAGCCTTCACAATCACGTTGGAAAAGATGGCGCGGGGCGGTGTCTACGACCAGTTGGCCGGCGGCTTCCATCGTTATAGCGTGGACGAGCACTGGGTGGTGCCGCACTTCGAGAAGATGCTCTACGACAACACCGAGTTGCTGCGCAACTACCTGCACGGCTTCCAGAGCTTTGTGCGCGAGGATTTCCATCAGACGGCGCTGGAGATCGTGGCCTGGCTTGACGCAACGATGACCGACCGCGAGCGCGGCGGCTTTTATGCCTCACAGGACGCCGATATCAATCTCGACGACGACGGCGACTACTTTACCTGGACGCTGGACGAGGCGCGCGCCGTGCTGGAGCCCGCGGAGCTGGAGGTGGCCGTCCGCTACTGGGAGATCGGCGAAGTGGGCGATATGCACCACAATCCGGCCAGGAACGTGCTCCATGTCAAGCAGACTCTCACCGAGCTGGCCGCGCAGACCGGCCAAACCGCGGCGGAACTGCGTCCGCTGCTTGATTCGGCGCGGCGCAAGCTGCTGAAGGCCCGGAGCGAGCGGCCCACGCCATTTATCGACCGCACGCACTATACGGGCTGGAATGCGATGGCGGTGACGGCCTACCTGGAGACGGCGCGGGTGTTGCGCATGGATTCCGCGCGAGAGTTTGCGCTGCTCACCCTCAACCGGCTTCTCGAAGAGGCCTGGGACGGAGCCGAGACGCTCCAGCACGTCATCTCATACCCGGACGGCATGGTGCCTGAGGAGAAGGCTCCGGGCACGCTGGACGATTATGCCTTCACGGTTCATGCCTGCGTCGATGCGTGGTTAGCCAGCGGAAAGATGAATTTCTACCGGGCGGCCGTAAAGCTGGCCGACGCTATGATCGCCCGCTTTTACGACCGGACGGCGGGAGCGTTCTACGATGCCGCGGCTCCCGAGGGCGGTGCGGTTCCGCTGGGCGCTTTGACGGCGCGGCGCAAGCCGCTTCAGGATGCGCCCACCCCGGCCGGCAACCCCACCGCCGCCTCAGCCCTGCTGCGCCTGGAGACGCTGAGCGGGCGCAAAGAGTATCGCGAGATCGCCGAAGACACGCTGGCCTCCTTTGCAGGAATCGTGGAGCATTTTGGCCTCTACGCAGGCAGCTATGGGCTGGCGCTGGAACGGCTTTTGCTCAACCCGGTACAGGTCATCATTGTGGGTTCAGGCCCTGATGCCGACCGCCTGGAGGCAACGGCCGTTGCGCGCTTCGCCATCAACAAGACGGTGATGCGCATCGCTCCGCACTTGCTTGTGCCGGGGGGCGTTCCCGAAGCGCTTGCCGAAACGCTGTTAAAGGCCCCGCCGCCGATTGAGGCCGAGGCGTGGGCAATGGTGTGCATGGGGCACACCTGTCTGCCGCCGATTCTGAACGCCGAAACTCTGCTGGAAGCACTGGAGCAATCGGCCTGAAACTTCATTCTCCGGTGAACGGATTGCCCGGCTCCGGCTTGAGCGAAGTGGGGTCGTGCTCAGGCGCGGGTTGCGCGGTTGACCGGATGTGGCCGGACGTTTCTCCAAACGTATTGAATACCCGGTTGGGGTCGCCGGGGAGCAGGTGGTGCTCTTCCAGCGCCAGGCGGACCCGGCGGCGGAACTCCCGCACCGGCGCGTATTGTTTGGTCGCGAGGGTCTTAAAAACCACAGAAAAGACGATCTCGGAGCCTTTTACGGCATCGATGCCCAGAACCTGCGGGTCGGCGACGAAGAGCAGGCGGAATTCCTCGCTGTTGCGGACTTCCATGGCGATGCTCTTCAGCAGTGCCAGCACCGCATCGGGGTTAGCGGAGAAGTCCACGCTTACGCTGACTATAGCCATGGAGTAGCCGGTACTCAGATTGGCTACGGTTGTGACCTGCGAATTGGGGATGATGTAAAGGGTTCCGTCCGGATCGCGGACAGTGGTGTTGCGCAAAGTCATCGCCTCCACAGTTCCGGCCACGCCGGCGAGACGGACCGTATCTCCCACGTTGAACTGGTCCTCGATCAGGATGAGGATGCCGTTGAGTACGTCTTTGACGATGTTTTGCGCGGCCAGGCCGATGGCGATTCCAGCCACCCCGGCTGAGGCCAGCAGGGGGGCGAGATTCACGCCCAGCGCGGCCAGGAACTGCAATCCTGTAATCACCCAGATAATGGCAAGGCCAGTGGTGCGAATGACACCGGCCAGCGTCCTGACCTGCGAGAGACGGCCAGGGCTGGCTGTGTGCCGCTCGGCCACGCGGATCATGCGATGGGTGATGAGCCGCAGTAACCAATTGAGCAAAAAGGCGATAGCCGCAACCACCAGGAGGTGCGGCAGTTTGTAGCGGATAAACTCCTGGGCATCGACGATCCACCCATCCAGCACCCGGCCCAGAAACCGGCCTTCGGCAAACCAGCCGATTCTTGCAGCCAACAGAAAGAGAATCATCCCAAAACTCCTCTTTCTAGACTAGACTGTGCGCAGGATGAGCTGAAAGCCAATTCCCTGCGGCGATTCTGAAAACCCAAAAACGAAAGGTTGAATCGCAGTGGCAGCACCAGGAGGTTCCCCATGCAGATCGGAATGAGCCAAAATCAACCCAGCGCGCCGGGCGGCGCCCGAGCAACCGGACAGGCCTCGGGACGTCATTGGGGGCGCATTCTTGCTTGTTGTGTCGTAATGGCAGCTTTTGCTGGCGTCATTGGACCAGGGCAGAATACCGCGGGAATGCCCCGGGGCATCAGTATTCCCGATCATCAGCCCAATCAAATGCCCAGCGTCATTCAGCAGATGCAGATGCAGGAACAGCAGGCCAAGCAAAAGAACTATGAGGCAGCTAACGCCGAACGCAAGAGGCAGATTGCCGAGGACAGCGCGAATCTGCTGAAGCTGGCCGTGGAGCTGAAAACCGAGGTGGACAAGACCAACAAGGATGTGCTCTCGATTACCGTGATTCGCAAGGCCGACGCAATTGAAAAGCTGGCCCGCCAGGTGAAGGAAAAGATGAAGCTTACGGTGGGTGCAGGTTGATGGAGTGGCGAGGATCACGCTCATTGCGCGAGATTCAAGGGTGACTTTTCATGGGTGAAATTCGCATCGCGTCCCCAACCCGATCTGCAAAGTGGAGCGCTCATGCCGCGCGCCAGATGCTGTGGCTGGCGCTGGTGCTGGCGCTGCCGGGCGGCGCGCAGAATGCACCTGTAAACAAGCCGGTGTCGATTCCTGGGCTGTGGTCGGCGCAAATGCCCAGTGCCTCTGACCCATCGAACGTCCAGGATCCCATACAGGAGGAGAGGTGGCAGCGTGTGCTCAACGTCGAGAGGCAAAAGTTGATGGTCTCCGACGCGAACAAGCTGCTGAAACTGGCCCGCGAACTGAACGCCGAAATTAGCGGCTCGAATCCGGATTCGCATACTCCGGCGCAACTTCGCAAAGTGGGAGAGATTGAAAAGCTGGCGCACAGCGTAAAAGAGAAGATGAGCACTTCTATTCAGGGCACACCGGTGTTCCTGGAGCCTCCGCTTCCGCAGATGAGGTAGGACCAGGCTCTTCCCCTTTTTAGGCTTGAACCGTATCATGCCGCACCGTCGTGCGACACTGGCCCGGATTGCTACAATCAGGGCTGGTTTTCTTGAAAGAACCGGTATTTTGGAGTGACGGGAATGGGAGTTGCAGCATCCGGATCTCGAGTGCCAGAGCCGGCTCTTGCGGGCGGGCTAAACCATCGGCAATTGGTTGAAATCTACCGGCTGATGGTTTTGTCCCGCTGCGTGGATGACCGCGAGATTCTGCTCAAGCGGCAGCAGAAAATTTACTTTCAGATCTCGGCGGCCGGCCATGAGGCGCTACAGGTGGGTGCGGCGCTGGCCATGCGCCCCGGCTACGACTGGTTCTTCCCCTACTATCGAGATCGCGCGCTCTGCCTGGCATTGGGTGTCACGCCTGCCGATATGATGTTGCAGGCCGTGGGCGCGGCCACCGATCCGGCCAGCGGCGGCCGCCAGATGCCGACCCACTGGAGCAGCCGCCCGCTCAATATCGTCAGCAGCTCTTCTTCCACCGGCACGCAACTGCTGCACGCCGTGGGCTGTGCGGAGGCCGGGCGCTACTTCAGCCGCCATCCGGAGGCCGCAGCCAAAACTGAAGGCGACTACCGCGCTTTCCGCGATGTGACCTTTCATGGCGATGAGGTGGTCCTCACTTCGCTGGGCGAGGGTTCCACCTCCCAGGGCGAGTTTTGGGAGGCGCTGAATACAGCCTCGAACAGGAAGCTGCCGGTTATCTTTTGCGTGGAGGACAACGGCTACGCGATTAGCGTGCCAGTGGAGGTGAGCACGCCGGGCGGCAATATCTCGAAGCTGGTGGCCAACTTCCCCAACTTCCATTTTGCCGAGGTGGACGGCACCGATCCCGAGGCCAGTCTGCGCGCCTTTGAGGCTGCTGTGGCACACTGCCGCGCCGGGTTGGGGCCTGCCTTTGTTCATGGCCACTGCGTGCGGGCTTACTCCCATTCGCTCTCTGACGATGACAAGCACTACCGCTCGACAGCCGAGCGCGAAGCCGACGCCTTGCGCGATCCCGTGGCCAAGATGCGGACGCGCCTCTTGCGCGAGGAGATACTGACCGAGAAGCAGATCGACGAACTGGAGAAGCAAACGGACCGCGAAGCCGAAGAGGCCGCCGAGCGCGCACTGGAGGCTCCGCTGCCCACAGTGGCGGGAATCACCAAGCACGTCTACTCAGAGGATCTGGACCCCACCAGCCGGGTCTTCGCCAAGGAGCAGGTACAGGAGGCGGGCGCATCTGGCGCAGGGAAGACTGGGGATGCCAAGGGGAGCGGCCCGCGCACCATGGCCGACCTCATCAACGCCTGCCTGCACGACGAAATGCGCCGCGATCCGCGCATCGTGGTCTACGGCGAAGATATTGCCGACGCCAGCCGCGAAGAGATTCTTGCCGAGGTCAAGGGCAAGGGCGGCGTCTTCAAGCTCACCGCAGGCCTGCAAACCGAGTTCGGGTCGGAGCGCGTCTTCAACTCGCCGCTGGCCGAGGCCAATATCGTGGGCCGCGCGGTCGGCTACGGACTTCGAGGGATGAAGCCTGTGGTCGAAATCCAGTTCTTCGATTACATATGGCCTGCCATGCACCAGATTCACAATGAATTGGCGCTATTGCGCTGGCGCTCGAATGGCGCCTGGGCCGCCCCGGCCGTGATCCGCGCGGCCATCGGCGGCTACCTGACCGGCGGGGCCATCTACCACTCGCAATCCGGCGAGAGCATCTTCACGCACATCCCAGGACTGCGCGTGGTCTTTCCGTCCAACGCCCTCGATGCTAACGGGTTGCTTCGCACCGCCATCCGTTGCGACGATCCGGTGCTTTTTCTGGAACACAAGCGCCTTTACCGTGAGACATATGGCCGGGCGCCCTATCCGGGGCCGGAGTTTGCCATTCCCTTTGGGAAAGCGAAGATCGTCCGGTCCGGCGCGCACATCACGCTGGTCACCTATGGCGCACTGGTGCCTCGCTCTCTACAGGCTGCCGAGCGAGCGCATCGCGATCATGGCATCGAGGTCGAGGTGCTGGACTTGCGCACTCTGAACCCCTACGACTGGGAGGCCATTGCGACCTCAGTGCGCAAGACCAGCCGGGTAATCGTGGCCCATGAGGACATGCTCAGTTGGGGGTACGGTGCTGAAATCGCGGCGCGCATTGCCGATGAGCTCTTCGACACCCTCGATGCACCGGTACGCCGGGTTGGTTCGATGGATACTTTCGTGGCCTACCAGCCGGTGCTTGAAGATGCGATCCTGCCCCAGCCGGAGACGATCCTGAAGGCGATCGTCGATCTGCGAAGTTTTTAGGAGGCTGACCGTTTGCCGCCGGATACTTCCGTAAAGAAGGTTCTGATCTATCGTCTGGGCAGCCTTGGCGACACGGTAGCCGCGCTGCCATGCTTTCACATGATCGCGCGCGCCTTTCTCAATGCCGAGCGCCGCCTGCTTACCAACTTCCCCGTTCACATCAAAGCTCCAGCTGCCGCTGCGGTGTTGGGTGACTCCGGCCTGGTCCACGGCTATATGCGCTATACGGTAGGCACTCGCCGGATCGGCGAGTTGCTGCGCCTGGCGTGGGAGATTCGCCGCTTCCGCCCCGATCTGCTGGTTTACCTGATGCCAGTGCGCCCGCTGAAGAACGTACAACGCGACCGGCTTTTCTTCCGGCTGGCCGGGGTTCGCCGGATTGTTGGGATTCCCGGCGAGGATCAACTGGAATCACGCTTCGACACGGAGACTGGACTCTACGAGTCCGAGGCCTCGCGTCTGGCAAGGCTAATTGCGGAGCTTGGCGATGCGCATCCGGAGGAGATTGTCAATTGGGATCTGCGCTTAAACGCCGCAGAGAGGGAAGCGGCGGTTCCGGCGTTGTCAGGATTGGCAGGCAAGAAGCTGATCGCCTGCGGACCCGGTACCAAAATGCAGTCCAACGATTGGGAGCGGGACAACTGGCGCGCGCTTCTTGGCCGCCTCTATTCGAAGTATCCTTCCCATGGACTGGTTATGATCGGCGCCAAAGAAGACGCGGCGGTTTGCGAATATGCCGCTCAAGGTTGGGGCGGGGCCAAGTTGAATCTCGCCGGCAAGCTGAGTCCGCGCGAATCTGCAGCGGTCTTATCCCAGGCTACTGTGTTTATCGGACCGGATTCGGGGCCAAAACACCTTGCGGCAAGCGTGGGTGTTCCTTGCGTCTGTGTATTCTCGGCGCGGTGTATGCCGGGAAAGTGGTTTCCACCCGGCAAGCAAAATATCGTGATCTACCATCAGACGGAATGCGCCGGCTGCGGCCTGGAGACATGCATCGTCATGGAAAAGAAGTGTATCCGTTCGGTGACGGTCGATGAAATGGAGCAGGCTGTCGAGCGTGTTCTGAGTCAACGGGCACAACCTTAAAACGCCTTGGCCGGCTTTTCAGGCGCCGGTTCTGTCAGCAGACGATTCACCGCCTCGACCAGAGATGGGAAGCGGAGGTCCGCCAATTCGCCAGCCGCTTCAGAGCCGGGTTTCTGGCGCCCCAAGGCGCCCTTAATAAAAACAGTGAGCATCCCCAGGCGACGGCCAAACTCGATATCGGAGAGCGAGTCGCCGATCATGACGCTGGTCGCGGCAGCAATCTCCGGAAACTCAGCTACGGCCTGCTCGAAGAGGCCAGACAGCGGTTTGCGGCAGTTGCATTGCCCCTTGTCGTGGGGGCAGAAGTAGAAGCCGTCTACGTGAGCGCCGTGAGTCGCCAGCAGCTCCTGCAAAGCGGAGTGAAGGGTATTTACATCCGCTGCCGTGTAGAGTCCAAGCGCAATGCCGCGCTGGTTAGAAACGACTGCTACCCGCACACCTGCCCGGTTGAGCCGGCCGATCGCCTCCGCCACTCCAGGCAGCAGATGAAAGTCAGCCAGGGAAGCGACATAGCGGCCTTCCGGCATCTTTTCGTTCAGAACCCCGTCCCGGTCGAGGAAGACGGTTCTCAAGCCGAGTAAGCGGGAGATGTTTACGGAGTCTTCCACCCCGTTATGATAGCAACAGTCGAATGTGCGCCTATCCGGCGGCGCGTAAGTTAAGACTGCGAGGTGCAGCGGTGATCAAACAACTGCATGAGGTGATCCGGGAGATCGAGCACGAATGGGCCGGCAAGCGCCTGCTGGTGGTGGGCGACGTGATGCTCGACAAGTACATCTGGGGCGAAGTGGGACGCATCTCGCCGGAGGCGCCGGTGCCAGTGGTGCGCGCCACCCATCGCAGCGAGCAGCCGGGAGGCGCTGCGAATGTGGCCATGAATCTGGCCCGGCTGGGCGCGCAAACTCATGTGATCGGCTTTACCGGCGGCGACGAGGACGAGAGACTGTTGGCGGAGAGTCTGCGCTTGAGTGGGATTTCTTGTGGGTTCGTCGTCTCCGACGGCTTTCCCACCATCTCCAAGCAACGCATTTTGAGCGGACAACAGCAGATGCTGCGCCTCGACAGCGAACGGCTAGGCGCGCGGCCTCAGGGCGACTGCCAACGCCTGGTTGAAACCGCGCTCGCACAACTGCCCGGCTGCCATGCCGTGGTGCTTTCCGATTACGCCAAGGGCGCGTTGACGCCCGAGGTCTGCAAGGCGCTGATTCAGGCGGCCCGTAAACAGGGCATTCCGGTGCTGGTCGATCCCAAATGTACGGACTTTAGCCGTTATCGCGGCGCTACCGCGATCTGTCCCAATCTCAATGAGCTATCGGCGGCTGCGCATCTTGACGCAGGCGACTTGAAGGCCCTGCTGGATGCGACCGAGGCCATAATGCGGGCCCTCGACATCGAATTTCTGATCGCCACCCTCGGCGAGAAGGGCATAGCGCTGGTGCGCCCCGGCAGCCGGTTCATGGCGCCGGCAGTGGCCCGCCAGGTCTTCGATGTCTCCGGCGCCGGAGACACTGTAGCCGCCGTGCTGGCTTTGTGCCTGGCCTCCGGGCTTGACCCGGAGACGGCGGCGCAAGTGGCCAATATCGCGGCCGGAATCGTAGTTGGCAAGGTGGGCACTGTGCCAGTGGAGAAATACGAGTTGCTGGCCGCGCTGGCTCCGGAGATTGCCCTCAGCGCCGAGGATAAGCTGGTGACTCGCCAGGAACTGGTGACACGCGTGGCGCTATGGAAGGCCAACGGCGAGCGGGTGGCGTTCACCAATGGCTGCTTCGACCTGTTGCACGTCGGCCACATCACGGTTCTGGAGCAGGCGCGCCATTTCGGCGACCGGCTGATTGTGGCCATCAACAGCGACGCATCCGTAAGCGGATTGAAGGGGCCTGGACGTCCCATTGTGTGCGAGCGTGAACGCGCCCGCGTGCTGGCCGCGCTGGCCGCCGTTGACGCTGTCGTGGTCTTCGGCGAACCCACCCCGCTGGAGCTCATTCTGGCCACGCGCCCCGACGTGATCGTCAAGGGCGGCGACTATGGCGCGGACACGATCGTTGGCGCAACGGAGGTTAAGTCGTGGGGCGGACAGGTGAAGATTGTGCCCCTCGTTGCAGGCTTCTCCACTACGCGGCTGATCGAAAAGGGCGCGGGCAAGTAGAGCCGCCAAAGGCGCGGCCAGGTAGAGCCGGATACAATACGGGGATGGAGTTTTGCACTCAGCGCCCGCGGCCCTGCCCGGAGATTTCCACTCCAGAGGCGGGCCAACCGGCATGAAGAATTTCCTGCGACTTCTGCGCTACGGACTGCCCTTCTGGTTCCAGTGGCTCCCTGGGGTTCTACTGCTGGCCATGGTCGGCGTGCTTGACACCTTTCGCACCCTTCTCTTCCAGCCCATCTTCGACCAGGTTCTCAGGCCCGACGCACCCGAAGGTCCCATCCTTCTAGGCCTCTCCAACAGCAGGTGGCACTTCGACCTTAGGCTCTTTATTCCCCATTTCATGCACCAGCACAATGCCTGGAACGTTGTGGCCATTGCGCTGGTGGCCTCCACGCTGGCCAAAGGCCTCTGCGATTATCTGGGCACTTACCTGGTCAATTACGCCGGCTTCGGCATGATTACCGACCTGCGCAACCATCTGTACGAAGCCACGCTGCGCCGCTCCTCCAGCTTTTTTCATAAGTACGCAACCGGCACCATCCTCTCCACCCTTATCAACGACGTGGACAAGGTGCAAACAGCGGTCAGTTCCGTCATCGGTGAGTTTCTACAGCAGTTCTTTACCTTCGTGGTCGGCCTCGCCTTCGTCATTCGCCTTGGCGGGCACCTCAGCTGGGCGCTGCTGTTGTTTGTTCCTGTGGTGGTAACCTCCGCGCGCAAAATCGGCAGGGAAGTGCGTACCCGCACCCGCACGGGGCAGGACAAACTGGCCGAAATTCAGAACATTCTGCATGAAACCGTCACCGGCAACCGCATCGTGAAGGCTTTCAGCACGGAACTCTGGGAGGTTTTACGCTTCAAGAAGGCTGCCTCGCGCCTCTTCCGCGCCAATTTGCGCAGCGTGCGCATTCAGTCCATCAGCTCGCCATTGATGGATACCCTGGGCGCCATCGCCATTGCCATGTTCCTGTTCATAGGCCGCAACGAAATTATGCATGGACACATGACCATGGGCATCTTCGGCGCATTCATTATCCTGCTCTTTAAGCTCTACGACCCGGTGCGCAAATTCGCCTACTACTACAACAGCTTCCAGCAGGCCATGGGCGCATCGTCGTCGATCTTCGGCTTCTTCGACGCCAAAGACGACGTAAAGGAGCGGCATCACGCTGTTACATTGAAAGGTTTTGCGCAGTCTGTCCAGTTTGAGAACGTGGGCTTCTCGTACAGCACCGCAGAAGGCGAGCACCAGATTCTGCACAACATCGATCTCGAGGTGCGGGCCGGAGAGGTGCTGGCGCTGGTAGGCCCGAGCGGAGCCGGCAAGACAACCCTGGTCAACCTGATTCCGCGCTTCTTCGATGTGACCTCGGGCCGCATTCTCATCGACGGCCACGACCTGCGCGATTTGACGCTGTGGTCCCTGCGCCGCCAGGTTGCCCAGGTGACGCAGGAGACCATTCTATTCAACGACACGGTGCGCAACAACATCGCCTACGGCCAGCCGGAGGTTCACGTAAAACTCGTGGAACAAGCCGCCCGCAACGCGCTGGCGCACGACTTTATCCTGCACATGCCGCAAGGCTACGAGACGGTGATCGGAGAAAAGGGTTTCCGGCTCTCCGGCGGCGAGCGGCAGCGCATGGCGATTGCCCGCGCCATCCTCAAGGATGCGCCGATTTTAATATTGGACGAAGCCACATCGGCGCTGGACGCCGAGAGCGAATCGCAGGTGCAGGCGGCGCTGGCCAACCTGATGCAGGGGCGCACTGTGCTGGTCATCGCACACCGGCTTTCCACCATTCGCCGCGCCAACCGCATCGCCGTCCTCGAGGATGGCCG
>Ga0182027_10004474_pt1 | contig 21646 bp, 22 predicted proteins | sample 712E1DmetaG_FD_121300 | JGI IMG/M metagenome (GOLD analysis project Ga0182027, IMG submission 121300) | Permafrost microbial communities from Stordalen Mire, Sweden - 712E1D metaG (Illumina Assembly) | ecosystem: Environmental > Terrestrial > Soil > Wetlands > Permafrost | place: Sweden... | reverse complement strand
CGACCGCTTTATGCTCTTCCGCGAGTTGACCCACCTTGACTGAAAAGCCCATCCCGCGCGGTGAATGGCTGGCGGTACTGGCTTGCTGCGCGGCAGCCTCGTTGGCGGCGGTGGTGTGGAGTTGGCGCAACGGGGCCATGCTCAACTATGGCGACGCCGTCGCCCATCTGCACATTGCGCGGCGGGTCTTCGATTGCCACCAGCCGCGGCTGACGCAATTGGGCTCGGTGTGGCTGCCTCTACCCCATGTGCTGCTGATTCCCTTTGTCCAGGTCTATAGCTGGTGGGCCAATGGAATTGCCGGCGTGATTCCCTCGGCGCTGGCTTACCTGGCCGGCTGCGCGGGAGTTTACCGGCTTGCCCGCCGCTGGCTCCAGCCGTCCGCCGCCGTACTGGCGCTGGCCTTCTTCGCCGCCAATCCGAATCTGCTTTACCTGCAAACCACGGCCATGACCGAGCCGCTGTTTGTGTGCGAGATGGTCTGGGCCGCCGTTTTCCTAGTGGAGTGGCGCGCCAACCTGGACGCAAACCCAAAGCGGGCTGAGCGTCTGCTTTGGTGGCTCGCCTTTGCGCTGGTGGCCGCGGTATTCACCCGTTATGACGGCTGGGTGATGGCATTTGTGGCCTGGGTGAGCGTGGGCATAGTGTTGGCGCGTCGAGGGCAGTTGCGCTCGCGCGCTTTCTGGCTGGTCAGCGCTGTGGTCGTCGCCGCCCCGGCAGCGTGGTTCATTTACAACGCCGCCGCCTTCGGCGATTGGCTCTACTTCCTGCGCGGCCCTTACTCGGCCAAAGCAATCGAGATGCGCACCTCCGTGCCGGGATTTCCGCCGCATCCGGGGTGGCACAATCCGTGGGTCGCGCTTGTCTTCTACGTGAAAGCCGCAGAGCTGGATGCCGCCGCTTTGGCGTGGGGCAACATGCTTCTGGCTCTGAGTCTGTTGGGAACGGCCTGGGGCTGGCTCACCACGCGCCGGCACGCGTTTGGTTGGGCGCTGATTTTGTGGATGCCGGTTCTTTTCTACGCGTACTCGGTGGCCTACGGGTCGGCGCCCATCTTTCTGCCGGTCTGGTGGCCGTTTTCCTGGTACAACACGCGCTACGGAATGGAGCTGCTACCGGCGCTGGCGCTGAGCCTGGCCTTTGCCGCGCAGTTTGTGCTAGCCGCGGTGCGGGAGTTCAAGACAAGCTGGGTGAAGTATGCGGCGGGCTTGCTGTTCGCGATAGTGATGCTCAATGCCTGGAAGATGGTGCGGGAACGGCCAGTGGTTTACGTTGAAGGCACGACGAACGTCAATGCGCGCCGGTCCTATGAAGTCCAGATTCCGTTGGTCTTGCGCGGGCTGCTCGTCGAACGGCCCGGCGGCGTGGTTCTGATGGAGACGTCGGTCGATCCCGAGATCGTTGCGCTCACCAGGATTCCGCTGCGTCAAACCATCAACGAAAGCGACCTGGAGATCTATCGCGACGCTCTGGAGGCGCCAGCCGCCCACGCGGCTATCGTGCTGGCCTTCGACGGAGACGAGGTAGACCGCGCGGTTCATGCGCATCCCGCCAACCTGACCGCGCTTCGCCGTTTTATGGCTCCCGGCCAGGCGTCGGGCACCTTGTACATTTCCGGTACTCCCTTTGCGCAACAGCCCTAGGCGGGGCTGAACAAGCCAGCCCACGCGGTGATAGCATCGGGCAAGGAAGTTTATGAGCACGGCCCTGGCACAGTTCGCGCAACCCTTCAACTTCGACCGGCTACAGCAGATGGTGGTGGTAGACGGCGCCATCGGCCGTCTGCTGATGGCCTGCCTGCTGGGCGCCCTGGTCGGCCTGGAGCGCGAGGTCAAGCGCAAATCAGCGGGTGTGCGCACCAACCTGCTTATCTGCATGGGCAGCGCGTTCTTTACGCTGCTGTCAGCGGTGCTGGCCGGCGACGCCAACCCGGACAAGGGCCGCGTGGCCTCGAACATCGTGCAGGGCATCGGGTTTCTGGGCGCAGGGCTGATTCTGCACAACCGCAGCCGGGTAAGCGGGCTGACCAGCGCAGCCAGCGTCTTTGTGGTGGCCTCCATCGGCATGGCCTGTGGCGCGGGACTGTACGCGGCGGCGGCGGTGGCGGCAATCATCGTGATTCTGGCGCTGGAACTGGTCGGCTTTCTTGAGCGGCGCGCCAACATCAAGATCTACCCGCTGATTTATGAGGCCCGGGGGCGCGACCAGAACAGCATGATGGAGTCGATTCTGGGCGCAATGGACAAAGCGGGCGAGCGGCTGACCGGCGTGGAACGCGGCAACATCGGCGAACTCCAGCGGCTGAGTTTTCCGCTGACAGCGACGAAGAAGCAGCATGAGCGGGTGCGCGGACGCCTGCTGGGCGACCCCGCTATCGACGCGCTGCTGACCTTCCGCGATCCGGAGGAAGATTGATTCCCTTTACCAAGGCCCACGCCTGCGGCAACGACTTTCTGATCGTGACCGAGGAGGCTGCGCGATCCGCCGCGGCGGACGATTGGGCTGCGTTGACGAGGCGGCTGTGCGCGCGGAACACGGGCGTCGGCGCCGACGGCATCGAGTTTTTTTCGTGGACCGGGCCGAGGTCGGGCCGCATTCACCTGCACAACGCCGACGGCTCCGCTGCCGAGATCAGCGGCAACGGCACGCGCTGCGTGGCCGCGTGGATGGCGCACGAACGCGGCCTCCAGCCGGGCGATGAAGTGGAGATTGCCACCGATGCCGGGCTGCGCGTCTGCCATGTGAATGCGGTGAAAACAGACGGCGGATTTAGTGTGCAAGTGACCGCCGGGATGGGTGTTCCCAGCTTTGCGCCACGGACAGTGGCTCTTGCCAGCGGCCTTCAGATTGCAGGCGTTGAAGTCTCCATCGGCAATCCGCACTTTGTCATCGTGGTGGACAACACGGAGTTCGCTGTGGCCGGCCGATCATGGCAAACCATCGGCGCAGAGATTTGCGCGCATCGGGATTTTCCGCACCAGACGAACGTGGAGTTTGTGCGCATTGTCAACCCAACGGAGATTGAAATTCGCATCTTCGAGCGTGGTGTCGGTCCCACCACGTCTTCCGGGACGGGCAGCTCCGCCTCGGCCACGGCGGCGATTGCGTTACTTGACTGCCGTTCGCCGCTCACCGTCGCGGCTCCCGGCGGCGCGCAGACCATTGCATGGAGCGGACCAGGTACGGAATTGCATCTAACAGGGCCTGCTGTCCTGATTGCACGCGGCGAGGCAAGGTACGAATGACCGGCTTGTTGAAACTTCCAGCCGTCCAACCTGGCGCAGGAATCGGCGTCATTGCATCGGCCTCCTTTGCCCAGCCCGAGCGCGTTGACCGCGGCCTGGAGGCGCTGCGCGCGTTGGGTTTTGCGCCCCGGCTCGGCCAGCACGCCCTCAGACGCGGCCCGCTTTTCTTTGCCGGAACCGCGCAAGAGCGTCTGTCCGATCTGAATGCCGCTTTTCTGGATAAGAATACAAGCGCGGTGATGTGCCTGCGCGGTGGTTACGGTTCCAACTACTTGCTCGACGGACTCGATCTCGAACTGATCCGCAAACATCCCAAGCCCTTCTTCGCCTACAGCGACCTGACCGGAGTGCAATTGCGGCTGCTTGACCAGTTGGGATTGCCCGCGTTTCATGGGCCGATGGTAGCGGCCGATTTTTCCATCGAGAACGGCGTGCATCTGGCCAGCTTTCAGGCGGCGCTGGCTGGCGAGCCTTACAGCGTGGGCGCGGCAGAGGGAATGCGCGCGCTGAAGCCCGGCACGGCCAGCGGCACGCTCTATGGCGGCTGCCTGAGCATTCTGGTTTCGCTGCTGGGCACGCCGTATGAGCCCGAGACCGAAGGCAAGCTGCTATTTCTTGAAGACACGGGCGCCAAGCCCTACCAGATCGACCGCATGTTGTGGCAACTGCACCAGGCGGGCAAGCTGGAGGGCATGCGCGGCATTGTCTTCGGCGAGATGCTGGATTGCGTCTCGCCCGGAGCACCGCCCGAATTACTGGAAGAGGCGATTCTGCACGCATTGGAAGATTTCGACGGACCCATCGCCATCGGCCTGCGCAGCGGGCACGTTTCACGCGAAAACGTAACGCTGACTTTCGGCGTGGAGGCTGAACTGCGCATCGCAGGCGAGGCGCAACTCAACTTGATTGAACCTGCGGTGGTGCGATGACCGCATCGCCCCGGCATATTCACCTGAGCGGCATCTGCGGCACGGCCATGGCCTCGCTGGCCGGACTGTTGCAGTTGCAGGGCCACCGCATCACCGGCTCCGACAAGGCGGCCTACCCGCCCATGAGCGATCTACTGCGCGGGCTGGGAATTCCGATTCTGGAGCCTTACGCGGAAACGAATCTCGATCCACGGCCAGACCTGGTGGTGATCGGCAACGCGCTTTCGCGCGGCAACCCCGAGGTGGAGCGCGTGCTGGACGAGCGCATTCCCTTCACCTCGATGGCTGCTCTGCTGCGCGAGGAGTTTCTGCTGGGCCGCGAGTCGCTGGTGGTAGCCGGAACGCACGGAAAGACCACCACCACCAGCATGTTGGCGTGGATCTACCAGGTTGCGGCGCGAGAGAATCCGGCGCTAGAGCCGTCGTTCCTGATCGGCGGCGTGGCGGAGAACTTCGGGAGCAGCTTTCAACTCCGGCCCACGCGCACCTTCATCGTGGAAGGCGACGAATACGACACGGCCTTCTTCGACAAGGGACCTAAGTTTCTGCATTACTTTCCCGACGCGCTGATCCTGACCCATGTGGAGTTCGACCACGCCGACATCTACGCGGACCTGGAAGCGGTAAAGACGACCTTCAAGCGGCTGGTGAACCTGGTTCCTCGGCGGGGGCTGATTGTGGCCTACGACGGCAGCGCCACTGTGACCGAGTGCGTTAGCTGTGCGCTGTGCCGCGTGGAACGCTACGGCTTTTCTGAAAGTTCAGAGTGGCGCATCGAAAAACTGCGGCATGAGGACGGAGTAACGCGCTGGGAGGTTTGGCACGGCGGCAGTTTGTGGGCGGAGCTGGAGATGCAGTTGGCCGGTGAGCACAACGCGCTGAACGCCACGGCGGCCGCGGCGCTGGCAGCGGGGCAAGGAATTGGAAAAGAAACCATCCGGGCAGCTCTGGCCGGTTTCAAGAGCGTGAAACGCCGACTGGAGGTACGCGCTCAGATTGGTGGCGTGACGATCATCGAGGACTTTGCTCACCACCCCACGGCTATCCGCGAGACGCTGCGCGCACTGCGCGCGGTTTATCCGCAGGCGCGCTTATGGGCAATCTTAGAGCCGCGCTCGAACACGCTGAGGCGCAAGGTGCTGCAATCCGAACTTGTTGAGAGCCTGCGCCTGGCCGATAGCGTTCTACTGGCCGGCGTCTATCAGCAGCAGCGCATTCCGGAAGAGGAGCGGCTGCTCCCGGAAGAGGTGGTGCGGGCGCTCAACGAGGCCGGAACCGAGGCCGAACTCTACGCCGATGTGGACGCGATCATAAACCGGATCGTTCCTCAGGTCCAATCCGGCGACGTGGTAGCGATCCTCTCCAATGGCGGATTTGACGGCATTTATGAGAAACTGCCTGCGCGGCTCGGGGAGCGATTCCCTGACCATGGACTACACGCATGATTCCACTTCTTCTTTTGATCGCCACGATTATCATTCTCGCCGTTTTCGCTACAGTGGTGATCTTCACTCTCAGGGCGAAGAGCACCAGCAAAGCGAATAAGGAAGATCGGTTCAACTGGTGGCTGCCGCTCTTTGCCGCAGTTGGGGCGTTGATCCTTTTTCTTCCGATCATGATCTATGGCATCGATATCGATGAAATGCTGTACATCTTTATAGCTGCCCCAATCGTCAGTTTCATCTTGCTAATTTTCGCTCTAATTTACGCTATCAATAAAAAATGGCTTCGGAGTCTGGCGGTCTTGTCGATGTTGATTGTTTATTGTACCGTCTCTTGGGGCCTGTTCAAAAACTCACGTGAACTGCACTGGACTACGCGATGGCTCCTCCGGTCGAAGGAATACAAAGCCAAGATTCTGGCACAACCGAACCCAGCAGCCGGGGAACTAAGGCATATTGAATGGGATGCATGGGGATTTGCTGGAGTTGGTGACACAGATGCATATCTTGTTTTCGATCCTAACGATTCGCTTACGACCGCGGCCAAGAGCCATTCCTCTGGAAAATTCAGCGGCATTCCATGCAAAGTCTACCGTGTTGACCGTCTCGAGAGTCATTATTATGCTGTTCTGTTTTATACCGATACGAATTGGGGCGAATGCAATCTTGCTGGTCCAGAGTAAGGGCTGAAGCCCGTACCATTCAGCGCTTTTTGAAGCAGGCTCGGAACCTATGATCTATACATTCATTTTCATGGCGACCATGGTCATCACCGGAATTCCCACGGCAGTTCTGTTCATTCCGTGGTGCTGGCTGACGGGCAACGTGCTGCCGCTGTACAAGGGAACGCGCTTCATGCTCTTCAGCAGCTGCTGGATGTCCGGTGTGCGCTTCCACGTCACAGGGCGGGAACGCGTGCCCAGGGACCGGGCGTGCATCTTCATGTCGAACCACGTCTCCAACCTGGACCCGCCGGCGCTGATCTCGCTGATTCCGGGACGCACCTCGGCTTTCATGAAACGCTCGCTGATGAACCTGCCGGTGCTGGGGACCGGCTTCCGGCAGGGCGAGTTCATCGCCGTGGACCGCAGCGGCGACACGGCAGCCGCGAAGGAGAGCGTGGCCGCGGCCCAGCGCGTGCTGGCCAAGGGCGTGCATATGACGACATTCGTGGAAGGCACGCGCTCGCCGGATGGGCGCATGATGCCCTTCAAGAAAGGCCCCTTCTTCCTGGCCATGGCCTCCGGCGCGCCGTGCATCCCGGTCTCCATCCACGGGACGGAGAAGATTCTGGGCAAAGGCAGCCAGCGCATGCATCCCGGACCCGCATATGTCATCTTTCATGAGCCAATCGATCCGGCCGGCTTTGCCACGCGCGAGGAACTGATGCAGGCGGTTCGCGCGGCCATCGCCTCCGGGCTGCCGGAGTGGATGCAGACGTAGAAGCATAGTCTCGCAGGGGCAGCCTGCCTATGTGGGACGTAGTAAAAACTTTTTTTGTTCTCTGATGGAACTCTCATGATCGTGTCGATTCTCGTGATCGTAGTGATTGTCGCTATGAGCATTCCCGCGGCGGTGATCTTCATTCCGCTGGCCGCTATTACCGGCAACATTGGACCGCTCTATAAGGTGGCCTGCCTGATTGTCAGCGTTGGCTACCGGGTGGCCGGCATCCGCATACGGGTTGAGGGGCGGGAGCAGGTTCCCGCGACTCAAGCGTGCATCTTCATGGCGAACCATGTGTCGAACCTCGACGCACCGGCGCTGATTTCGCGGATTCCGGGGCGCACCTCCGCTTTCACCAAGCGCTCCGTATACAAGCTGCCCATCTTCGGCTACTGCCTCAAACTGGGTGAGTATATTCCGGTGGACCGCACAGGGAACGCGGCCAGCGCACAAGCGAGCGTTGCCGCGGCCGCACGGCTGCTGGAGAAGGGCCTCCACATTACGACCTTCGTTGAGGGCAAGCGCTCAACGGACGGCATCATGCAGCCCTTCAAAAAGGGCCCGTTTTATCTTGCACAGCAGAGCGGAGTGCCGTGCATTCCGGTGTCGATTTACGGCACGGAAAAGATGATGGCCAAGGGCAGCTTCGGCATCAAGCCTGGCACCGCGCACATTATCTTCCATGCACCCGTTTATCCCGGCGATTATGCGACCCGCGAGGAGCTGTCAGCAGCAGTGCGCGCGGTGATCGCCTCAGGGTTGCCGGAGTGGATGCGGAGTTGATGCTTTACGGCTGGACGATGGCGTTGTAGCCGTCGTTGAGCAGCCTCTGGCGCCATCGGTTGGCCTCGTCGCGGCTGGCGAAGGGACCGATGCGCACATGGATCAAGTGGTCAATGGCCTCGCGGCGGGCAGAAACCGCATAGCCGCGCTTGCGCAATGCGTTTACCAACACCTCCGCATCTTCAGGCTCGGCGACGGCGGCAATCTGGACCATCGGTTGACCCGCCGGGGCGATGGCCGGTTCCACCGTGAGGCCCCCGCCGGGTCTCATCGCGGGCTGCGGCGACTCTGCCTGGGGCGGCAGGGCAGGCTTGACCTGGGGCTGGCTGGGCACGGAGCCGCTGGCGGATGGATAGGAAGTTTGTGAACCAGCAACCGGGTTCGTATTGGCGTCAGAAGAGGTTGGCAGATTGACGGCGGCATGCGCGGAAGGCGGCGCGGCGTAGATTGGCGCGATCGCCGAGGGCTTGGGCCGCGAAGCGGCCGCCAGGGTTGGAGCCTGGGCGCCGGCCCCGGCCTGTAGACTCGCTGCCGAGGGCTCCGGGGCGCTATGATGGCCCACCTTGTATCCCAAACCGAAGCACAGCCCACAGAGGAGAACCAGGCCTAAAAAGAGGCCCAGCAGAGCGCCGGAACCTAGCGTGAATTCGGCGTCGCGCCGGGATTTGGCGGGCTCAAGCCGATCGTCGTCAAAGGCTCCTCTCATCGACCGTCCTCGTGCTATCCCACCCTAGCCGCAAAAACAAAGACACGGTGAGGGTGGGGCACCCATAACCTTGCACAATCAATATCCGCGATATGCTCTACGGCTTCTCCGGAGGCGGCGCAGCCAATGAACCCATCTTATTCAGCAGAGTGAGCAGCTCCATCGGCAGCGGGAAGACGATGGTGGTGTTCTTTTCAACGCCGATTTCGGTCAAGGTTTGCAGGTAGCGCAACTGCAAGGTCATGGGCTGGGTGGCCATCAGCGCGGCGGCGTCTACCAGCTTTTGCGCGGCGTTGAACTCGCCCTCGGCGTGGATGATCTTGGAGCGGCGTTCGCGCTCCGCCTCGGCCTGCTTGGCCATGGCGCGCAGCATCTGCTCGGGCAGATCGACTTGTTTGACTTCGACGGAGACGACCTTGACCCCGAACGGCTCGGTCCTCTGGTCGATGATGGTCTGGATGCGCAGGTTGAGCTTGTCGCGATGGCTGAGCAGCTCGTCCAGCTCCACCTCGCCCAGCACCGAGCGCAGCGTGGTCTGCGCGAACTGCGAGGTCTGGTAGACGTAGTTTTCCACCTTGATGGCGGCGTCGTTGGGGTTCACCACGTAGAGCGTGACCACGGCATTCACCTTGAGGGTCACGTTGTCGCGGGTGATGACGTCCTGAGACGGGACCTCCAGCACCTGCTGGCGCAAGGAGATGCGCACCATCTGGTCCAGCGGCCGGAAGACAAGGATGATTCCGGGGCCCTTGGGCGAGGCCAGAGCGCGGCCGAGGCGGAAGATGACCCCGCGCTCGTACTCGCGCAGGATTTTGATGGAGTTGAGCAGATAGAGCACGACGATAGCGACGAGAATTAGAACCGGCATACTGATTGCATCAAGCATTGGACCTTCCCTCACTCAGCACGGATTGTACTCCAATGGAGCTATGCAGGAGGCCGCGGCGGAGCGGCCGGCGCCACATGGAGCAGGAACTGCTCATGCCCCACCACGCGCAAAGGGGCTCCTTTGGCCACCGGCTCGCTGGCCACAGCGCGCCAGATTTCTCCCTCCACCAGTACATGTCCCTCGGGGGTAAGCGGCTCCATGGCCGAGGCATGACTGCCCACCATGGCAGATGCGCCCAGGCGCGCCTTCATGCGGAAGGCGCGCACCGCCAGCCGCGCGAGGAAGACGGTAATGGTCCCGAATCCAGCGCTCACCCCGATGGCCACCCACGGGTTGATCCCCATCTCCGGCACCGGCGCGGCGACCAGAGTCAGGGTTCCAAAGGTCAGGCAGACGATCCCGGCGATGGCCAGGGCGCCGTGGCCGCCAAACTTGGCTTCCAGCAGCATCAGCGCCAAGGCCGCAACCAGCAGCAGGACGGCGGTGTATCGGATGGGCAGCAGGTTCAAACCAAAAACCGCCAGCAGCACCATCAAGGTGCCCAGCGCGCCGGGAACGATGGTGCCTGGCGCATTGAATTCCAGATAGATGAGCAGCGCTCCGCCTACCAGCAGCAGCAGAGCGATGTTGGGATTCACCAGCCAGCCCAGCAGGCCGTCGCGCAGCGAGGGCCGCAGCACTTCAATCCGCGCCCTGGCCAGATGAAGCACCAGCTTGTTTCCGTCCATGCGGGTAATGGTGCGGCCATCGAGCGCCCTCAGCAACTCCCAGTCGTTTGAGGCGGTCAGGTCGATGAGGTGCTGGTCCAGCGCCTCCTCGGCGGTGTAAGAGTGCGAGGTGTGAACGGCTGCCTCGGCGGCTTCGGCATTGCGATTGCGCCGGGTCACGTAGGAGCGCAGAAAAGCCTCGGCGTCGTTCTCGATCTTCTGATTCATGGTGGCGTCGGGCTGGGGGCCGAACTCGAGCACCGGGTGAGCCGCGCCGGCGTTGGTGCCGGGCGCCATGGCGGCCACGTCCGCCGACTCCAGCAGAAAGAAGCCTGCCGAACCGGCGCGTGCGCCCGCTGGAGCCACATAGACGATCACTGGGACCCGCGAACTGAGGATGGCGCCGGCCATGGTGCGTGTCGAATCGAGCAGCCCGCCGGGAGTATCCAGCTCTACCAGCAGCGCTTGGGCGCCGTCCCGGTTGGCGCGCGCAATGGCCCGGTCGAGCTGCCCCGCCGTGACCGGCTGGATGGTGTCGGCGAGGACCAGCTTGTCTACAAGCGGTTGTTGGGCGCCAGCCGGGGTAGGCAGCCCGCAGGCCGCAAAACCCGCCGCCATCAGACCAACCAACACTGCGAATCCGTGTGTGCGCTGCATCATGGATTGCTCCTCCAGGGCCCGCCGTCCGGCCCTACTTCTTTGCGCCTTCCCTGGCCTCGATCTGCAGGCGCAACTCCTGGGCCGCTCTATTCTGGGGGTCCAGCTTGAGGGCCTCGCCAGCCTCTTTCTTTGCCTCGTTCAGGTGGTTGGCCGCAAGGTCAAGCCGGGCCAGCACCAGATACGCATCGGTTGAGCGCTGCAGTTCCAGGGAAGTACGCGCCTCTTTGCGAGCCGCATCGGTATCGCCGGTCCGCTCGCGCACCTCGGCCAGCCCGGTATGCGCCTCTGCAACCCTGCCATCGGCGGCCACGGCAGACTGATATAGCCGTTCAGCTTCAAGCAGCAGCCCGCGGTCGAGGTAGTCCCTGGCCTGGCCGGCCAGCTTTTGCGCCCGCTGGCGCGGCGTAAGCGCGGCCAGCCGCGATGCCGCCACCTGGTCCAGCATCAACGCGGCCTGGCGGAAGGCTACGGCGTTAAAGTTGCGCGCGATGCGCTCCAGAGGGTCGGCCTTGGGTTTCTCGGCGGGACTTGATGCCGGCCCCGCGGTGGGCTTCCCTGCCGGCGCTCTCCACGCTGTATCGAGCTCCTGGGCCTCGCTGTCGTTGGGGCGCAACCGCAGGCACTGCGCCAGTTCGGTCAAAGCCTCGGCGGCATCTCCGTGGCGCTTCAGGCTCACCGCCAGGTTGAAGTGGTAGTCGGCAGCATTAGGGTCGGCGGCCACCGCCTGGCGGAAGAGCGCAACGCCGTCATGGCCCTGGCGGCTAATCGCAACGCCCTGGTTGTTCAGAACTTCGGCCAGCGGCAGAACGCGAGCCACATCACTGAAGGCCTGTTCGGCCTTAGGATAATCGCCGGAAAAGAGCAGTGACAACCCGCGATAGAAGCCCGCCTCCAGCGCATCGGGATCGCTACGAACCACTTTGGCGAAGACCGCCGCGGCCTGCTCGTACTGCTGGCCGTTGTAGTCCTCGCGCCCCAGCGCCATCCACGCCGGGCTGAAATCCGGGCTGAGCAAAACGGCCTGGTTCAGGTGCCGTAGCTGCTCCGTCTGGTCGGATTCCGTGATGCCGCGGATGTACTGCTCGAAGGCGGCGAGACTTAGCCCCTTGCCAGCGGCGACAAAGGTCTCCTCGGCCACGCCGAAGCCGGGGTCCAGTTGCCGGGTCAACTTCCAGGCGAGGGAGTCGAAGACGGCGATCAGGTCGCGCATCTCGCCGCGGGCGGTTACCGCTTCCGACATTCTCAGATGCGACACGTCCACCAGCCGCGCCTCGGCCACAATGCCTGTTCCGTCGGTCAAATAGCTGCCCACCACGATCGAATCGGCGTCCAGCGTTTCGGCCAGCTTGAGCGCGGTGGCGCGTGAGGGATGAAAGCCCTGCGGCAGCCCCAGATGGTCCAGCGCATAGCGCCGGTCCGCGCGGCTCATAGGCGCGAAACCGGCCGAGGCCAAACGGCTGCTCAGAATCTCTGCCGAGGCCTCTCGAATCCACTCCAAGCTGGGCTGCCCGGTGCGGTTGTCAAAGGGCAGCACCAACAGAATGCGGCCGCCCGCGGCGGGGCCGCTCTCCTCGGCCGTTTGAGCGCGAATGGAAACCGTCGTGGAAAGGGCCACAGCAAGCCCCAGCCACGCTGCGGCAGCCACCTGCCCAATCTGGCGGAAACGAGATGGGAAAAAGGGATGCACGATGGGGTGATTATAGGCGTTGTGGCGAAAGGGGTGTTGTCCCTGAGAGTCATCCGTTTCTTCTGATTGTCCAATACTTGAAGACCAGAGCAGATTGACTACGCTTCCGGCGGCCTTTGCAGTTCTTCGGGTGCGATTGATAGCGCACACTGGGACGGGGAGGGGCGAAAGACCTGCCAGGTCCAGATCAGGGCCGCTAACCACGAAATTCCCGCCACCATCCATGCCGAACTCCAATGATGAGGGCGGCCAATCGCCATGTAAGTCCACAGAATGGCGACGAACCACCACAGGGCCGCAGTGAGGATCCTCTGCCACAACTTTTTCGGCTTTCGGCAACGGGCGCGCGCGGCGGTTAGTTCTTCTTCGGAGGGCAGAAAGCTGCCCGACTTGAGCTTGCGCCGGATGGCCTTGTAGAAGAACCACCCTGGGAGGGCGAGGAGAACGACCGCAGCAAACCAAAGCAATAGCGCGAGACGATAGGAATCTTTATCGGTGCACCCGCAGATATAAACGGCTCCCACGATAGCCAGAATCCCCAGGCCCAGGAAAAACGCGATAAAAGCCAGCGGAAGAATCCAGAACCCTGCCTGGGGCCAGAAGGGCTTGCCCGCGCCCATTTTGGCCCGGTATTCGGCTTGTTTCGCAGCCGACTCGGCCCGAGTCATCAGGAAATGGCCGGTCTTCCACTTCCTGCGCAACGGCGTATAGACCATCCGGAGAGAACCCAACATCAGCAAGGCGGCAAGCGCAACGAGGGGTCCCCGAATCCAAAGCGAGAGGTCGGAGAACACCAGGGCAAGCTGCGCCAGCTTCACGGAGATAAAAGCCAGCCCCCCAATGAGAAACAGCAGGGCGAAAACTCCAAACAGGCGCTGCAAAAGCGTGAAATCCGTTGCTGGTTGTTTTTCGCCGGACTCAGTCATTGCGTTACCTGCTGTTACCAGTATTTCTGCGCCCCCATCATAACTCATTGCAGACTCGAACCAACGGCATAGAAGCTCAGCGCCGCGTCGCCCTGTTCGAGCAGGCGTGTGCGCTTGAGGCTTCCGTATGAATCTTCGAGACGCACTTTGCGGCGATGCTCGGCGATGACCAGCGCGCCGGGAGCGAGCAGGCCGGCCGAAGCTCCGCCGAGCAGGTCCAACGCAGCCGCGTACTCCTGCGCGGCGTCGTAGGGCGGATCGAGAAAGACTACTTCGTAGCGTCCTTGTGTTTCGTAGCGTTCTTGTTTTTCATCGCGTTCCGGCTTTGGACCGGCATCGGCGGCGCGGCGCATAAAAGCTGCCACGCTGCCGGGATGGATGCGGAAGCCCGTGGCCAGCCCCAGTTTTGTCAGGTTGGCGCGCAGAACCTTGAGCGCTGCGGGGGCACGCTCGACGAATGTCACGATTGCGGCTCCGCGGCTGAGGGCTTCGATGCCAACCGCGCCGGAGCCGGCATACAAATCCAGAAAAGCCGCGCCTTCAATGCGGGGCGCGAGCACGTTGAAGAGGGTTTCGCGCAGGCGGTCACTGGTGGGCCGTGTGGCCAAGCCAGGCGGGGCCTGCAACGCGCGAGAACGCAGCGATCCGGCAATGATGCGCATCGAGAACCAGCATACCGGAAGCACAACGGAGCCGCGACCTACTACAATCTATGTATGCGAGGCTGGACAATCCCGCTGGGCCGCTGGATGGGCGTTGAATTGCGCGTCCACGCCTTTTTCCCATTACTGGCAGTGGTTTGCCTGGGGATCAGCGCGTCGGACGGCCTGGCGCGGGGCCTGGGGATCTTCCTGGTGCTGGTGGCGGCGGTCTTGGTGCGGGAGACCGCGCGGCTGCTTGTGGCGGCGTGGCTTGGATTGCGGCTACGCGCCATTTTGCTGCTGCCCATCGGCGGGCTGTTTGCCTATGCAGACCCTGAGAGCCAGGAGAATGCCAACGGTGGCGGCGGGCAGTTTGCCATGGCGCTGGCCGGTCCGCTGGCCAACGGGGCCACGGCGCTGATGCTGGCCGCGGCGTTTCTGGGCGCCAGCGGCGATATACGGCTCTTCGACCAGCCGTTCATCACCTCCGCCTACCTGCTGCGCAGCATGGTGTGGATGCAGGCCGGCATGGGGCTGCTGCATCTGTTGCCGGCCTATCCGCTGGATTTCGGGCGGCTGATTCGGGGCAATTTTGCCCGCAAGCATGGCTTCGCTCCAGCAGGCCGCGCCGCCGCCGGCCTGGGCCAGGTGCTGGCGCTCGCCACCATGGTGGGCGGCATGTTGCTGCACAATCCCTGGCTCATCATTGCCGGCTTTTTCATTATGATCGGCGCGCAGGTCGAGGACCAGGGGGTCTTCTTCCAGTCGGTAGTGGACACTGTGCACATGCGCGAGGTGATGCTGACCGACTTCGCCACCCTCTCGCCCTCCGACACGCTGGCGGATGCGCTGGTCCGCTGCGTTCACTCGCTGCAGGAAGACTTCCCCGTGGTGCGCGGCCCGCAACTGGTGGGCATCGTTTCGCGGCAGCGCATTGTGGACGCCCTGCGCAACGACGGCAACGGCTACGTGCAGTCGGTTATGTCGCGGGCCTTCCAGGTGGCGCAGCCCGAGGACACGCTGGGTACCACCATCCGCCGCCTCACCGCCGGCCACGGGCTCCCACTGATTCCGGTAACCGACAGCGGGCGCGTGGTGGGCATTGTGAGCGTGCAGAACCTGATGAGTTCGATGTCTCTGCTGGCCGAGCAACGCCGCCAGGAGCGTCACGAAGCCGGAGACTAGCACTCGCATGGCTGGAGATGAAGAAACTCCGCTCGCGCCCGGCCTCTACCTGGTCGGCACTCCCATCGGCAACCTGGGCGACATCACGTTGCGCGCCCTGGACGTGCTGAAGCGCGTTGACCGGATAGCCTGCGAAGATACACGCCAGACGCAAAAACTGCTTAACCACTTCCTGATCGCGACCCCCACGGTGAGCTGCCATCAGCACAACGAGGGCCGGCGCGCGCATGAATTGATCGAAGCGCTCAAGGCGGGCGGCCGCATCGCCGTGGTCTCCGACGCCGGAATGCCGGGGATCAGCGACCCCGGAAGCTGGCTGGCCTCCGAGGCCATCGCCGCCGGCGTGCCGGTGGTTCCCATTCCCGGCGCCAATGCGGCGCTCAGCGCGCTGGTGGCCTCCGGGCTGCCCACGGGCGAGTTTTTGTTCCTGGGTTTTCTGCCGGAGAAGGCCGGGGCAAGGCGTAGCCGGCTGGAAGCGCTGGCGGCTGAAGTCGCGAATCTTAAGACGGGGCGCACACTGATTTTTTACGAGGCGCCGCACCGGATTCAGGAGACGCTGGCCGATCTAGAGGCTGTCTGGGGGCCGGAGTTACGCGTGACCGTGGCTCGCGAGCTGACCAAGATTCACGAGGAGTTTCTACGCGTCACGGTGGCGGAGGCGCGGCGGGAGCTGTTAGGCCGCGACCGCATCCGCGGCGAAATCACACTGTTGGTTTGGGCGCCGTCCCCAACAGAAGCCAGGACCACAAGCGCCCCTGCCGAGAAGATTGCCGACCGGGTAGCGCGCATCCAGAGCGAGAGCGGGGTGGACGAAAAGGAAGCCCTGAAGCGGCTGGCGCGGGAACTGGGCCAATCTAAGAGCGATGTTTATCGCGAACTGCAGCGGGAGACTGCGCAGCGGCGAACCGGCTCCCGCTGAACACGCAAGGCCCGGTGAAAAACGAAGAGGATAAACGCTACTTGCAGGATGGTCATTGGGACCTCGCTTGCGAACTTCGCGATAAAACCAGCATCTCCTTGAGCTGAGACATGTCGCTGCCGAAATGCGGGTACATCTCGGCTGCCTGAGGAGACAAGCGCCTTTGCCCAGGCGAAATCGGGAGCGTTGAGACTTTGTCCGAAACAGGCAACACCGCGCCTTGCTGAATCCGGTACGGATTAACCCGTACCCTGGCCAGAAAGAACCACGGATATTGCGTCAGCTCGATGTGGTCCACTTCCACGGCATTGAAGTGCTCGCTAACACTGCGGAGCGCCAGCTTGAGCGCGCCGGCGATCGCTTCCTGCGATGTCTCTCCCACGCCGCTTTTCAGCAATCCATCGGCAATCTTGATAAAACTCCATCCCCGCGTCTGAATCTTCTTCTCCAATTGGCGGGCATCTCCAGAGCACACGAAGTTCCAGCCCGCGTGAAATTCTTCCGTCGCCAGTTTGAGGCCAACAGGCAGCTCGACTCGCACGCGTAAGAGCACGTTCAGTTCGGCGATGTTGCGCATGGTTACAACTCTTTCTTCTTTCTCAGTTGTAGAACTGAGGCTGGCTGGCAGGCTTCGGCTTTCCCTTCGCGGGCTTCCTTCGGAGATTCTGCGCGGGCGGCCGGTTGACCGGCTCCATGACGGCGTAACGAATCGGAGCGCGGCAATAGATGCAATTGGTTTCGCGCATCTGGCAAATGGAGCCGCCCACAGGCTCGGGAAAGGTACGCAGACACTCCGGACAGGAAATCGAAACGCAGGCCACTCCGGAGGGGTTGCGGTCGTTAAGTTGAAACCAGAGAGGCGCCGAGGCGGCCGGTTGGCTGGGCGGCATCCGCTCCGGCCGGGGCAGGGCCTCCAAAATCCTCAACAAGGAGCCCAGGCTGCTGCCTTTCTGATAGAAGGCGCCGGCGGCAACGCCGGAAGACGCCTCATCGCCATGGAACGCGCCGCTCATGGCGACCGTCTGTATCGCGGGAAAACGGCGGCGGACCACTGACAACAACTCAATACCGGACATGCCCGGCATGTTTAGATCGGAGACCAGGATGTCAGGGAGTTCCCTGCGCAACTCAGCCAGCGCGGAGAAGCCGTCCTCGGCAGATCGCACTCCATACCCAATCTCGGCAAGCACGAGCGACATCGAGGTCCGAATTGAAGGCTCATCGTCGACGATGAGGAGTTTTGCTTTCGTGCCGGGCATCTCTCACCCACCAAAAACTCACGCTGGAAAGTGAAGGGATTATCCCATTCAACGAATCGCAATGCTGTTCAATTTCGCACAGAATGGCAGGGATTGATCGAACGGCTTAGGTTATTCCTCTGAAATGCCGGAGATAGCCGGTTTTTCGGCGTTGTCGTCCGGCATCTGATCGTGCAGAATCACGTTCAGCAGCGACTTGTGAACCCGGATGCGGCCGTTGTACTCGATAAAGCCGAGCTTGCGGAAGCGGTTCATGAAGAAGCTGACGCGGGAGCGGGTGGTCCCGATCATCTCGGCCAGAGTCTCCTGCGAGATCTTGGGGATGTATTGCTCCGGTTCGCCGGGCTTACCGAACTCGGCCATCAACAGGAGAATCCGCGCCAGCCGCTTTTCGCTGGAGTTGAAGAGCTGATCGACCAGATCGGCCTGGATGCGCATAGTGCGGTCGAGCAGGAACTTCAGGAAGAGATCGGAGAAATCATGCTCCTCGTGCATCACACGAATCATCTCTTCGCGCGTGATTTTGAGCGCGGTGCATGCTGTGATGGCGGTAGCCGTGGACAAACGCAGCCCACCCCCTGGCGTGAGCGCCGACTCCCCAACAAAATCGCCATCGGCGAGAAGCGTGATGGTAGCTTCCTTGCCGGCTTGCGAAACGACAGTGACTTTTGCGCGGCCCTTTTGCAGATAAAAGACGGAATCTGCCTGGTCTCCCTGGGAAAAGAAGGTCTGCTTGGGCGCAATTTGAACGATTCTTCGCCCCAGTCCGGCGCTGGCCAAAAAGGCGGCGGCATCGAATGCGGGTTTTTCAAGAATAACCATCTTAATGGCCTCCTTTCGGATGCGATCCTAGCGAATGTCAACGGTAAAAAGCGCCCGACCGCATCGTTTATGGGGTTACAACGGAGTTGCACCCGTTAATGCAAACCATCAACCGCATTCAGAATCCATCCCCGGAAACCACTCATTCTAAAGGACATCCGGGGGGGGGCAATTCAAGGCCCACTCTTAGCGGTACTTTAGCACAGGGTTACATCGCTGGAACTGGCAAATCTGTTCAATATTGCACACTTTTCCAGAAAAATTTCAAGCCCCTCGAAGGTTAAATAATGCGGTTTTCATGCACGGCAAGGCTGCGGACGTCCCGGCGGCATCAAACGGTTCGAGTGGGCGCAGGTTTCCCGGCTTCACGGCCCTTCAGACTATCATACCGATACAAGTCGCTGGTGGTTCCCAGCGATTCGTTGTAGAGGCTGATGGCGCCGGTCAGCAACTTCAACTCCTCGCTAAACCTGTGAATCGCCTGTAATTGGCTGGCAGAGGCGGGAAGCTCGAAGTGGGAACCCTGAATGAATTTCTGATACCCGCGGTCCAGCAACCGCGCTACCTCACCCTTGACCAGGATGCCGGGGCGCACGGCAAAGGCAGCCACTGCGTCTTTGGGGGCTACCAGCACCGCCGCGGCCCCATATTTGCTCACCAGCACTCCGCCTGCGACTCCGGCATAGGGAGCAACATCGAATGAATGGGTGTGCAGGGTCTCCAGTGTCTGATCGAAGTTGGGATTGCGGGATTTTCGGGGCATGGTTGCTATCCAGTCTGCGAGGATGTTGAAAACAGGCGCCGGCAAAATCAACGGGCCAACTTCACTCTCGCATATCCGGAACGTGGGCGGCAATTTCCCATGGAAATGAACAAGACACCAAAGTTACATGTCTCATCGCTGCCCGAGCGCATGGGCGCAACGCCGTCTACATGGTGACCTGGCTCATCGACTACCAGCAGTTCTGCGGCATCGCGCCCCCAACCCATGAGGAGAAGACATTGAAGAATGGAATTCCACAGATCAGCGTGAAAGAGCTCAAGCGGCGCATCGACGCCGGCGAGGACGTGTACCTGATCGATGTCCGCGAACCCTACGAGTACAAGATTGCCCAGATCGGCGGAAAGCTGATTCCGCAGAACGAAGTGCCGCAGCGGCTGGCGGAGATCGACCGTGACCGCGAGGTCATCGTACATTGCCGTTCGGGCGCCCGCTCGCAGCGCATCGCGGAGTTTCTGAAGCAGTCCGGCTATCCCCGCGTCGTCAACCTCACCGGCGGCATTCACGCCTGGAGCGAAGAGATCGACCCCAGGGTACAGAAATACTGAGAGGGTTGCCGAAGAGGTAAGACATAGCTGAGAGTGAAACGGAACGAGTGATCCGCAGCAGCGGAAACGTCCTTGCCGATATAGTTCTGCCGGATGCGGCGGAACTCGACACAAAAGCCAGGCTTTGCGCCGCTCTCAACACTAGGCCCAGCTCCCGCACGGCCCGCATCGCCGTCAAAGCCGCCTGATTCCGATACCATCATTGTTGACACGAGGAAGCAGTTGGCAAATTCGGAGTTCAGCAGTCGCGAAAAGATCCCAAGGCGCCGCTGGCGAATCGCATGGCTGCTCGGTCTCGGCGTCCTGATCAATTACTTCGATCGAGTCAATCTTTCCGTCTCGCATGAATCGCTCTATGCGGCGTTCGGAATCTCGAATATTGCCTTTGGCTATCTTTCCGGCGCCTACAACTGGACATACATGTTGTGCCAACTTCCGGTTGGCGTGCTGCTCGATAAATTCGGCGTCCGGCGCATTGGACGAATAAGCACCTTTGTATGGAGCCTCGCTTCTTTCGGCGCGGCAATCTCGCCGGGCCTGGGCGGGCTGTTTGCGGCCAGATTCGCACTCGGCGTAGGTGAAGCGCCTACCTTTCCCGCGAATGCGAAGGCCATCGGCTACTGGTTTCCCGCAAAGGAACGCAGCTTGGCTACGGCAATCTTCGACGCGGCCGCCAAATTCGCGTCGGCTATTGGCGTTCCACTCATCGGGGTCGTCTTGATTCAGATCGGCTGGCGTTGGAGCTTCGCCGCCACGGGCATCGTCAGCTTTGGTTACTTTCTGCTCTTCTGGAAAGGATATCGCGATCCGGACGACGACCCGGCGCTGAGCCCGGTGGAGCGGCAGCACATTGCGGAAGAAGTTACCGATTCTGACGCCCGGCCGAAGACAGTTGCGGAGCCGTCATCGCTCGGTTCTCTTCTGATGCAGCGTAAGGTGATCGGCCTGGCTATCGGTTTTGGCTCCTATAACTACGTCTTTTACCTACTGCTCACGTGGCTCCCGAGCTATCTCTCCTTTGCGCTGCACATCGATCTCCTTCATTCGTTCCTTTACACAAGCGTTCCATGGCTCTTTGCCACGCTGATAGACATTCTGGTGGGCGGATGGCTGGTGAATTTCTTGATTCACCGCGGTTGGGATGCAAGCCTGGTACGCAAGGCCGTGCTGGTGACCGGCACAACTTGCGGACTTGGGATTTTGGGCGCGGCCCACGCGCACTCTCCTGTACAGGCTTTGATTTGGATCAGCATATCGATCGGAGGACTTTCCGCGGCAGCACCGGTCAGCTGGTCGATTCCGTCGCTCATTGTAAGCAGCAACAATGTCGGGAAGGTGGGCGGCATCATGAATTTTTCCAGTCAGCTCTCCGGAATCGCCGCGCCGATCGTCACGGGATATTTGGTGTCGGCGCGACAATCCTATGCGTGGGCTTTTGGCGTGTCGGCGATCTATCTGTCGATTGGAATCGCAGCATACATATTTCTGCTGGGCAGGATTGAGCCGGTCAGCCGCACTGCGGCGCCAGCCGCGGCGGCATAAAGCAACTCACCATGAGTCTTGCCGAGAACGTTGGAGATGGGACCTAGTGCTTAGCTCCACCGTAGACGACCGAGGCTACTCGCTGCTCTTGCCGTTCTCGTCCACCTTGCTGTAGATCATTTTGCCGCTGGTGAATCTGCGCCAAAGAGCCTTCGGAGCCAGTTGGGATTTCTTTCGCAGCGCGGCGGTCTTGGGTGCTTGGCGTTCAAATGAAATGCGCGGCATCGGGCGCAATCGCCATGCCGGGGACAATTCTGCTTTGGACAAGTGCAGGCTGCGTTCGGTTCGCTCATCTTGGCAACGCTCCCATCGGCGTGGCCGTGGAAATTTCTCCGCCCTTGCCGTTCTCCTCCAGCTTGCCGAAGATCATCTTTCCGCTGGCGGTTTGCAGCACGCTGGTCACTGAAATCTCGACCGGCTTGCCGATCAGCTTGCGGGCGTGATCGACCACCACCATGGTGCCGTCGTCCAGGTAGCCCACGCCCTGGTTGTACTCCTTGCCTTCCTTCAGGATGAGCACATTCATCTT
>Ga0182027_10004473_pt1 | contig 21653 bp, 22 predicted proteins | sample 712E1DmetaG_FD_121300 | JGI IMG/M metagenome (GOLD analysis project Ga0182027, IMG submission 121300) | Permafrost microbial communities from Stordalen Mire, Sweden - 712E1D metaG (Illumina Assembly) | ecosystem: Environmental > Terrestrial > Soil > Wetlands > Permafrost | place: Sweden... | reverse complement strand
CGGACTAAAGACGCCCTCGATCAGGCTATCGCCCAACTGCTGCCGCTTCTCACTGCCGAGGATGCAAAAGCTTGGTTCAGGCTCCCATTCAATGCTCTACAGCAATAGGAGAAATGCTCTAGTGGCCCTGGATGCAAGAGGAGGGCTCGTCGCATCGATTCAGAATGGCCGATCTGTCGCGAATGGAACCGCGGCCTGAGGTATCGAGGCGATTCCACGTCCCGGCAAGAGTCCCGCCGCCCCTACGGGGCTGATTCGGTATTTTTGTAAGCTCTCCCAGGATTCCGTCCGCTCCGCGGCCTCCATCCTGGGCTACTTTCCTTCGCTCCCTAAGGGAGCGAGTGGGGTCGCGGTCTCTGCCATGCGCTTTGCGCGCCAAAGCGCGCCATCGAGGGCGACCGTCTCAGTGGCACCGACGGGCATTTGCGGTGCAGCGTCGTGGAGGCCGGCGAAGAAGGTCTCGCGCACCATGCGCATTTTTCCGATGACGCTGCCGGTCCAGGCCACGGGAACTTCGCCCGGGATGGCGTGCTTGCGGCGCAGCTTGGAGCGCACCAGCAAGACATTCTCGATAAGATCGGCCGCAGCTTGCTGGAGAACTCCCACTGCTACCCGATCGCCAGCCTCGGCCAGCTCGTTGATGGCCGGCGCGAGTGCGGCAAAGTCGGGAGCCGGCGTGCCGTCGCCAACATTGATGAACTCGTCCATGGTGGGCGTGCTCCAAATTTCGCCGACTCTCTTGAGGATTTGCGTCGGCTCCTCGCGATCGTAGGCATTGAGTGCCCGGCGGATGGCGTGCAGACCGATCCAATAGCCGGAACCCTCATCGCCGAGCCGTGAGCTCCAGCCGCCGGCTGACTCGAAGGCACCGTCGGGAGCGCGGCCGATGGTGTTGGTGCCGGTGCCGGCGATCTGCAGGATTCCCGGGCCTCCGCGAAATGCGGCGTCGAGGGCGATGATATGGTCGCCGACAACCTCCGAACGCGCGATACGAAAATCATTAAAGACCGCGGTGATCCACTCCGTGATGCCGGGCATGCTGGCGCTGGCTACGCCGCACGAGGCCGCGCGCACGCTCTTGACGCCGGCTTGCGCGTACACATCCTTGAGCAGAGCGCGCAAGTTCGCTTCGGCAGCTTCCGCGCCCACTCGCAATCGCTTGATGGAGCCACTTTCCACAAAGGCCAGCACACGCTCGCCGTCGACGATGGAGGCGCGCGTGCGCGTGCCTCCGCCGTCGATTCCGAGGACAATGCTCATCACTTCTCTTCCCTCGCTCCCCCAAATCTCAAAGGATATGACATCTGGCTACCTTCAGCGCTCTCGGGGGCTAAAGCCCCTCAATATAATCGGCCCTCTTCGGCACGCGACCCACCCACTGGGTGGGTGCCCCGCTCATGCCCTGATACAAAACTCCACTTCGAAGGAATTCTTCCGCAAGCTGTGAAGTCGTGCACTGATACAAACCAGCTAATGCCCGTGGCTGGCTGCGCATTGAAATGAACCCTTTCACGCAACGGATCCTATGGTTCGTGCGCGACGCCGCCATCACGCAGCGTTCCCGAAAGGATGTTCAGGCTTCCGTCGGTTTTTGGCGGATGGAGGCCGAGCAAATGGGCGATCCACGGATACAGATTGACGTTTTCGAACGGCGCGACCGTCTTGCCGACTGCAAGATCCGGCCCAGCGGCGAAGAAACTGGCCTTCATCTCAGGCATCTTCCGGGGATCGAATCCATGCATGCCGATCGTCGGCGGATGATCGGGTTGCCCCGCCGGCGGAGCGTGCGCACGAATCGCATAGGGCCCGGCGGCCACGATCACCGGGTCTCCCTCGCGCGGATTCTGGTTGAAGTTGAGCTCGGGGGGAACATTTTTGAGGCGATAGACTACGAACTGCGATGTCGCATGTTTGAGCTGGTCGTAAACGCGAGCGCGATCCTCTTCGGTCTTGCCGTAGAGGTGCGCGCCGACCGTGTCAAAGCCCGTCAAGTCGGCGAATTGATCGAGGTTGATCCAACCACCCTCTGACTTCACCATGCCGTGATCGCTCACGACCACCAGATCGATGGGCAGGCCGGTGGCCTTGAGAGCGGCCCGGAGTTTGCCCACCAACGCATCCATTCTTAACTCCGCGGCTCTGGTTTCAGGAGCATCGGGGCCGAACTCGTGGCCCTCGTGGTCGGGTTCGGAGAAGTAAATGGCGATGAAGTGCGGGCGATCGGCGGCAGGCAGGCGCAGCAACGCGGCCGTATCGTCGATCCGCGCCTGCTGGGCCTCGGATGTCAATTCGGTCTTGGCATCGTAGTGCGCGTAGTACGACGGCCGGAAGCCGGCGATGCTGGCCTCTGAGCCGGGCCAGAGAAGGCACGCCGCGCGCATGCCGTGGCTCTCAGCCAAGCTCCACAGGGGAACACCGCCATACCAGGAACCATCGGTCAAGGCCTGCGGATCGACCATCGAATAGGCCGCTCCGCGCGCGGGATCGAGAAAGCGGTTGGCGACGATGCCGTGGTGCTCGGGATAAAGGCCGGTCACGATGGTGAGATGGTTGGGCAAGGTGAGCGAAGGATAACTGGGCAACATGCCCTCGGGCGCCCAGACACCCTGCTTGCCCAGCGCCAGCAAGTGCGAGGCGTTTTCGCGCCTGGCGTAGTCCCATCGGAAGCCATCGAGCGAAACCAGCACGAGATAGTGCTGGCTCTCGGCCCAGGCCGTGTTGGGGCCATTGTCGACGTGGGTGAGGGGAAGCGACGGGCTGAATCCGCTCGCCTGCCCCGCCAGAAACGGTGGAGTTGCGGCCAGCCCGAGGGCCAGCAAAAGCGAGGCAACAACCAAACGGCCCAGGACGCGGAGTCGCATCGAAAACACCCCCGCATCAGCTTATCGCACGGAGTGAAGATGACGATTTCCGATTGTTGACAGCAGGCAGTCAAGGCGTGACTGCAAAGCCGCCGTCCCCTGCTATGATTTTGCCCGAGGATTCGACAGCCCTTTGTGTAGAGACGTACCCGGAGAAGGCGAAGCGTAGCGTTACGCCGATGCGACTCGCAGGTAGCACCATCCCCGCCACGTCCAGAAAGGCACTCCAGCATGAATGCTCCTCAGCCCGCCTTTCGCATCCTAGGCTTCGCCTTTCTCCTCCAGTTCTTTACATCGCTCGCTGGCGGCCTCATTCTCAAAATGGGTCTCGTCGTTTCCGGAGACACAGCCGCCACCCTCCTCCGCATCGCCGCCCGCCCTTGGCTTCTCCGTGTTAACATCCTCGACGAAATGATCACCACCGCTGGTATCATCTGGCTTGGCGCGCTGCTCTACGCCGTCCTCCGCGACTATGGCCGTGTCACCGCGCTCACCGCTTTCGCCCTTTACTTCCTTGAGGCTGTCCTCGGCGCCGTAAGCCACCTCGCCGCCTTCCCGCTTCTCGCCCTCAGCAGCCAATTTGCCGCCACCCCCTCCGCGTATCTCCTCGCCGAGGGAGACCGCGCCCTCGCTTCCGCGAACTTCGGCTACACGCTCCTCCTGCTTGCCTTTTGTCCCGGCGCCGTCCTCTTCTACTGGCTCCTCTTTAGATCGCGCCTCGTTCCTCGTGCTCTTTCAGTCTGGGGACTCATCACGGTCATCCCCCTCTTCTTCGCAGTCACCCTCTCCATCCTCGGCATCAACGTCTCGTTCTACATCGTCGTTCCCTATATCCCCTTCGAATTCGTCATCGGCCTCTGGATTCTGATAAAGGGCGTAAGAGTCACGCCTGCCTGAAGAGGCGTGAAGCCAGCCGCGCTCGCTCCGCTGGAACGGAGCCCCATGATCGCGTGGCGGCCGCGGAACCCAAATGCGCGCGGGATCGCACCGCGCGGGTGGGAAGGGGCCAGGATGCCCCTACGACGGCCTGCCATGAGAACAGCACGACACTCGAAGCTAGCCGAAGACGCGCGCCCAGGTCGTCCAGACAAGACCCACAGTGAGAATGGCAAGCTTTTTCCATAGCGGCACAGAGGCGCGGCGCGAGAAGACGTCGTATTTGCCGTGTTGAATCCGCTTCAACAGTGCGTGGTAGATGGAAACCAGCACCCACAGCGCGGGACGGCTTACGGGGTCGATCAGCGGCAACAGGTAGCGCGATGTGCGGTAGTAGTGTTCCGCGCGCCGGCCGATGGTCGCAAAGAGTTCGCGCTCGCTGGCCGTGGGCGGAGCAACTTTTGTTCGATAAAGAAGCGAATCGAGAGTTACTCCGTGGTGTTCGAGATCTTTGAGAGGCAGATAGACCCTGTTACGCGCGGCGTCCTCGGCCACATCGCGCAAAATGTTGGTCAGCTGGAAAGCAATTCCGGTCTCCTCCGCCAGCTTTTCGGCGCGCAGGTCGCGGTAGCCGAAGATGCGGATGCAGACCAGGCCTACGACCGAGGCTACGAGATAGCAGTAGCGGTAGAGATCGGCAAAGGTTGCGTAGGTGTGCGGAGCGCCGGTGGGAACGTGGTCCAGATCGAGGATGACGCCAGCCACGAGTTCGTCCAGCAGAGCGAGTGGAATCTCAAAGCGCCTTGTCGCGTCGCGCACGGCAAGAAACACAGGATCGCTGGTGGCCGCGCCTCTTGCAGCCTCGTGCCACGCTGCCAGCCACGCATCCAGGCGGCGCCGGCGCTCCTGGCGCGACAGGCTCTCATTGTCGGCCAAGTCGTCGGCCTGACGCATGAAGGCGTAAATAGCGCAGATGGCGTTGCGGCGCTCGAGAGGAAGAGCGACGAAAGCGTAGTAGAAATTCTTGGCTTCGCGCTTGGCGATTGCCCGGCAGACCGCGTAGGCGCGGGCCAGGTTCAGGTCGTGCGATGGGGCTGTCGGGGTCAAACAATCTTTCCTGTTGATCGAGCGCTGAGTCGCAAAAACGGCAGCGCCTTTCCAAACAAAGCGCGAGCGGCGAGAGCGAGCTTGGTGCGTTTCGAGATGGCTGGCCGCGCGCTGAGCACATCGTAATCGCGCTGCTCGATGGCACGCAAAATTTCCAGGCCGCCACGGCTAAAAAGATCGAGGTCAAGCGCCAGATGGCGGTTCACTCTGCCGATGAGCGGAAGCCCCCTCTCGAAAAGCGCACGCGCCAAGTCGACTTCATAGCGCAACAGCGCGCGAAACTCCGGAGTGGCGACGCCCCGCGCGATGGTTTCGTCGCCGACGCCAAAGCGGCGCATGTCGTCTTGCGGAATGTAAACGCGGCCCTTCGCGTAGTCCACGCGCACATCCTGCCAGAAGTTGGCCAGTTGCAGCGCGGAACAGGTGGCGTCAGAGAGCATGAAGTTGGTGTCTCTTGTCTCGGGGCCGGCTTCGCCACAGGCGTAGAGCACCAAACGGCCCACGGGATTCGCCGAGTAGCGGCAATAGCCGAGCACATCGTCCATGGTGGCGTAACGAGCGACGGTCTGGTCCAGGCGAAAGGCTACGAGCAGATCGGCAAATGGCTCCTTGGGAATCGAACGGGCGCGGATGGTTTCGGCCAGGGCGACGAAGACGGGATGGCGCGCACGGCCCTCATAGCACGCGTCGAGTTCATGCCCCCACAAATCAAGGAGAGCTAGAGCGGCGGAGCGGTCAGGCACCTCGTCGCCCAGATCGTCGGAGATGCGGCAATAGGCGTAGATGGAATAGAAGTGCGGCCGCAGAGCCTTCGGCAGGAACCAGGTGGCGACGTGAAAGTTCTCGTAGTGCGATTCGGCCAGGTGGCGGCAGTAGGCACGCGCTTCCTCGAGCGTTGGCGCGACTTCGGGAATGCGGTAATTCGGAGGCAGGGCGGCCCAGCCGCGGGCGAGCAGCGCATCCTGCTCCGGCGCGCTGTTTCCCGATTGCACAGTTGCCGCATTCATGGCGTGGCCTCAGGGCACAATGGCGGTTTTGATCTCATTCGAGCGGTTCATCAGTTTCTCAAAGACGCGATTGAGCTCATAGAGGCGAGCACGGCCGGTGATGAAAGCGCCGGCCTGGAATTCTCCGCCGGCAATCAGCGCCAGCGCCTTGCGGCACATAGCCGGGGTGTGATGGAAGGTGGCGCGCAGCGTGATGTCGCTATAGTGGACGCGGTTTGTGTCGAGATTGACGTGGGTGTTGGCGGCGCACCCGCCGAAGAAATTCACCGTTCCGCCCTTGCGCACCAACTCGACGGCCTCCTGCCATGCTTCGGGCAGGCCCACGGCCTCAATGGCTATGTCGACGCCTCGTTCGTTGGGCGTGAGCGCCCTGGTGTCCTTAATCGCCTTGCGGATAGACGATGTCTGCACGATATGCGCAGCGCCAAGCTGCCTGGCCGCTTCCACCTGGCCATCGTGCTTGACGATGGCGACGGTTTCGTAGCCGGCTAGTGCCGCAACGTGAAGGATCATGAGCCCCAGCGGGCCACCGCCGATGACGGCGATGATGTCTCCCTTGCGCGGATTCGAGTCTTCAAAGCCGTGCACGGCGCAGGCCAGCGGCTCCGTTAGAGCGGCGTGCTCCAGAGGCACGTTGACCGGAATTTGGAGCGTGTTCTTGGCAACAATGCGGGATGGAATCTTGATGAACTCGGCGTAAGCGCCGTTGTTGAAGAGCAAGTCGTCGCAGAGATTCTCCTGGCCACGTAAGCAGTAGTAACACTGGCCGCAAGGCGCGGAGTTGAGAGCCACCACGCGATCGCCGGGCGCGAAATCGGTAACGCCGTCGCCTGCTTCGACAACGGTTCCCGCCTGTTCGTGGCCGAACAGCGCCGGAGGAACAATCATGCGCGCGTGATATCCGCGTCGAAAAACCTTGAGATCGGTTCCGCAGGTGAGCGCGGCGCCCACCTGAACGACCAGCTCGCCCAGGGCTGCCTTGGGAATGGGAACCTGCTCGATGCGGATATCTTCGCGGCCGTGGAGGATGGCGGCACGCATGGTGACGCGGCCGGAGAGAAGCGCATTCTCCACCGTCCTGCGGCCCTGATGGACAACAGTCTCGACCGTCCTGCGGCCCACGACGACAGCCGACTCGACTGTATTCAGGCCTACCTCGACGACCGTCTCGACTGTGTTGAGGCCCCCCTCGACGACGTCCTCGACCTTTTTGCGGCCTTCTTCGACAGCAGTCTTGACCGTCTTGCGGCCCCGGAGGATCGCGGCTTTTACCGTGCTCGCCATCGGCTCCTCCCTACAGAGCACCGGCTCCCGGCTCAGGCTCCATCATAATCTTCATTGAGCCGGGCTGAGGGTGCGACGCAATTTCGATGGCGGCGGTTGCTTCCTCCAGCGGGAAGCGGTGTGAAATCAACTGCGTCAGGTCGAAGCCGTTCCGGAACCCTGCAAAGACCAGGCCCGTCACCTCGTCCAGAATCGGGAACGAAGACGAGTAGGAGCCGAGCAGGGTCTTCTCGTCCACACATACCGCAGCGGGATCGAATGTGGCTTCCCCGTGCTGGGTTTGAGCAAAGAGCATGACCTTGCCGCCGGGGCGCACTGCGTCCATCGCCGTGCGGATGAGGGCGTTGCCGCCGACAGCCAGAATCACCGCATCCGCGCCCCGGCCATCGGTTTCAGCAAAGACGCGATCGACGACATTCTCGGTGCCAGCATGGATCGGATTGGTGAGGCCGAAGCGAGTGGCGATGGCGTGGCGCTCCGGGAAGAGGTCGGATGTGAGCACGCGGACGCCGGTGCGTGCGGCGAGCGCGGCATGCATCAGGCCAATGGGGCCCTGGCCGATCACCAATACTGTGTCGTCCGACACGAGGTTCAGCATCTTGACGCCTTTCAGTACGGTGTTCACGGGCTCGACGAACGCCGCTTGTTCGAAGGGAACGCCCAAGGGAATGTGGACCACGCCACCCTTGGCAACCAGGAAGTCCATGACGCGGATGTACTCGGCAAACCCTCCGCCAGATGGCTCGAACCCGGCCGTGGCACCGGTTCTTTTGTAGAGCGGGCATTGCGCGGGCGTCTGCTTGCGGCAGTAATAGCATTCGCCGCAGGGAACGTGGTGGAAGCTCATCACGCGGTCGCCGACCGCGAATCCGGTGACGCCGGCGCCGACCTCAGCGACCACCCCAGCCATCTCGTGGCCGAAGATGCGCGGGGCCGAATGCGAGCCCATGTGGATCTTTTTGAGATCGGTGCCGCAAACGCCGCAGGTGGCGATTTTGATGAGCAGCTCGCCGGGTCCGATGCGCGGAACGGGGACGGTTTCCAAGCGCATGTCGTTGATGCCGCGATAGACCACCGCACGCATGGTGGAGGGGATTTTGGATGCGGTCTGGGATTCAGGATTGGAGATTTGGGTAGCCATTCCGTTTTCTGATGTGACCTCATTCATCGAGAAAATCGAGCAGTGACTCCGCGATGCTTTGGGAAGCCTGCTTACTATTCTCGCCCATCCGGAGGAGTGCGGGCCAGTACCAGGGCCGAAGAATTGCAAAGAGAGTAAACCGCGCGAGCTGAAAGCGGCCCTGGGGCGAGATGAAGCGGTTGAAGTCGGGGAGGTGATCCGTCAGGCCGTCGCTGACACCTTTGATGCAGTAGAACGGGATGCCGCGCATGGCGGCGAGGCGGGCGATGGCCGCGGCTTCCATGTCGACCAGGCCGGCGTAGTAGTCGACTGAAAGGCGTTCCTTTTCGTGCCGGTTGGCGACCTTCGGGCTGGTGGCGAGCCAGAGGTCTCCGGCGCCGGCATCGCAGCGGAATCGCTCGCCGGTTTTCAGGTCGACCACGCCGGCTAAATTGTGAGCCGAACCGGGAACGATATCTTTGCGAAGCGCCCCGGCCCAGCCGACGGAGAAGACCAGATCGATCGGGCCCCCTTCCTCGATGGCAGCAAAGGCGCGCGTCGCCGCATCCTGGCCGGCGCCGGCGCAGGCGGCAATCCATTCTTCCTCTTGGTTGCGTTGCGCCCAGAAGTGAATCTGGTTGCGCGTGCTGTGCGGCCAGCCGTGAACGAGCGGCTTGAGCTCACCCGGAAAGGCGGCGATGATGGCGGTGCGGGTCATGCACGGACCTGCGGGGTCTTTGCCGGCGCATAACCGTGCGAGCGAAACCAGTCGATGGCGGCGCGCATGGCGGCGTAGACGGGGAGAATGCGGAAGCCAAGTTCCTGCTGGGCGCGCGCGCTCGAGGCGTACATCTTCTTGCGCCCCATGCGCACTTCTTCCAAAGTGGCGCGTGGTTCCTTGCCGCGGATGCGGCCGGTGATCCACTCCTCGAAGAATGCATAGGTCGCGGCGATGGCAAAGGGAATCCTTACCGTTGGCGAAGCGATGCCGGTGATGGCCGACATCTTGTCGAGAATCTGCTTGAGGGTCAGGTTTTCGCCACCCAGAATGTACCGCCGGCCGGGAGTGCCTTTGGTCAGGGCCAGAACGTGGGCGCGCGCAACCTCGGAGACATCGACCAGATTCAGGCCGGTATCGATGTAGGCGGGGAATCTTGCGTTCAAGAAGTCGACGAAGATGCGGCCGGTGGGCGTGGGCTTGCGGTCGTTGGGGCCGATGGGGGTTGTGGGGTTGAGGATCAGCACCTGCTGGCCAGCTTCAGCGGCGTCGATGGCTTCGCGTTCGGCGAGGAACTTGGAGCGCTTGTAGTGGCCCACCATATCGGCGAGCGAGACGGGCGTGTCTTCGTTGATGACGATGCCGTCGGTGCGGAAGTGCATGGTGGCTACGCTGGAGGTGTAGACGAAGCGGGGCACGCCGGCTTCGCGGGCCAGGCGCAGCAGGTCGCGTGTGCCGTCGACGTTGGCGCGGTACATGGCAGCGGGATCGGGAATCCAGAGGCGATAATCGGCGGCGACGTGGACGACGGCGTCGCAACCAGCGAGAGCGTTTTTTATTGGTTTTGGATCAGTGACGTCACCGGTATATGTTTCGCCGCGAATCCCTTCGAGGTTGGCGAGGTTGCTCGATTTGCGGACCAAGAGGCGCAGATCTGCGCCTTCAGCGGCCAAGGCCTTGGCCACATGGTGCCCAACGAATCCCGTCGCGCCTGTGACAAAGATCTTCATCGAGAAAATGCACCTTCATTCTATATGGCTCAGTGTGGCGCGATTTTCTTTGGTTTTGGGCAAGGCGAGCCGCTAGCGGCTGGCGGCGATCATCTGGGCGGCATGCAGGCGGCTGTTCCTGAATTGAGGTTCTTTGAAGTTCCAGTCAGAGTCTCTCGTTCGCGCAATTCACGTTACTTCGAAAAGAGTTCGCTGTGGGAGCCCATACGGGTGAGGCGCAGCGTGTTTTCGTCGGGTAATTTGTAGATCAGCAACAAATCCGGTTTCAGGTGGCACTCCCGATGGCCTTTCCAGCTGCCGCTGAGGGCGTGGTCGCGATGCTTCTCCGCGAGCGGGCGGTTGGCGACAAGGAGGTCTGTTATTTGAGGTAGAAGGTTCTCGATGTCGCGGTGCCGGGGCGTGGCCCTCGTCCGTTTGTAATCGCGCCGAAAGGCCGCGGTCCACTCAATCGTCCGCATTCAGGTCCGCCATCATCTCAGCAACACTCGAAGCGCGGGATACCTCACCGCGCTCGCCGGCTTCGATCGCCGCCCGGGTCTCGCGGTTGGGAACGCGCACCTCGAAGGGCATCGCCTTTTCGGCGGCAACACGGGTCAACAGGAGACGCACGGCATCGGAGACGGTAAGGCCCATTGCGGCCAGAGCCTTGGAGGCCTTGGTTTTCACCTTCTCGTCCACGCGGATGTGCACCATGCCGGTCGCCATGCAATCTCCTTATGTATACATTGTATACCTTATTGGCTATATTGTGAACTGTGCGCTGGCCGCGCTCTTGCCGTGTAGTGCAATTGCGACTACAATACGATTGGAAGGCTGATATGGCAACGGCGGACACTTATGTACGTGCGCGCATCGATACGGGTACGAAGGAGCGGGCTGCGGATGCGTTGGAAGCGATGGGCTTGTCCATCTCGGACGCGATCCGGCTGCTGATGCTGCGCGTGGCCGATGAACAGAGGCTGCCCTTCGAGGTGCGGGTCCCCAATGCGAAGACGAAGAGAGCAATCCTGGAGTTAGAGTCCGGAAAGGGAAAGCGGTTTCGGACAGTCAAGGCCCTGATGGAAGATCTCCATGCGAACGATTGACCGTTCATCGGCGTTCAGGCGGGACTACAAGCGGGAAGCAAGAGGGCAGCACCGGGCGACACTGGATGACGATCTTGTGCCAGTTCTTGAAGCTCTGGCAAATGACAAGCCCTTGGAAGCGAGACACCGCGACCATGAACTGAGCGGAGATTGGAGTGGCTATCGGGAGTGCCATGTGAAGCCCGATTTGCTGCTGATCTATCGAAAGCTGGACCCGGATACGCTGCGCCTGGCGAGGCTTGGATCGCACAGCGAGCTGTTTGGGTGAAGCGTTGGAGGATTTATCTCTCCGTCTCCAACTGTTGCTTTAGTTCAAGCCCGAGGCCATCAAGATCTGGATAGACAACCGATTCCGTGATACCTGCGTCGCGCAGCTCTTGGCGAATGCGGGGGATCGCGCTCTTCGCAATGCGAATCGCGTCCAGGTGAGATTCCTTTTCCTCCTCTATCCTTGTTAAGAAGTCCGGGTCAGTGCCGAAAATCAAGAATCGACTCCTCTGGGCTGCGATTCTTCTAGTTAGATGAGGCGAATCCCAGAGTAGGGGAATCCTCGGCATGTTGATTAGTGGCTGGTTCGGATCGTCCTCTCCTAGTGGAAGATAGAGCCGTTCCCAATCATCTTCGTCCCTGTCTTTGCGGGTTCTCTCGCGGCAGTATCTCTTCCATCTTTCGCTTATGAATGCAACGGTTTCGAGAAAGTGGCCAAGGGATAAGATATTCGTCCATTCTGCCGTTCCTTCCATTGCATAACTCCTGACTGCACAAGTCCCGACGGCATCTCGTCATTCGACCTTACTTGTTCTAACACGAATCAACGATTCGCGCGGGAAGACTCTAGCGGCTGCCGGCGATCATCTGGGCGGCGTGCTGGAGGCTGGTGTCTGTGACTTTTGCCCCGCTTAGCATGCGGGCGACTTCGTGGGTGCGGGAGGGGTCGTCGAGGACGCGGATGCGCGTTTGCATGCGGCCGTCCTTCTCGTGCTTTTCGACGGCAAGATGCTGATCGGCGAAGGCGGCGATCTGCGGGAGGTGGGTGACGCAGAGGACCTGCTGCACGCGGCCGAGCGTCTTGAGCTTGTGGCCGACAGCTTCAGCCGCGCGGCCTCCGATGCCGATGTCGATTTCGTCGAAGACCAGGGTGCGTGGGGTGGTCTTCTGTTTCGTTTTGGACGAAGAACTTTCTTCGACGGCGACCTTCAAGGCGAGCAAAACGCGGGAGAGCTCGCCTCCGGAGGCGATTTCAACGAGCGGCTTGAGGGGCTCGCCGGGATTGGTGGCGATCAAGTATTCGACCGAGTCCCAGCCGGAGGGGGTCCATGCGGAATCCTGATCGCTTGAAGTGACGGCGACCTGGAAACGGGACTTCATGGCGAGGGAGTTGATTTGCGCTTCGGCAAGTTTGGCGAGGCGGGCTGCGGCGGCCTTGCGCTCGGCGGTGAGGGCGGAGGCGGCTTTCCGATATTCTCTAGCCGCGCCTTCGAGAACCGCACGAAGTGCCTTGAGAATTTCGTCGCGGTCTTCGACCTCGGAGAGCTTGCGGGCCACGTCCTCACCGAAGGCGATGACTTCGGCAACGGTCTTGCCATATTTGCGCTTGAGGCGGTCGAGGAGGGCAAGGCGGTCTTCGATTTCGGCGAGCCGCTCAGGCGAGGCGTTGATGCCTTCGGCGTAGTCGCGGAGCGTGGCGGCAATGTCAGAGATCGTGGCGCGGGCGGAGGCGAGCTGCTGGGCAGAATCGGCGAAGCGGGCGTCGTAGTGAGCGAGCTCCTCGACATTTCGCAGGGCATCGCGGAGAGCGGCCTCGGCGCTGGCACTTCCTTCGTAGAGCTGGTCGAAGGCGCTCATGGCGGCGGCGTAGAGTTTTTCGGCGTTGGCGAGGACACGCTTTTCGGTTTCGAGCGCTTCGTCTTCGCCGGGCACGAGACGGGCGGACTCGATCTCGTTGCGCTGATAGGTCCAGAGATCGACCATGCGCAGGCGGTCCTGCTCGCCGAGTAGAAGATCGTTGAGTTTATCGGCGGCAGCGCGCCAGCGAGCGTGGGCCTCGGCAACCGCATCTAACGAGATGCCGGCGAAGCGGTCGAGGAGAATGCGCTGCTGGGACTGGTCGAAGCTGGAGAGGCTCTCGGTTTGCGCGTGGACGAGGGCGAGCTCGGGCGCGAGCTGCTTGAGGACAGCGTTGGTGGCGGGCTGATTGTTGACGAAGACGCGGCCCTTGCCGGTGGAGAGGATTTCGCGGCGGAGGATGATGTCGGTGCCTTCGGCGTCGATGCCGTTCTGTTCGAGGATGGATTCGGCGCCGGGCGTGGACTCGAAGACGCAGGAGACAACGGCCTTGTCGGCGCCGTGGCGGACGACAGCAGCGGAGGATTTGCCGCCCATGAGGAGGGCGAGCGCGTCGACGAGGATGGATTTGCCGGCGCCGGTCTCGCCCGTGAGAAGGTTGAGGCCGGGACCGAACGACGCGATGGCGTGATCGATGACGGCGTAGTTTTCAGCGCGCAGTTCGACGAGCATGGGGGTCCGATCTACCGCGAGGATTATCGAGGGAGCGGCGGGCCGAACCGCAGGTCCTCCGACTTCCCGCCGCCTCGCTACGCTCGGCGTCCGGTCGCTCAGGATGACAAAGCGAAGGAAAGAGCGCAACGGGAATCCGAGCGCAGCATAGCATGAACGGCGGGGTTCGAGGAGTGCTGCGAGGGACCGAGGAGGGGCTGCAGAGGGGGTCGCGGAGGCACCCAGACGGTCACTTGGGCAGAGGAACAGGGTCTGATACCGTGGAAGTTGAGGTGATTGACGATTTATACGGCAGCATTGGCGTTTATTTTGCAGGCTGACAGCGGGCCCGGAGGGCTCCCCGGCACGGCGCAGCAGACGCAGGGCTTTGGCGCGCTGGCAGAGATGATGAGCAACATCGGGCCGATCGCGATTTTCGTGCTCGTGCTGTTGCTGGTGGCCAGCCTGTACTCGTGGACGGTCATTCTGGGCAAGATGTCGTCGTTCAAGAGAGCGACGACGCAGAGCCGGAGATTTATCCGCGCGTTTCGCAAGGCGACGCGGCTGCAGGAGATTGCATCGCTGACCGGCGAATATAGCGCGAGCCCGCTGGCGCAGGTGTTTGAGGATGTGTACGAGACCTACAAGCGGCAGACGGGAGGGTCGGGGCCTCCGCGAAATCTGGCGCCGCTGGAGCGCACGGCGCAGACGGCGGCAAGCGAAGCGGTGACGGCGCTGGAGCGGCGCATGACGTGGCTGGCGACGATCGGGGCGACGAGCCCGTTTGTGGGATTGTTCGGGACAGTAATGGGCGTGGTGGACGCGTTCCACGGGCTGGGGCAGGCGGGTGCGGCTACGCTGCGTGCCGTGGCGCCGGGCATCAGCGAGGCGCTGATTACCACGGCAGCGGGATTGTTTGTGGCTGTGCCGGCGGTGGTGGCGTACAACCAGTTTTCGGCGCGGATCAGGATTTTTGCCTCGGCGACGGATGATTTTTGCCGGGAGCTGCTGAACTCGCTCGAAGAGATTCCGGTGCGGACGCAGGCGCCAGCGCCGACGCGGGCACCGAGCGACATGCCGCCTCGCGAGCCGAGCGAGATGCCGCGCGAGACGGAGCGGAGTCTATACAAGTAGAGGCGCAGGCAGTTCGGGAGATGGCACCGCTATCCCAGGTCCGAAAATCCGGACTTGGGGCACCCGCAGCCAAGGCCGTTGAAGAGCTTGAGCGGAGAGGTTCATCGTGGCCTTCACAACGATCAACGGGCAAACTCGAAGTTCGCTGGCGGAGATCAACATCACGCCGCTGGTGGACGTGGTGCTGGTGCTGCTGGTGATCTTCATGATCACCGAGCCGGTGCTGCAGTCGGGGATTGAAGTGAATGTGCCGAAGACGCGGACGGTGAAACAAATCACCGAGCAGCGGATGGTGGTGACGATCGACCGCGATCAGAATGTTTTTCTCAACGATCAGCCGGTCAACGTTCACGATCTGCCCGCGAAGCTGCACCAGGCAGGCGTGGACCCGGCGCACCAGTCGATTTACTTGCGCAGCGACGAGCGAGTGCCGTTCGGGGCCTTTGCCAGCGTGATGGACGCGGTGAAGCAGTCGGGGATCACGAATGTGTCGATTGTGACGCAGCCGCTGGAGACGAAGGGAACCGAGGGGAGCGGTAAGTGAGAGTTGCAGCGGGGTTAGCGGAGCTAGCGGAGTTAGCGGGGTTAGCGGAGCTAGCGGAGTTAGAAAGATAGTAAGCCGGCGAGTTGGCAAGTTAGCGAGTTGGCAGGCCAGCAAGCCAGTTCAGAGTGACAGGGCATGGAAAGCGTTCTGGAGGGTGGCGAGCATTTGGAGCGGGAACTGACGCCGGAGCCACTGGCGGGACCGGCGGCAGGCTCGGTGGGGCTGCATCTGCTGATGGCGGGAACCCTCTTGTACTCTGCGTGGGTGATGGGGCTGTTTCATCACAACGTGTGGGGCACTGCGGGCGCGGGCGGAGCGATTCAGGTAAGCCTGGTGAGCAGCGCGCTGCCGCTGCCGGCCGACAAGATCAACCAGAATGTTCTGGCGACGGAGACACCCAGCCAGGCGCCGGCGCAGCCGAAGCCCAAGGAACAGAAGCACGTGGACGAGACGGCGATTCCGATTTTGGGCAAGCAGGCGAAGCCGAGGCCGCAGAACATGGCGAAGACGCAACAGCACCAGCCCCCGCCCAAGCAGAACGTGGCGCAGTACGGCGAGCAGGCGGGGTCGAATATGCCTCACCAGATGCAGATTGGATCGACCGGGCCGACGACGGTTGGGGACAGCAATTTCGCGAGTTTGTACCCGTGGTATGTTGACCAGATCAACCGGAAGATGTCGCAGAACTGGGACAAGGCGCAAGTCGATCCGCGTACGCCGAAGGGGGCGCGCGTTTTCCTGATCTTTACGATTTCTCGGGACGGCAGCCACAGCCGGCCGCAGCTCGACAGCTCGAGCGGGAGCCCGACGCTGGACAACTCCTGCATGGTGGGTGTGCAGCGCGTGGACACATTTGGTACGCTGCCGCCCGCTTATAATCAAAGTACGTTGAAGGTGTCGTATTACTGCGAGTACTGAGAAGCAGCTTCTAGCCACTAGCTTCTAGCTGCTAGCACTTGGGTTTTCGGTGGTCGAGCAGCGGCCGTTGTAAAGGACAATTGGGGCCGCGTGAGAAGGCGCACTACGGCTTGAAGGTTGTTGTGGGACCCGGGGCGCCAGGGACAGGCATCTAACGCTTTGCTGCATCGGGCGTCATCGAAAAAAGGCCCTTCGAGGGCGTGCGCAGCACTATCCGTTCGCCAAGAGGAAGGATTGCACATCGCATGAAGGCAACATTCCGGGTCTTCCCCCTGTTCTTGCTTTCTCTCGCGTATTTTTCGACGCCGCAGCTTTCCGCTCAAGACTGGGTGCACACCGGAACGAACCTGGGCAACGAGCGCATCCGCCTGGCCGCCGCGGATTTCAAGCCGGTCGGAAACGATCCTCAAACCACGCCGCTCAAGGCTGTCTTCGATACAACGCTTTATAACGACCTGCAGAGTGCGGGCATTTTCGACCTGGTGTCAAAAAGCCTGGCGCCGCAGGCGATGCCGGGATCGCCGCAGGAGTTTGTGGCGGGTCAATGGTCGACGGCGCCAGCTAATGCAGCCATGGTGGCTTTTGGGGCGCTCTCGGTCACCAGTGGCCGGCTGGTGGTTTATGGCTGGCTGACCGACGCGCACACCGCGGGGAGCACGCCGGTGCTGGCCAGGCAATACAACGAGACGGCAAGCGAAGAGATGGCGCGCACCGTGGCGCACCGGTTTGCCGACGACATCATTTACCGCCTGGGCGGCGCCATCAACGGCATCGCCGAAACCAAGATCTATTTTGTGAGTAACCGCACCGGCTCCAAGGAGATCTGGGCGATGGACTACGACGGAGCCAACCAGCACGCCGTCACCCATTTGGGCAGCATTTCGCTTTCTCCGCGCATCTCACCGGATAACTCGCGAATTGCCTTTGCCTCGCTGGGCAGCGCGGGATGGGCGATTCGCATGTACTCGCTCGATTTGGGCCGCACGGTGAGCTTCCCGGCAGGCGTGGCGGGTGGAAGCAATTTGTCGCCGGCGTGGTCGGCAGACGGGTTGACGATCGCCTTCTCCTCGGCGCGGTCCGGGCATGCGGCGATCTGGGTTGCGGACGCGAACGGCTCCAGTGCTCACAGCTTGACGTCGTTCGGCTCGGATGTGTCGCCGGTTTGGAATCCGCGCACCGACAACCAGGTTGCATTTGTGAGTGGAAGGACGGGCGAGCCGCAAATCTACGTCATGGACAAAGATGGCGCCAACGTGCAGCGCATGACCGACAGCGGCTATGCCATTTCTCCTTCGTGGTCGCCCAACGGCGGCATGCTGGCGTTCTGTTGGAATCGCAAATACGGCCCCGGCGATCCCGGCGGGCAGGACGTCTACATCATGGACATTGCCAGCAAGAACTGGCTGCAGGCCACGCACGAAGCGGGGAACAACGATTTTCCGTCGTGGTCTCCGGATGGACGCCACATTGTGTTCCAGCGTCAGATCGGGCACCGCACGCAGATCTGGACGATGCTGGCTGACGGGACCGAGCAGCATCAACTGACGTACTCCGGTGACAACTCGATGCCCAACTGGAGCTGGAAGTGAGCGCGGAAACAGCGGAGTTAGCGGTGTTAGCGGAGCTAGCGGAGTTTGGCCGGTAAAGGATCGTGCTATCCCAGGTCCGAATGCCCGGACCTGGGGCACCCCTTGCCTTGGTGAGTGTACAGGTGCAGGTCTGAAGACCCGCACGACCGCCGGAGGGGACGCCGGCACCGGCGGGTTCCCGCATGGTAACCAATATCGCTGGCTCAATGGACTATGATTTCTGAGGTGCTGAAGTTCGACGGCAGCACGCGGAGCGACCAGGAAGCCCAACGACCCCGAAGACTCACTTGAGCTTTTTTTGGAGAAGGAGAATTCCATTGAAGCTGCGGAAATCCATTTTTGCGATTGCTCTTCTGCTTCTTGCCATGACCGCTGTCTCAGGATGCAACAAGAAGAAACAGCCCTTGCCGTCCCAGGAGGAGACAGCCCCGCCCGCGACTGCGACAACACCTACGGCGCAACTGACGGCAACGCCGACGGTGATCTCGGCAGGCGACCAGGTGCAGTTGACCTGGCACACGACCAACGCCAGTTCCATATCGATTGACGGCATCGGCGATGTTCCCACAGTGGGCGTGAAAACCGTGACTCCGACGGAGTCGACCACCTATCACCTGGTGGCGCGCGGGGAGGGCGGTTCTGCCGACGCTTCGGCGAGTGTAACCGTGAACGCGCCGCCGGCGATCAGCGTGCCGAGCACAAGCATGAGCGCGGAGGAAGAGTTCAAGGCCCGCGTGCAGGATATCTTCTTTGACTACGACACGTACGATATCCGCAGCGACTCGCAAGCCACGCTCTCGAAGGACGCCGATTATCTGATCGCGCACTCGAACATCAAGATCGTGATTGGCGGCTACTGCGACGAGCGCGGCTCGGACGAGTACAACCTGGTGCTGGGACAGAACCGGGCCGAGGCGGCCAAGACCGCGCTGGTTACGGCGGGCGTGGCGGCGGACCGGATCCGCGTGATCAGCTACGGCAAGGAGAAGCCGTTCTGCACGGAGTCGACCGAGGAGTGCTGGCAGTTGAACCGCAGAGACGGATTCACGATCGACAGGTAAGACAGCTTCTAGCTTCTAGCTTTTAGCTTGTTCGGTGGTGAAGGAGCAGTTGTGGTGGATTGGGTGCGATGGGTTGAGAGGCGTGCGAATCGTTCCTATCCGTAAAGAAGCGCGAAAAGGGTGGCGCGACCTCAGTTTGCGCTGAACAATGAGTTTTTTCTAAACGCGGCAGCCTCGCCCTCCCGGCCGGGCTGCCGTATGTTGTATTCAGGAAGTTTTCGATTGAGGAAGGTCAAGAATCATGGATAAATCAAGCCATCTTCGCCAGCGTCTGCTCGCAGTTGTTGCGCTGATTTTGCTGTTTGGTCCTGCCGCCATGCCCGCACATGCGGTCTCAAAGGAGATGGTGGAATTGCAAACCCAGGTGCAGCAGTTGCTGGACCTGGTGCAGCGGCTGCAGTCGACGCTGGATGCGCGCATGGGCGTGCTGGAGCACCTGGCGCAGCAGACCGCCGACCAAGCCACTCAGGTGACCACGACGGTGAATGCGCTGCAGCAGAAGCTTAGCGCGCAGGCCGACGCAGTGAGTGGGAAGGTGGACACCGTGTCAGGGCAGGTGCAGTCGCTGAATGACTCAGTGGACGAGCTGAAGGCGCGCATCGCCAAGCTGGATAAAACGGTGCAGGATTTGCAAGCGCAACTGCAGGCCATGCAGGCGGCGCAGACACAGGCGCAACAGGGCGCAACGCAACCGAACGGCGCCGCGGAGCCGGGCGGACCCGGCCAGGGACCGGGCTTGACGGGCAACCCAGCGGGCGGCCCGGCGCCAGGCGCCACCGGTGCGCCGCAGGCGCCGCCGTTGCAGGAGACTCTGCAGGCCGGCGTGCGGGACTACAATGCCGGGCGGTACCAGGTGGCACAAGGAGAGTTTCAGGACGTGGTGCACTACTATCCGCTGGACGACATGGCCGGCACGGCAGAGTTTTATCTGGGCGAGATTGCCTACCAGCAGAAGGATTATGCGACCGCAATCAACGAATACAACTTCGTGCTGGAGGGATTCAGCGGCAACGCCAAGGCTCCGGCGGCGGAACTTCACAAGGGATTTGCGCTGCTCGAGCTCGACAAGCGTCAGGGGGGCATCGACGAACTGCGCGAACTGATCCGCCGGCACCCACAGACACCGGAGGCGCGCGCGGCACGCAGCAAGCTGAACGGGATGGGCGTGAAGACGACCACGACGGGGCCGGCGCGGTAGAAGGACAGCTTCTAGCTTCTAGCTTCTAGCTTTTAGCTTTTAGCTCTCAGCTTTCGGCTACCGGCTCTCAGATTTGGCTTTGGCGATTTGCGTGGTTTCCCCGATTTCAAGATCGAGACGCCGGGGCACCCAGGTGATTTTGTACACGACGAAAAAGCCTCGCGATGAGCGGGGTTTTCATTTGGGTTTCGGGTTCTTGCTCTCCCACCCTTCCGGCAAAGAACGCCGGAAGGATGGGGCAACGTCGTCGTTGCGAAGATCCGCGGTTCAGCTTTTGGCGGGAGCGGTGTCGATGGGCACGGTTCCGACTGGGGCAGCGCTGGGTGTTGCGGCGGCGGGTGCGGCCGGCGCGTTATCGGCCGCCGTATTCGCTGCCGCTGCGGCATTGGCGGCTGCCTTCGCCACGCTCTTGTAGTGGCGGACGTCAGCGCCCTGCACCCAGAAGATGACATCCTCAGCGATGTTTGTGGCGTGATCGCCGACGCGCTCGAGGCTGCGGCAGATCATGAGCGCGTTGAGGGCCAGCGGGGCGAGATGGCTCTGCTCCTCCATGACCTTGGTGAGAGCCTTAAAGGCGGCGCGATTCATCTGATCGACAGCCTCGTCCATGGTGAGCACGCCGCGGGCCAGTTCGGCGTCGGCTTCGATGAAGGCTTGCAGGCTCCTGCGCACCATGTCAGCGGCCATGGAGGCCATGCGTGGAATGTCGACAGGCAGGTCGACGGCGGCCATCTGCTGCATGAGGCGAACGCGGTCGCTGATGCTCTTGGCGGCATCGCCCACGCGCTCCAGATCGGCGTTGATCTTGATTACAGCGAGGATGAAGCGCAGATCAACGGCCATGGGCTGTTCCATGGCGAGCAGGTCGAGGGCAGCCTGGTCGATGTCGCGCTCCATGCGGTTGATGGCGATCTCGCTGCGGCTGACCAGGTCGCAGATGGAAAGGTCGCGAACCCGGTAGGCCTCGATGGCGCGCTGAATAGCCTGCTCGGCTAGCCCGGCCATCACCAGGAGATTCTCCTTCAGGTCTTCCAGGCTTTGTTGAAAGCGAATGCGTGTCATCCGAACCTGCCCGTAATGTAATCCTCCGTGCGCTTGTCGGAAGGATTGGTAAAGATCTTGTGGGTCGAGTCGAACTCGACCATGCGGCCGTTGAGGAAGAAGCCGGTCTTCTCCGCCACGCGAGCCGCCTGTTGCATATTATGCGTCACAATCACGATGGTGTACTGCGACTTTAGTTGGAAGATGAGGTCCTCGATTTTGGAGGTAGAGACGGGGTCGAGGGCCGAGGCGGGTTCGTCCATGAGGAGGACTTCGGGGTCGACGGCGAGGGCGCGGGCGATGCAGAGGCGCTGCTGCTGGCCGCCGGAGAGGCTGGCGCCGGATTTCTTCTTCAGGTCGTCTTTGACCTCGTCCCAGAGCGCGGAGTTCTTGAGCGATTTTTCGACGACTTCGTCGAGGGCGCGGCGGTTGGTGTAGCCGTTGAGCTTGAGGCCGGCGGCGACATTGTCGTAGATGGACATCGTGGGAAAGGGGTTGGGCCGCTGGAAGACCATGCCCACACGGCGGCGAATTTCGACGGCCGTGGTGTCGTTATAGATGTCGAGGTCGCCCATGCGGACGGTGCCGGTGACGCGCGCGATGG